>Ga0335082_10000634_pt1 | contig 36612 bp, 31 predicted proteins | sample Lox_Sample_41_FD_206718 | JGI IMG/M metagenome (GOLD analysis project Ga0335082, IMG submission 206718) | Soil microbial communities from Loxahatchee National Wildlife Refuge, Florida, United States - Lox_Sample_4.1 | ecosystem: Environmental > Terrestrial > Soil > Wetlands | place: USA... | reverse complement strand
GCATTGGAGTCGTTGGCGGCGGATGCTCCGGCTTTTCCTATTCGATGCAGTTTGAGAACGGCGCCGGGATGATGGACAAGACCTTCGATATGGACGGTCTTAAGGTGTTCGTCGATGCCACTTCGGTGATGTATCTTAACGGCGCCATCGTGGATTATGTCGAGACGCTGGAGGGCGCGGGTTTCAAGTTCGAGAACCCCAATGTGAAGAGCACTTGCGGTTGCGGTTCATCGTTCAGCGTCTAGCTGGAGCTGCCTCGGCGGCTCGCCGGACGAAGCCAATGAAAAAAAAGGCCTCGCGTATAGCGAGGCCTTTGCTGTGTGATCTGCAACAACGCCTATGGCTGCACGGGCGTATCGGTGGGTTGGCTTGGATTTCCTGAATTGTTGGTCCCCGGGGGTGGCGGAGGTGCGGCCGTGCCCGGTGCTGACGTGCCCAAGCCTGGAGTGGGGTTCTGTCCGGGACCATTGATATTCTGCGGGCCGGTCCCGAACATCTGCAACTGCGGCTGATACGGAGTCGTAATCAGAAAGCCCCGATCGATGCTGGGATCGTAAACGAACTGCCACTCGTTGTACTTCTTCTTCTTATCGAATTCGCGGATGGTGCCTGCTTTGCTCATGCTCGCGACTCCAACGATCGGCAGACCTCCAAACGTCTGCCCCGACTGATCTGAAGACCCCTGATCGCCGGTGTCGTTCGTTCCGCCAGCAGAGGCAGCTTGGGAATCGCTTCCTGAGTCCCCCGCTTGCGCGGAGTCAGCGCCGGTTTTTTGCGGGACCTGGCTGCTTTGTCCGAAACTGGAATTCGTAGGGTTGTTCGGAGTTAAGCTCCCATTCGCTCCGATCGTGCTCGCGCCGGGAATTACTCCTCCGCCCGCCATCCCCATCATCCCCATCTTTACCTCGCCGAAGTGCAATAGCTTGAAATCCTTGCCTGTCAGGGGATCCTTGTAGCGCTTGCGAAGGAAGCGCAGCTGGTTCGTATTTTCCAGATTCTCGATGTTGGCCGGATAGCGGCCAAACTTCTTGTAGTAGGCGCGAACCGCGCGCGAATACTGCACGCCGCGGTGGATCATCTCTTCTTCGCGGTCACGTTGGATCTCGAACTTGAGATCAGTGACGATCGTGGCGGCTACAATAGCCATGACTGCCATCATCAGCAGCAGACTTAGAAGGACGTATCCCTGCTCTTGATGACGACCGCGCCGTCGTTGTGATCGGGAAAACATCGAAAATCAGTGGCCAGTGATTAGTGGTCAGTGGCCTGAATCGGTTGCTTTAGCTGAGCCACTGGTCAATAGCCATTGGCCACCAGGTTTCTTACCCTCCCTGGGTGAGAGCAATCATCTGCGGCGGACCGCTGTAGACCATGTCTTGAATCTCAACGGATGAAGTTGAAATGCGGATGACCTTGTAGCGGCGGTCCACAATTTCGCCTTCACCGGCCACGAACACGTCGTCTCCGTTCTTGAGGAAGATTTTTTTCGGTTCTCCCGGCGCGCTGGCGAAGCCGTAGAACTTCAGGGGAATCGGCGGTGGCGGCGTCGGTTTGGGTTCGACATACTCTGGCGGAGAGTTGTCCACAACGGGCGGCGCCACCGGCTTCGGGATCTCCACATCTTCTCGCTGAGAAACGAAAATGTTCCGGCCGGCACCTTCATATTGCGTTTTCTCACTGCTTGCTAACAAGTCCAGACGCAGCGTGGGGTCGAGATTTTCCCCCTCGGATTTCTTGCCGGCCTTGGCAGACGCTTTCGTGCCTGATTTCGACGTCGCAGGGCGGGGCACAATCGGGGATGCGGCTTGCGCGCTCGAATCCGAGGAAGACGATCCTCCGATGAGTGGGATCAATTCATATGCGCACACAAGCAGGGCGATGACCCCGAGCACGATCGCCCACGTTGTCTGCTTCTTGTTTTCAAATCCCAGCTTCACTAGGTTGTCCCTATTTTCAGGTACGCCTCAAGTTTAACGCTTAATTTCACCGGGCCTTGGGGCTCACCGCCCAATGTGATGCTATTGATGACGAAAAACATCTCATCACGCTCGATTGCGTTGATAAAGTGGGCCAGCGATGTATAGCTTCCGGAGAGGTCCGCTTCCATCTCGATCGGCTGCAGCCCATTGCTGCTGGTATCTGCGGGCTTGTACCGCACCTGCTCTATCTTGACGCTATTTTCAGCTGCGACCTTGCCGAGGGCGCCGTAGATCTGCGAATTCTGGGAAGGGAAGCGGTCTTTGTAAAAATCACCGATCTGACGCTTTGCCAGTTCGATCTTCTCCGGCAGGTCTTTTAACGGCGCTACCTGTCGCGTCTTGGTCGTCAGCTCGGCCTGAAGCTGGTTGCGCTGCAACTGACGCGATTCAGCCGAGCCCACCAGCGGAGAAAAGTATAGAATCGCCGCGAGCAGATCCACTCCGCCCAAGATCGCCAGGGTCAGCTTCAGTTTCTTGCGGGTTTGCCTCAGGTCGGGCATCAGTGTTGTATCCCCTTCCTGGGAGATGGCTTTTGAGCGGCCGTCTTCGGCTTTTGAGTTTTGACAGGCTTCGCTTCCATTGAGGTACCCGGTTGGGTGAGTAGCTCTGGAACATAAATCGCGGCCATCTCGATTTGTTCCGTGTCGCCCGTTTGCGAGTCCACGTGCCTTTCTGCCGTGATTGCGGTCTGCACAAAGCGACGTGACTCTTCCATGCGCCGTTCCAACTCCACCGCACGGTCTCGCGAGTCGCCCGCGACTGTCATCTTCAGAGCCAATTCGTTGTTCTCATCCAGTTGCGGACTGATCGAGACCAGATGCACCCTGGGCGGCATCACCTTTTCGAGGTTCTCCAGCACGCGCGTCCAGGAAAACGCTTTCCGCTCGATCAATTCGTTCAGGTATCGCGACTGATCGCGAGTCGTTCGGTTCTCAGGTAAATTCAGGACTCGATCTGCCTCGGCTCGGGTGCGATCACGATCGGCGATCAACGCTTTCGTCTGCGCCATGATGGCGCGATCATGGTGCGAAGCCACGTACCCGGTAATATCGAGCACCAGCAGCACGAGCGTTAGCAGCCCGAGTGCGCCCAGAGCGCTGCCCCAGCGCATCCAGAACTGGCGCGCATCCTCGTACGGCCGACTCGCCAGATTGATATCAATATGCATACAAATTCGTCGCGCAGTTAGTGGCCAGCGTCTGTAAGCTATTACCGAATAGTGACTACCGCCTACGAAACCAGCGCACCTACTACTCCCGCCATCCTCCAACGTGGCACAGCGCCACCAGAACTCGATCCTAACTGGGCCGAGGATACCAACTCCTGGACATCCGCTCCCGTCTGAGTGCGCAATGCGGCAGCGGCGCCTCCGGACTCCGGCAGCCCTGCCACGTAAATCCGCTCGATATTCAGGTGATATGTGTCCTGAAAGAAAACGACCGAGGGATATACTTCTTCGGCCAACTGCTCTCCGTTTATGGTGACTCCACGCGCATTTTCCAGAGTTCGGAACAATTGCAGCTGATCCTCATTCAAAATCGCGATGCTGGTGGTGTGGGCATCGACCTTGATGACCATGGTCGGTTTCTTGCCGTCGGCAGCACCCAGCGCCGCAAGAGTCGACGGCAACACGATGCCGGGCTCAAATCCCGCTTCGCGAAACGTGCTTTCGTAGTCGTCGATCACGCTTCCGAGCGCGACTGCCGCCACAACCTTCACTTCGTCGCCGACCTTCTGCGCATGGTAAGAGACCTTCGCTTTGTCCACGTCAAAAGGAAGAGACTTCTTCAGACGGAAGCGTACCACCCCGAGAGCTTCCTCCTGATCCGAGGGCAGCGTATCGAACTCGACCAGCATGACGCGTACGGCCGCATCGGGAACGATGGCGATGACATCTTTCGAGCGTCCTGCCACGCCGCCAAGGGCATTCTCGATGCCCTCACGTACTGACCCGCGTTGCCGCACATTGTTCTCGACCAGATCGGGTACGACACTGCCGGGAGCCAGTTCCCGGGCAGCGCTGGCCTCCAGCCCGCTACCATTGTCGATCACCCGCCCCGCTAAGACGCGATCGGCGGAGATCTCGCAAGCCAATTTTGGCTTGGCTGTATTTAGTGTTGGACTCATCTCCGAATTACGCCTTTATCTTTCAAATCAGAAACCGTCCGCTCAAGAAATGCAATAGCTGAAACAGCACATCCGAGGGCGGCAAAGTCCAGCGCTTCAAAGTTCGGATACGCGCGATTTTCGGCGGGGGAAAAGACGGGGTCGGAAATCCTGCGCCCAGACTCTGAACCTTGACCCTCTGAAACCTGCCTTATCTCATTGCCTCGATAAATGTGACCTTATTGATCTCCTTCAGCGTGGTCAACCCGAGCCGCACTTTGTCCAATGCCGATTCACGCAGGAAACGCATGCCTTCCTCGCGGGCGGCCCGCCGGATTTCGGATGTCGGCTTCTTCGCCAGAATCATTTCGCGGATGCGGTCGCTCAAGTCCAGCAATTCGTGAATCGCCGATCGACCGCGGAATCCCGTGCCCGCACATTCGATACACCCCGGGCCCTCGTACAGCGGAACCTTGCCCCACTGCTGCGGATCGAGGCCGCTGGCTTCCAGCACTTCTGGCGCGTAGTGCACCTCCGTACGGCATGAATCGCAGATCAAGCGGACCAACCGCTGCGCCAGGATGCAATTTAGAGCCGAAACGAAGTTGTATGGCTCAACGCCCATGTTCAGAAATCGTCCAATCACATCGACGACGTTGTTGGCGTGAACGGTGGTGAAGACCAGGTGACCGGTCAAGGCAGACTGGATCGCGATCTGCGCCGTTTCCGCGTCGCGGATTTCGCCGACCATGATCTTGTCGGGGTCGTGGCGCAAGATCGAACGCAAGCCGCGCGCGAATGTCAGACCCTTCTTTTCGTTGACCGGAATCTGCGTGATACCGCGCAACTGGTACTCGACCGGGTCTTCAATGGTGATGATCTTGTCTTCGTCGGTCTTGATCTCGTTGACGGCGGCATACAGGGTGGTCGTCTTACCGGAACCTGTCGGCCCCGTAACGAGCACCATGCCGTAGGGCTCTTTGATATAGCGCCGGAAGCGGCGCAGGTCGTCGTCATCAAAGCCGACCACGTCGAGCGTGAGCGTGCGGAATTTCTCGCTCATCGACTCCTTGTCGAGTACGCGGAGCACCGCGTCTTCACCATGAATCGAGGGCATGATCGACACGCGGAAATCGATGGCGCGCCCGTTGTACTTGACGCGGAAGCGGCCGTCCTGGGGCACGCGGCGCTCGGAGATGTCGAGTTCACTCATGACCTTGATACGCGAGATCACAGTCGAGTGGTGCTCTTTGCCGATCGGCGGCATGGCCTGGGTGAGCACACCGTCGATACGGAACTTGATCACTACCGAATCATCACGAGTCTCGATGTGAATATCAGAGGCGCGCCGCTGCAGTGCGGTGAAAATTGTGGTATCGACCAGTCGAATGATCGGGCTCGTGTCGCCCGTGGCCGTCAGCTTGTCGATGGTCAGCGTCTCTTCCGCGCCTGTGTTTTCGTCTTCGCGGATGATGGTGAAGCCTTCGCTGGCTTCCTCGAGCACGCGCTGGGATTGCTCGGTCTTCTTCAGGATGTCGGAGATCTGCTTGAGGGTCGAAACCTTGGTGACGATGCGCTGCTTGAGCAGCAGGCTGATCTCGTCAATCATCATCAGTTGGCTGGGATCGGCGATCGCGATCGCGAGCTTGCCGTCACTGGTCTCTTCGAGCGGCACGAAGTTGTAGCGGAACATCAACTCCACCGGGATTCGCTTGAACAGCTCGTGATGCAATTCATACCCACTGAGGTCGATGAACTCGCAGCGGTAGCGCCGCGCGACGTCCTGCGCCCGTTCCAGATCCGATACGACGTTACCGGTCGGACTAAGGGGAGCGCCGTTGCCGCCGCCTACGAAGAGAGATTTCTTATCTGCTGTTGCCATTACCTGTCCCCGCCAAACTACCCTCATTCTTTAATGGTGAGCCCACGGCCAATTCTGTTTCCTCGCACTCATCCTCACTGCTTTCAGCTCACCTCACGCCCAAGGTGAAGATCGGCAAGTACAACGAAATCAACACACCGCCGACGAAAATTGCCATGATGATCAGGATTAGAGGCTCAATCAGCGCCATGGCCGCGCCCAAGGCCGTCTGCACATCTTCTTCATAGAACTCGGCGACCGAGTTCAACATCTGCGGCAGTGCGCCGGTCGACTCGCCGACTTCAATCATCTCCACCGACAGTTCGGGGAAGATCTTCTGCTCTTCGAGGCTGGGCGCCAGCCCCTGACCTTCCCGTACGCGGACGCTCGCCCGCGCGACCCCTTTTAGGATGCGCCGGCTGCTCATCGCGGAACCGGCTGTTTCCATCGCCGGGACCAGAGGCAATCCGCCTTGCAGCAGGGTCGAGAGCATTCGGGAAAAACTCGCGACCTGATGCTTGATGCGGATCTCGCCCAGCAACGGCAAACTCAAGATAACGCGGTCGATCCGGTCCGCCCCGCGATCGGTATCCTTCCACTTCCACAACACAATCCCGCCGACGACGAGGCCAACCAACACAAATGGCGCGTACTTTTGGGCATTCACGCCGACACTCAGCATGAAGAGGGTGATCTCGGGCAGCTTTGCGTCCAAGCTATTAAAAAGATCCGCGAACTTCGGGACGACGTAGGTGAACAGGAACGTCACCATGATCAGCACCACGCTGACCAGCAGCGTGGGATAAATCAGTGAGACGAAGAGCTTCTTGCGGAAGGTCATCGCCATCCGCTGAAAATTGATGTAACGCGTTAAAACTTCGTCGATATTGCCGCTTTTCTCGCCAGCCATCAGGGTGGTGGTATAGATTTTGGGGACGACGCCCTGGGCCGCGAAGGCGTCCGACAGTAGTTCTCCGCCTTTGACCCGGTCACGAACGTTCTCCAGCAGGGTCTTTAGCTGCTCATCTTTCTGCCGCTTGATCAGTAGTTCGAGCGAGTTCAGGATTGGCAAGCCGGCTCGGATCAGGGTCAGAAACTGCTGGTTGAAGACCAGAAACGTATCTTGCTTCAGCTTCTTGCGCCGGTGCAGGCCGCCGGCCATCATGCCTTGCGGCTTGACCCAATAGACAAGGTATCCCTGGGCAGAAAATCGGTCGCGTACCTCGGCTTCGGAAATACCCTGTTCCACGTGCTGCTGCACGCGCCCACGGTCGTCCGCGACTTTGATCACGAATTCTGCCATTTGTCCTTGTTTTTCAAGGAATTGTCCAGCCGGATTCTACCGCTCAGTCTAACATTCTAAGCCGTCCACCTACCCCAAAGCTGCCTCTGGAGGTACCGCAAGTAACCTATTTCTGGTTTCTGGCTACTGCCCCAACTCTCCTTCCACCACTTCCGTCCCGGCTGGCGCCCGGAACTCAAACCGGCTATCAGCAACGGCCCCGTCCTCTTTCTGGTCATTGAACCAATACTCGGTTGATGCCCCGTCGACTTCCTGCATGACCAGCCGAACAATCCGGTTGTCCGGTGCAATTTCGAGGACAATCTCACTGATCCGGTCCGCAAAAGCTTGTGGCGCTCCTCGCAATACGGTATTGCCCGGTTGTGAAGGGCGAATGTCAGGGGCCGCTGAGAGACCTCGCAACTCCTTCTCTAACTTGGTTTTACCTAGCAAGAATGCTAGCGGAGATCGAACATCCTCAAGCTTCTTGGCCGATTCCTTTCGCACCTGCCGATCGTCCGGGAGGTAGAACCATGCATCTTTCCCGTTGCTCACAAAGAGCTTTTCCTTTGGAGAACGATACTCCCAGCGCATCTTGCCGGGTTTTTTCAGCCACAGCGTGCCCGATTCCGTTCGGTCCATGCCGGAACCCCGGTAGATCTCGGTGAACTCTGCCTCCAGCGAGCGTAAGTGGTTGTAATGCGCGTCCACCGCCGCGGCCACGGCCTTGACATCTGGGTTCGCGCCGGCTGCCGCAAGAGGCACCGAAAAAACAGACACCAACACGACCGCGCCCAGAAGATAGTTTTTTATGAGCAAGTTGCACCGTGGATTGGCCCAGCCATCCTGATCACCACAAACCATCCTCACGCCGAATGGGGAGGGAACACGGGGGCAAGTTCCTTCGGGGACACTTCCTAACTGAATTGTAAGGCCCCCCCCCGAAGTTGTCACCCCATAAAATTCGGAGGTTTTGAGACGACTCTCACGAATACAAGGTCTGCCTTTCCCATGATGATGAGTCCCTCCTCCGAAAATACAAACTTGTACATACATAAAAGGATTGATTGTGAGCGTGGGACTGGGGAAAGCGATTCTGGCGAATCGCTTATTCCCATTTTGGAACCAGAATAACTATCCGATACGATTATTCGGCAGCAATTTTCCCCTCCGGTCTTACACTTGACCTAAAGCATTCCCCATTACCCAACACAGGCGGGGCCTTCGGGCTCCGCCCTTTTTGTTGGTTCAGGCGCGGAAGACCGGCATTGGTGTAGACTAAGGGCCTTATGCCGCAGTTCGTCATTGAGCGCGAGATTCCGGGTGCCGGGTCGCTGAACGACGCGCAGATTCGGGAAGTGTCGCTACGCTCGCTGGAAGCGCTGAAAGATATCGGCCCCCAGGTTCAGTGGCTGCATAGCTATGTGACGGAAGACAAAGTCTACTGCGTGTATCTGGCGCCGGATGAGGAGATGATCTGGGAACATTCCCGCCGGAGCAAGATTCCCGCCAATCGCGTTTCTGCTGTGCGCAGGTTGATCGGCCCCCAGAACCTGAGCTAGCGTTCACTCCGCCAAAGCGTGACGGATCGCGTTCTCCATGGTCATCGCGTAGCCTTCGGTCCATGCCTTCTTACCTTCCGATTCCCCAAGCTGCTGCCACGCGCTCAGCAGCTTCTGGTCGAGCTTGGATTGCTCGGCTGGCGGTAGCGGGGCACTGACCATTTTCCGCAGGTGAGAAGCGGCGGCGACCAGATGAAGTGCTCGGCGCGAATCTTCCCGGGATGACGCATAGCACGCGAGTCCTTCCAGCACCCGGGCAATGCCACGCCGATGTTCCAGGCTGGAGAAGATTTCAAGGCTCTCGCGAAAGTTAGCAAACGCCGAGGAATGCTCGCCCAATTCGCAAGCGATGGTGCCCAGATCCGCCAGTGAGCGAGCCTGGCCCCAGCGCTCTTGAGCGCCTCGAAACGCGAGGAGGGCTCGCTCGTAGAGTGCTCGAGCACCTGGGAGATCGCCTTGGTCCCTGGCGACGTCTGCCTGCTGGTTGAGGGCCCAGGCGGCTCCGCTGCTATCCCCGAGTTCCTCAAAGATCTGCATTGCTTCGGTGAGAGCCATCCGGGCACGCGCATAGTCGCCACGGATCTTGGAGACGTTTCCGATATTGTGCAGACAGCGGGCGGTCGCAACCCGGTCGGACATCGTCCGAAAAAATGTCAGGCTCTTTTCGAAGTTGGTCTGCGCGGTAACATAGTCTCCTTGATCGCGTGCCCGAATGGCGGAGGCGTTCCACGACAGCGCAACACCCCACGGATCGTTGAGCTCCTCAAAGAGCGACCGGCCCAGTTCTGAAAAGTGGGCGGCAGATCGGTAATCGCCCTGCGCGGTGGTGAATGCTGCTAGGAACAGGCATGCCTTAGCGCGCTCACGGGGATAATCCGTTCCTGCGAGTTCGATGATTCGCTCAAGCCAGGTGCGTCCTTCGGCGGAGTGCTCGCGCATGTCCCAGAATCGAAACAGAGCCGTGCAAAAGCGGAAACCCCAGTCGAGATCGCGAATCTGAAAGAGATAATCGAGGGCAGCGCGAAAGTCGTCGTGCTCCACATCGCAGCGCGTCAGCCAGGCAGCACGCTCGGTCTCGCTTAACTCCGGATTTCCCTCCTCAGCCAGAATCAGGCAGTAGGCGGCATGGGAGCGCTTGGTGGCGGCCTCTTCGCCGCTTTGTTGCAGCCGTTCGAAGGAATACTCGCGAATGGTCTCCAACATGCGAAATCGGGGTTCGAGATCGTTCTGCTGTCGTTGTTGAATCAAGCTCCGATCAATCAACGAGGACATCAGCTCGAAGATTTCGGCCCCAAGGTCATCTTTGGTGTTGCATACGGCTTCCGCCCCCTCCAAAGTGCACCCGCCCCAGAAAACGCTGAGTCGGCGTAGCAGTTTCTGTTCGGGTTCCGTAAGCAACCCATAGCTCCAGTCGATGGTATTGCGCAGGGTCTGTTGGCGCTCGGGAAGGTCGCGCGGTCCCGCCGTCAGAAGCTGAAGCCGGCTTTCGAGCCGCGCGAGGATCGCGCTGAGAGGCAGCATTTTGACGCGAGCCGCGGCCAATTCAATCGCCAGTGGCAGGCCGTCTACGCGGGAGCAAATGTCGGCCACGATCGATGCGTTTTCCGCCGTGAGCTGAAAATCTGGCTTCACGGCTTGCGCTCGCTGCGCAAAGAGAGTGATTGACGGGTTTTCGGCGAGCGCCACGAGCGAATTCATCTGACGCAAGTCCGGCAACGCCAGGGGAGGGACTGGAAACTCGTATTCGCCGTAGACCCGCAAGGGTGCACGGCTCGTGACCAGTATCTTTAACGATCGGGAAGCTTCAATCAGCTCGACCACAAACCTGGAGGCAGCCAGAATGTGCTCCATATTGTCCAGGAGAAGTAGGACGGGCGCAGGCTCGGAGTCTCGCAGATAGTCCTTCAACAGATCGGGCAAAGAGCGGCCGCCTGTCTCGCGAATACCCACTGCTTCGGCAATGGCAGCGGGAACCATCCCCGCGTCCGCAAGCGACGCCAGCGCCACAAAGAATACGTGGGACTGGAAAACCCCTGAGAGTTCCCGGCACAACTCAAGTCCAAGTCGGGTTTTGCCCGAACCGCCGGCGCCCGTCAGCGTCACCAGCCGAACGGCCGGATCGCGCAGAAGTTGCTCGACCGACTCGAGTTCGCGCTCCCGTCCGATCAGAGGTGTGCGCGCGACAGGGAGTCGAGGATCTACTCGAACGGTTGGCGGAAGCGTGCCACCAGGGGCTGGACTGGTAGCGGCTTCCTCGCTCTGGATCGTAACTGGTGCTGCAAAAATATATCCTCGGCGGGGAACTGTTTTCAGGATCTCCTGTGTGCGATCGTCCAAGGCGCGGCGTAGTTCCACCATGCACTGCACCAGTGAGTCGTCCGTGACGAAGGCTTCCGGCCAAAGCGTTTGAATGAGCTCCTCTTTCGGAACCAGTCGGCCCCGGTTCTCGATCAGGTAAAGCAGGGCATCGAACACCTTCGGGCGCAGCTTGATGTCCTGCCCGCTCTTCAATAGCGAGGCGCGGGCGGGTTCCAGAACGAACTCGCCGAAACAGTAATTCGCCGCATTGTTTGCGATTTCAGGGTTGGTCATTCCCGGAGCCCCAAGTCTCCCCAGAGACGTTCCTGCCTGTGCTGCATCAGCCCCTTACTTGCTATCGTTTTGGCTTTTCTTTGGCGTTCCTTCGTTACTTGCCGCCAGACCCTCGACTAGCGTGCAAGCAGTGCCCGGATGTGAGTGGACCGATTATAGGCCAAACGCCGGGTCTGGGGAGGGTTCACATGATTGGACGCAGTATGACGTTACTTTATGGGGTGCTCTGTTACCTGGTGTTCTTTGCGACGTTTCTATATGCCATTGCGTTTGTTGGGGATTTTGGCGTTTCCCGGACGATCGATTCGGGAGTGGAAGGATCGATTGCCGAGGCACTGGCGATCAACGCCGGTCTTCTTGCCTTGTTTGCCTTGCAGCACAGCATCATGGCTCGCTCGTGGTTCAAGCGCGCCTGGACGCGAATCGTCCCGCCCGCCGCCGAGCGTAGCACCTATGTCCTGTTCTCGAGCGTCGCACTGATTCTTCTGTTCTGGCAATGGCGCCCGATCGGAGGAGTAATCTGGCAGGTCGATAACGAACTCGGGCAGATGGCGATCTACCTGGTCTACGCCATGGGATGGATCCTGCTCCTACTGGCAACATTCCTCATCAACCATTTCGATCTCTTCGGATTGCGACAGGTGTACTTGCATTTCAGAGGGCAGGAGTACTCGGGGTTAGCGTTCCGGACGCCCGGTCTGTACAAGGTCGTACGGCACCCGATCTACTTCAGTTGGCTCTGCATCTTCTGGGCAACGCCCCGGATGACTGTGGCTCATCTCGTATTCGCGCTGGCCACGACCGGCTACATCTTAATGGCAATTCCGCTTGAGGAGCGAGATCTGCTCCGGGCGTATGGTGACGCATATCGCAGATACAAGCAGCAGGTTCCGGGAATTCTCCCGCTACGATTCGGCCGGGAGAATGTCGATCAGACTGCCGTCCTGAATTCCGCCGCCAGATCGCGCAATATAGAATTTCCCGCTGACTAAGGAGAAGAAGCAACCATGGAGCCACTCACAAAGACTACGACTGCATTCGAGGAGAGCATCGGCGGAAATGGCCGTTCTCCTCAAAACAATAACTCTGCCGAGCGGTCAACGGCGAATTCCGTGTTGACTGAGGACATGTTGGCGCGATTCGCATCACGAGCCGCCAACTACGATCGGGAGAACCGGTTCTTCGGGGAGGACTTCGAAGAACTGCGCGCCGCAAACTATCTTCTGATGCCGCTTCCCGCGAAATTCGGCGGGGCAGGAATGTCGTTGGCGGAAGTTCTCCGTGAACAGCGCCGGTTGGCCTACTACGCACCAGCTACCGCCCTTGGCCTGAATATGCACCTTTATTGGGTGGGTGTCGCAGCCGATCTCTGGCGGCGGGGCGACAGCTCACTGGAATGGATTCTGAAGGAAGCGGCCGCTGGTGAAATCTTTGCCGCCGGTCACGCCGAGAGCGGCAACGATGTTCCTCTTCTGCTTTCGAGTGCAAAAGCGGAACGCGTCGAAGGCGGATACCGATTCACCGGGCGCAAGATGTTCGGCAGTCTTACTCCCGTTTGGACGCGCTTTGGACTACACGGGATGGATATGAGCGACCCAACACAGCCGAAAGTCGTGCATGCCTTTCTGCCAAAGGGGTCCACCGGATATACAGTCAAGCAAACCTGGGATGTTCTTGGCATGCGCGCTACGCGCAGTGACGACACCGTGCTTGAAAACGCCTTCATTCCTGATCGCTACGTGGCCCGTGTGCTGGCACCCGGAGCGGCAGGGATTGATGCGTTTATTGTGTCGATCTTCGCCTGGGGTCTTTTGGGATTCGCCAACGTCTATTACGGGCTCGCCAGGCGCGCGCTTGACCACGCGATTACCGCGGCCAAGTCGAAGGGTTCGATGGCGTTGACTCGCTCCATGGCCTATCACCCGGAAATCCAGCATACGATCGCCGAGATGGTGATCGAACTGGAATCCATCGGTCCGCACCTCGACACTGTGGCACGCGAATGGTCGCAAGGAGTCGATCATGGCGCGCAGTGGCCTCTGAAGATCATGAGTGCCAAATACCGTGCCGTGGAAGGCTCCTGGCGGGTTGTGGATCTCGGGCTCGAAGTCACCGGCGGCGCAGGAATCTTCCGCTCCGTGGGCTACGAACGCATCATGCGCGACGCTCGGCTAGGCCGGATTCATCCTGCCAATTCGTTCCTCGCACATGAAGTTGTCGCAAAGACAGCTCTAGGTATCAGTCTGGATGAGCAGCCACGCTGGGGCTGAGTGTGTAGCGACGGCCGCATTCGTCCGTCCGCCAACTTGAGCCCTGCCGATGAGCGACTCTTGGGTGCCCCACTTCTGGCCGATTCTGCCAGAGGTGGGGATTTTTAATTCCACAGTTTTGTTTGCAATCACCGACGAGCCTCGAGGTCCGCCGTTCTTTGCTGGGATGATATATCGTGATACGATATAAAATGGAGGCGGAAGATGCTGGGTATCAGGTTGGTACGGCTCATCGAGGAGCATTCGGCGGAGTTGGCGCAGGGACTGACCGCGCAGATCCGCCAATCCGAACGCACCTCGGATTTCAAGGAGATCGCGGCCGAAGACTTGCGACTTGCAGCGGCTGAGGTCTATCGCAATCTTGGGGAATGGCTCTTACAGAAGACCGAGAATGACGTTGAGTCGCGTTTTCGAGCCGTTGGGGCCCGCCGTGCAGCCGAAGGGATTCGTTTACATCAACTTGTCTGGGCCCTCCTACTGTCGCGGGAACACCTCTGGCATTTTCTGCGGCGTCAATCGTTCGCTGACAATATCGTGGCGCTTTACGGTGAACTGGAATTACAGCGGCTGCTGAATCACTTTTTCGACCGAGCTATCTACTACGCCGTGCTCGGTTATCAGGACGCCGGTCAGTGCACTCCAAAGGGTGATCTGGAGAGAGTTCGCGACCTGGCCGCTTCGATTGGGCTGATTGCATCTCAGAATTGCAACGACACCTCCGAACTCGAAGACTGATAGAGCTATCCAAGATCGGGCAGTTCGCCCGGCGTCGGGTGGCCGGTTTAGAGGAAGCCGCGAAATTAATCCAGTCCTTTGCTTTCAATAACTTACAACCGTACAATCCCCCCAGACACCGCTAAACCCCGATTTTGCACCGTTCGTTGGGATCTTCATTGGGATTTCTTGGCAATCCAATAGGATAGCTTCAGATAAAACCCAGGAATATTTGCGGAGCGTCCGGTTTTTAGACCGGTGTTTCGGCATTCTTGGGTAGCCAGCGTTAACAGCTTCTCAGGTTCATCCGAAGCGAAGGCCAAAGTAGACGCAGTTGAAGGGATAGCACTAGGCAACAAGGCCCTCGGCTATCCAATCGAAAAGCAAGCTTGACGTTCGGAGCTGAGGTTCTGAGCGAAAAAAGTCAGGAGCGAATCGCTATCATGCGCAAGCCGATCAAGTACGTTGAGAAGGTTGCAGTCGCCGCCGCGAAAGGCGCTTGGGTTGTGTTCGACGGCTTGAACCGCATCAATCCCAACCCCTCGCCTACGCCGAAGTGGTCCGACAAGCCGCTGCTCAAGTCGTACGAGAAATCCAAGCCCCCGCTCGGTTGGCCTCGCACTACAGACTCCCTTTGCCCAAAATGCGTCCCCGAAATCCGTCAGCAGATTCTCGACGGGCACCTGCCGCATGAAGTGCTGATGAACGAAAAAGTCGGTGAGATCAAAGCGCAGATTGTCGAGCGCGAAGGCAAGATCCTGATGGTGAAGGATTGCCCCAAGCACGGCCACTTCGAGGACGTGATGTCGATTGACACCGAGTTCTCGAAGCATCTCGAAGATGTTTTCCCGGGCCGCGACATTCGCGCCCATAACGACGAGCACCTGCATCATCACGGATCGTCCACGGTGAAATACGGCCGCGGCGCCGTGCTGACGATCGACCTCACCAACCGCTGCAACATGATGTGTGATCCGTGCTTCATGGATGCGAACCAGGTCGGCTTCGTGCATGAACTGACTTGGGAAGAAATCAAGACGATGCTCGACAACGCCATTACCATCAAGCCGCGCCGCCAGATGTCGGTGCAGTTCTCCGGTGGCGAGCCGACGCTGTCGCCGTACTTCCTTGACGCGGTTCGTTATGCGCGCAAGGTGGGATACAACTCGGTTCAGGCTGCAACCAACGGCATCGAGTTCGCAAAGAGTCTTGAGTTCGCGCAACAGGCGGTGGAAGCCGGTATGCGCTACGCCTATCTCCAGTTCGATGGCATCGGCAATGCCGCCAACGCACACCGCATGGTCGGCAACCTGTTCGATGTCAAGCTGAAGGCGATCGAGAACCTGCACAAGGCCGGATGCGAGATCGTCCCCGTGATCACGATCGTGAACGGCATCAACAACGAGCAGGTCGGAAGAATCATCAAGTTTGCGCTCGACAATCCCAAGACGATCAGCTTCCTCAGCTTTCAACCCGTGTCGTTTACCGGCCGCGACGAAGCCGTGACCGATGAGCGTCGCGCGGCGCAGCGATACACGCTGTCGCATCTCGCGCATGACGTCAAGAATCAGACCGGACTGGGCGAGCCCGCCCGCGACTGGTTCCCCATCAGCTTCATGGGAACGTTCAGCGACTGGGCCGACCTGATGCACGCCAAGGACGCGAACAACAACTGGGGCCAGCTAAGCTGCGGTTGTCACCCGAACTGCGGAACCGGCATGGCCGTGATGATCGACAAGGAGACCAAGGAAGCGGTTCCGGTCACGGCGTTCCTGCACGGCGATCAACTGGCCCGGGACATCGCGAAGGTCAACGACGGGGCGCGCGGGAAATTCCTGACTGGCGTTGGCATGGCGCTTTGTCTCATGAAGAACTACGATCCATACCAGTCGCCGACGCACTTCAAATTGATCGATCTGCTTAGAAAGTTCGACAAGAACTACAACGTCACCGGCCACAACTACGGCAAGGTTGGAGGGGACCGCACGATCGACGATGTGATGAAGCGCCGCACGAGCGACCGCTGGAACTTCCTGTTCATCGCGGGTATGTGGTTCCAGGACCTGTTCAACTATGACTTCCGGCGGACGGAGCAGTGCATCATTCCGTACGCGACTCAGGAAGGCGAGATTTCCTTCTGCGCCTACAACACGGGCGTGGGATGGCGGAACATCATCGAGAAGATGCACATGACCGCCACGCTGACGAAGTGGTACGAGGAGCACGGACGCCACGAAATCTTTGCCGGCGGCAAGAAAGTCAAAATGGAAGAGCAGCATGTCGACTACTTGAAGCTGCGCGAAGAGATCGTAACCAACGAACAGCAGCAGGATCTCGACAAGCTGGGCATCGCAAAGAACGCGCGCGAAGAAAAGAAACGCGCACGGGATGCGAAGGCAGCAGCGGAGGCGCGTGGTCCGCAGAAGAACGACGAAGCCTACAACGCGCGCATGGCCGCTTTGTATCGCGAGGTCGTGCTGAAAGAGAAGCCGGTGCAATCGCAGGATGGCTTCATCCCGCTAGGCGCACTGTCGAAGCCAAACGGAAATGGCAATGGCAACGGCCATCACGCGCCAGAGACGAAACCGGAACTGGCGGAACCAGTAGCAGGGGACTAACCGAAACATACGACACAACAGGCCGCCTACGGGCGGCCTTTCTCATTGGACTTAGGTGGCCTACTCAGCCGGATGTTGGCTCGAGCGGGGTGTGAGTTCTAATCAGCAATCGCGGTCTTTGTGCTGTGAAGCTCGCGTCCGCTTAGGTCGGAAAAGTGTTCCCGCAGGAACACAATGTCATCACGGAAAGGGATATACGATTGTGTCATGACAGCTAAGCGCAAGAAAACAAAGTGGCGAAAGGAGGGGTGCGCCATAGGTCAAGCAAGCGCCAGGTTCATGTTGCTGATCGCCTCGTCGATTTCCTGCGTGTTCTTGAATCCGACGGTGGCGCAGTCCACTCCGGCATTCTGGAAAGCGAATCTCATGGCCTTCACACGATCGTCATGACTACGCTGGAACTGACCGCCTCCGCAGAGCTTCATGCCGATTACGCCCAGGCCTTCGTGCTTCAACTTGTGGATGTGATCGACCACTTCGCTCACGTTGTCTGGGTGGTTGGTGTCTTCATAGGTGGGGCCATCCATGCGTGCGCCGTTGTGGTTGATGCGGATCAGTCCCACGTCGAGCCAGTGTGTGCCCGGCATCTGGCGCAGCGCCGGCAGTCCGTGCACCGAGGCGCCGTGCGTGCGGATGATGTTTCTTTGCTGCGCCTGAAGGATCCCGTCCTGCCAGCGTTTCGTAGTCTCTGGCCAGTCGGGCGTATGCTGCCAATGCAGCAGCATGATGTCAAAGTACTCAGTCTGCGAGGTGCGCCGCAGCTCGTCGAACTTGGCCTGCGGGTCAATCCCCGGGTGGAAGGTAGTGACCTTGCTCATCAGCTGATAGCTGTCGCGCGGCAGGCCTTTCAGGGCCTCTCCCAGCATCGCCGGAGTCTCGTAAGCCTCAGCCGTCTCAAAGAAACGGATGCCGTGATCGTAGGCATAGCGTATCAGCCGCGTGAACTCCCGCTGTCCCAGCGCGGCCTGTACCGCACCGCTGTTTGTTCCGGTTCCGAAGGCCAGCCGCGTGACCTGTAATTTTGAGCGGCCAAGCACCACGGTATCGGTCGCGGTGCGCTTGGCGGCGAACAGGGGAAGAATTCCTGAGGTCGCCATGGCGCCGGCGGCGAGACCTGTTTTGAGGAAACTACGCCGTGTAGTTGGACTCATCGTGAACCCCCATGGCTCAAGTCGGTGGGCGAGCCGGATAGGTGCATGTTAGCACGCAGGCAGGAGGTAGAACCGCGATTGGATCGTCCCCGGCATTGGAAGTCTGCCGTCTCGATGAGATAACCGGGGTACGTCCCGTCTGTGCCCGGATTACCCGAAGCAAGTGCTAGCCGGCTAAGAGATCCGATGGTAAGTAACCGCCAGCAATGTCAGGATCTCTTTTCTGAACGCAACGCACATAGTACTCCAGCATATCCCTGGATGTAGAACTGATGTTCGCGTTTCTCCGGAGCACATGCACCTCGGTCAGAGCGAAAACCTTCGTATCCGGATCCACGTGAGATCCCACGAGGAACCATACTTTTCCTTGGGCATTACTTGCGAAAATACCCGACAAGGCTCGCCAAATAACCCCTGCGCCATGGGGACCATTCGCCCGCTTTTCCTGTTCCGCGAGTTTTTCGGCATAGCTCTGCAAGGTCCCAACATTAGGAGGCGGCGCTGGCAACTTTTCCAGAATATCGTGCAGCGTTTCAACGACACTGGGTGGCTGTGTTTGGTGATTCTGATGTTTTTGCTGATACCTTCCTTGGTAGCTCTTCAATTCCCGCCAAATCGGTGTAAAACGTTTCCCGCCGAGAGTTGGGAATCCATCCCCCGCGTAGAGAATGGTCTTATCCGGACCCGCCTTGATCCGATCTCGCATTTCCCTGTGTTTCTGAAGGTACGCCAGAAAGTTCCGGGTTTCAGGTAGAAGTGGCATAGCTTCCTCCGCTCGGGTGGGAGTTCCGCGCATTATAAGTTGAAAACCCTATGAAACAGACGGAACGTTTAGCAATTTTCCAAAATGTAGGCGCGGGAAAATGTGGGGGAATTCGGGCACCGATAAAGGACGTTCCCCATCTCCAGTGCGCACCGCGACAAAACCGGTGAACATCCCCGGGCTCACCCCGCAGATGAGAGGTTGAACAAGTATCTACGGAAGTGAGAAATTCGGCAACGCTTTGGCATCCGTACTGTTTATTCGCGGGGGAATGCCGATAGAGGAAGGCGAACAAGGTCTTTGGATTTATACGAAGAAACCCGTGATTACGACCTACCAGGTTCCCCTGGAATAAACTTACCGTTTTTCAGGACAATGCCTGCTTCTTTGTGGCCTAGGTACAGTTTCCAGGCACCGCATTCCGTGCCGGGAATTTTGCTGTATCCGCTGTGCTTTTTTAAGCATTCAAAGCTTTCCCAAAAACGCTGCCTGAACTCATAATTGTTAATGCCACTGTGAAGACCCGCACGAGGGATAATCTTCGTCTCGTCGTATTGGGATACGATATTCCGGCATCGGTCGATGTCAAAGTCCCTGTCACACGGTGCAGGTATAAGATACCCCGTCTTGCCGTATCGAAACAGCACGATATTCTTGTAGTTGTCAACGTCGAGATCGCTGCTATCGCAAGCCACACCGTTTTTGCCGAATCGGATCAGTTCATCACCGTAACAGGGGTCAGATTGCACTATCACGCCTGTGGGTGTAACTTCGACGACTTTGCCCCAATCACCATATCCCCCGCTGCGCAGAAAAACATCTTGCCCCACAACTAGTTTGCTCATATCTGTATCGCGAACTTTACTTCTCCATACAGACGGATACTTCGGGTCACGCTGAAAATCGCTGTCAACTTCTTTGCTCTTATCCATGCCGCACCTCGCTGTTTCACTACCTGATCCCTGGATGCTCAAACTTGCCTGAGAGTCATTGGCGGCCACTACGGAAAACAAACACACCTCTGGTCATTTAGTGATCTAGTGATCGCTGACTTCCCGGCGCAGGTCTTCCCAAATCTTGTCCGGCATTTCGAGGAACACCCTAATGATTTCCGGATCGAACTGCTTTCCCGAGAACTGCTGGATTTCGGCCCGCGCCGCCTCTAGCGACTGCGCTTCACGGTACGGAAGATCAGACGTGATCGAATCCAGCGTGTTTGCAATGGAGACGATCCGGGCCCCAAGTGGTATTTCATCACCCTTCAATCCACGAGGATATCCTTTGCCGTTGAACCACTCGTGATGTGAGTACACGATCTCGGCAGCTTCCGCGAGAAATGGAATCTTCTTCACGATCTGATAGCCCCGATAAGCGTGCTCTTGCATGATGGCCATCTCGTCTGGGTCAAGCTGCCCCGGCTTCATTAGGATATTGTCAGGAATCGCCATCTTGCCAATGTCGTGAAGATAAGCGCCTCTGGCGATCATGGCGATACGTTCACGCGGCAAGCCAATAGCTTGAGCAATTGCGATAGTAAATAGCGTCACCCGACGGACATGGCCCCCCGTCTCCCGATTTTTCACGTTTATCGCGTCATGCAGAGCTTCGAGTGTGATGTCATAAGATCGCTCCAAATTCCCCACCGCCGCTTGGAGTTGTTCGGTTCGCGCTTTGACGAGCGAGTTCAGGTTTGCTTTATAAGTACGATTCTCCACTCGGAAACGATTGTTTTCCAGGGCACGGCGGACGGTATCGAGCAATTGTTCGCGGACGAAAGGCTTCAGCAAATAGTCGTACGCGCCATTGCGAATGGCGGCGATGGCGGCAGAGATATCATGAACGGAAGCCACCACGACCAAGAGTGTGTCGGGGAATGACTGCTTGGCACTTTCCGCAAAGGTGACCCCGTCCACATCCTTCATCGTGAGGTCGTAAAGGACGAGTTGGAACGGGCCGTCGCTCGTGAGTGTCTGCCAGGCATCAGTGCCCGAACTGCACTCTCGACAGGTGTAGTCGGCTGCGGACAACATTGATGACACGATCTCGCGAATCGTCTGTTCATCATCTGCGATGAGGATTCTATCTGCCATTGGAGGGACTCAGCTCACAACCTGTCGTTTGGTTAGTACCGCTTTTACTACCGCCAGTCCCGCGTCACCTCGTAATCAAGGTTTTCCTTGAACTGCTCAATTTGGGCCGTTTCAGCCTCGGTCCATTGGTCTTCGGGATTGTTCAGCCTCACTATGAAGTCACCTTTGACGGGTGCGTTCCAATTTTCCACGACTACCGAGGTCCCAGAGGCCGTCTTTTATGCGCCTAATTTTCATTCATTGCTCTGTATCGGGCGTGCTCACGGGCCATTCGGGGCTGGTACGGTTTCCGGACAAGACAACCTCATACTCTTCTGTTTGGCTCTCTTTTCGGTTCCAGACAAGAAAGAGAGGTCCTCCTGCTGAGTTGTTCCTTCGACCATGAAAGAAAGTCTCGAACTCCTCTTCGTTTGTTAGGGGTCTGGGGATACCGTTCTCTATCGCGAAGACGTAATCTCCAGCGCTCCTCCTGTGCTCGTCAGCTCAATTGTTGAGCTGAAACAATCTGAATCGACGTCACCCTGTCCGTTAGCAACCGCGTAATAGACGCTTGCCGTCATACTCGGAGCCTCCTGCCCGTTACAGATGGCCCGACCTCTGAGATGGAAGTTTTATCCTGATGCTGCTGAAAATCTAGCCGGAATGCCCAGAAGTACATGACTAAAGTAATGACTCTCCCAAAACGCAGGCCAGCACTAGAATTCCGGGCGAGGTGTTGCGATGGAAACCGCACGGCGAAGTGAAATCACGAAAGCGGTCCTGGGATACGACCTGCGTTTCAAGATCACAAACGAACTGATGGAAAGCTACCTGACCCCAACATATTTCGACCTCCGAAGGCGCTTCCCCTGAATTGCGCTTTGTGGAGCTAGTCGGAGAGCTGGCTGGTGGCGCACGCAAACCAGCTCCCCGAGAACGGCTCAGTGACGATTGTTGCAGCTACCCACACAACGAACGGCGTGTTGTGTGGGCTACCCAGTTTCGAACTGGAGCTCGGATTTTTCGAAATAACCGCAACGTCCGGAGGTCGAGGTTTACTCATTATTGTTGAAAAGCAATCGGGCCGGAGGAATGGTTCAGCATGGATGGCTTCCCAATCGCCGCCACGCAGAGGTTGGCAGTGTCTGTCGATACCTGCAGATCTTGCAATGAGACGGAGTGCTGGGACGTTGGGAACTCGCCGACTTCGCTCCATCCCGCCGATTTCTGTTGCAGTACGGCAATGTGATCGATCGTATTCTCACTGCCTGAGATGTTCCACGCGAGAGTGTTTCCACGGATTGAGGCTTTGACCTCTACGCAGTTATCGATGCCGGTTTCGATCTCTGTGCCTTCCTCGTAATCGTTCCAGGTGGGAATGATCAATGCGGGCAACTGATGACTGGGGGAATAGAAGCGTCCTGCAACCGCGAAGGTCGAGAGCCAGGTTTGACCACAGCGCTGCGCAATCACGCGGCCCTTGCCCCAGCTTGCGGCGGCGTCATCGAATCCCTTGTAGGCCGAACCCATGGCGACTTTGTTCGACTGCTGCGCCTTGGAGTAGAAGCGCTCGAGATATTGCAGCGCCATCGGATCACCTGGACCGGCGGTTTCGGGAGCGATCCAGGAATAAGCTCCATCGGCGTCATCGTTGGCAAATGAGCCCGAGTTGCGAAAGAAGAGCAAGGGGGAGAGAGGAAGGCTGTGGCGCACGCGCTTCCAGTCAATTGCGTATTTTTCCAGCCCGAAGAAGAAGACTGCTGGACGATTGCTGAAGCGGATATAGGCGGGTGAGTTTTCAAAGTGTTCTGCCGCGTACTTCAGATCATGGATCAGCTGGTCGGTTAAGTCACAGCCTCGCTTCTGGCAATCTCCGAGCGAGCCGGCGTCTTCTGAGACGGCAAATTCAAAGTGTTGCCGCTCGGCTTCTTTCATGAGCAGGATCGTGCTCTCATTTTTCGCGCCTGAGTCGGGACCATACCAATCGACGATGGCTCCCTGAATGCCGCGGCTGATCATGTCGGTGACCTGGTGGGTTATCTGCTCGCGATCATCGGAGCGATAGCCGATATCGCGGTGTTTGGGATCGCCGAACCAGGGCATGTAACGGGTGAAAATCCGCGTGTTCGAACCTTGGTAGAGAAGCGAGCGAATCGGGAGTTTACTTATGTTGGATGGTGCGGCATTGGCTCTGCCACCGCGGTAGCGCGGGCTTGCACTGGTGTTGTTGGAGAGTTCGCAGGAGGTGGGATTATTCGCGTTCTGCGCGCTACAGAACGTCGCCGCAAGGAGCAGGGAAAGCATGCAAGGGCGAAGCATGCGGGCTTGGATGCCTGGATGGCATCAGGCGTTTACGGTGGTTGCCTGGTCAGTCGTGAAACTTTGATCTCCCAGCATGGAGGGAAGCTGAGCGTAATCGATATTTCGCCAACCGTGCAAAACACCAAGGGACGTGAGAAGGCGGCGATTGAGACACGGCGGCTACAACCGGATCAATCCGAAAATTCTCCAATGCATGTCGGCTAGTGCCGGTTCAGAGGCAGTCGGATCAATGGGCGTGAGTGCCCAGCTTTGCGCCAGGTCATCCATCGGCTCTCTAAACTTTGAGAGTGTTCTACGCACGTAGCAACACTCGTGGACGGCCTTGCCTCTTTCGTCCGTTTTGCTCAATTCGAGGGTGACCCTGCAGCCACAGATGGAACACCGCGTGGTCGCTTCCTTCCAATGGTGCAGAATAGAAAATGTCATGGAACAGCCCTCTGTGAAGACCAAGGTCGAGCAATGACTACCTTGACCTCTTGCAAGCGTAGAACCAAAGTCGATGGGGCGGACTAACCTCGCCCTGAGCACGAAGTTAGCCGCTGTATCTGCCGCATCAGAGCATTGAGTCTTTCGAGGTTGGCTAAGGCAAGAATTGCACTCGTTGCGTAGGAATCGGTACCCATGAGAGGGGGATTGTCATGTTGCGTCTTAGGGGTTTTCCCAGACCCGACTAGGTTGCGGCACATCTGGACAATCAGGCAACCACCTCGCCCCTTTCAGCAGACAGTCGTATTGCACAGGACGTCACGGGAAGCGAGAATCGCAACATGAAAACCGCCTACGTGGTTCGGGAACTGGTATCGCGTCCGGCGGGTGAAAATGAGTTTCTTACCCACTATGAGTACGGCACATTCGGGACCTACAGAGAGGCCAACGAGTGCGCGATGGCTACGAAAAACCCGAAATGCTTTCCTCAGAGAGAACAGTTTCTTGTATCCAAACAAGAAGACCCCTCAGTTAACTAGTACGTATCTGGAGATGCATCCGAGGGGTGTTTTAAGCAGACCTTTGGGGATAACGGCGCGCCTGAGGCCGAGAATGTGGAGTTAGCCTCTGCCACTTATTACGCGTGGTGGAATTGTCGCCGCAGCATTTCCACAATCAGACCAACGACCGCATACGTTACGGCATTAGCGGCAAGAACTTCGTAGAGACTGACAGCGTGATGCATTCCAACTATCGCAATGGGGCAGGTGAAACTGATGAGAGGCCAAGCATCACGCATTCGGTCGGTTGATGGGAAAGTCATGAAGGCAAAGACCGCCCAAAAGACAGCGACTAGCAATCCTACGATCGCCCAAATTGCGATTCGGTTTTTCATAGTGTCACCCCGACAAGCGTGATTGTACGCTTTGGTAGATGCCAAAAGCGCAAGTGTCGTTAACAACACGATTGCGCCCATTGACTCTTCTGGGAAGTCCCGAACTCCACTCAGTCAAGCACAGTTAGGCACCAGGTACTCACCGCAACCGCATCCACTCCTCACTGAAATTCGACGCTCTCGAACCCCAGCCCCTGCAGCAGGCTAGTCAATGTGCTGCGGGCATTCGTGTTCGCCGTCTTCAGAATCCCATCCAGCAGCGCGGCCTTCTGCATCTGCCTCTCAGCCTCCTGGCGCACCTGCGTCTCCAGATTCGGATCGACTGGGACCAGCAATCCCGTTTGCCGTGAATACACTTTGGTTCGCTCATTATCAATGCGAGTGGAAAAGACCTGCGCCGAGGGCAGCCGCAAAACTACCTTCCTCTCCTCGACGGCCACATCACCGCTCTTCAGTCCGCTGAAGTCCACACCCGCCACGACTTCGCCGTGCACGATCATGAGCAGGCGATCTCCCGCCAGAAAGCTCGGCAGGATTGGGTTCTCCTTCTCGCCGCTCACCACTTTGTCCATCGTGTACATCACGGTTTCCAGGCGCTGGAGTTGCTGGATCTTGTTCACAACGGTCGGCTGGCTTACGTCGATCTCCGTGCCGCGCCCCAGCAACTGTCCTGCCCAGTGGTTCCAGAATGACGAAGCCGCTTGCCGGGCAATCATCGTCAGGCCCAGCACGCCTAGCAAAATTCCGAAGAAGAGCGCGGCTGCAATTTTCGCCCGGCCCTGCCGTCCAGGTATGCCCTGATCTGTCTCTCGCATCCTGCCTCGCTGCCATCGCAACATAGCATAAGCCCGCCATACGACGTTTTGCAGCTTTTCAAATGGCGGATTCCTGGGGTGCTTCGCAAGTGGAATTTTAAGCTCTTGAAACCAAGCTGTGCGGAGTCTAAGGTTTTCCCTGGCGCAGGAGGGCAGATGCGAGATCAACAGATACATGCAGCGCTGGACCAGCATTGGGCGGCCTCCGATGCCAACGATTGTTGGATGGACACGCAATCTCGAAGCGCGGGGATTCGCTGATCACGCCGGGCGCGACGAACCCCCACTTCCGGCAAAATCCGCCAGAAGTGGGGACCCCTATGCAGGAAGGGATTCAGTAATAGGTGAGGTTCAGCTTGTCGAGATACACGCTGTAGTCCCACTGCTTGTAGTTGCCGTCGAGCTGGAAGTTGATGACAATGCCATACCATCCGCCAGGAACCGAGAAGTGCCCATACTTCCAGTTCAGGTCATGAGTCACGCCATTCAGCGTGAAGGACTGATACAGCACTTTATTATCGGAAGTACGTTGCATCTTGATGATGACGTGATTCCATGCATTCTTGTTGGGCTTGCAGGGAATACTAGTCTTGATCCACCTGCCATTGGCCGGATCCCAGACATCCCAAACCTCGCCGTTGGTCACTTCACATTGAGTTCCATACATGAAGCCCATACCATTGAAGAACTGGGCGACGTCAAATTCAATGTTTTCGGAATTGTTCAGATCGTAGCTGAAGAAGTACGTGTCGTAGATGAAGTCGTGGACGTTGGGAACGATCGAGTGGCTGCTGTCGGGCATGCCTTGCGAAGTGCCATCGCCGATCAGGTGGTTGTTCCACAGAACATCTGCGTAGGGCGTCGATCCGCCGATAAAGAATTTCGCGGATTTCCCATCCATGGAAGGAGACGATACTCCTTGCGTCAAGGACCAGGAGACGCCGGAGCACGAGGTGCAAATGTCATATTTCGGCGGCAGTTCCCCATATCCTTTCCATCCCTTGCTGGATTGCAGACTGTAGAAGGTTTTGGCTCCGCTGCTGATGACCTTTACCGTGAGCGGTGTGGTGGTCGCACCACCACAGTAGTCCCATTGCTCAAGTGTGGTGTTGTAGGTCCCGGAGCTAAGCGAGAGATCGGCGCTCAGTTTAGTCCCGTTGACGACATAAGCGAGAACGCCGGGTGCTGTGTAGACGCCCATTGATGCGACACCCTTCGAGCAGGATGTGCCGCCTGCTGTCGCACTGAAATGAACGGGAGATTGAACGGTTGAGCCGTTGCTGGGCGAACTCACATTGACACCGGCCAATGCTGCGGGAATCAGCAGAACTGCGACACACACGAATAAGGCACACGTTCGCATAGAACACACTTCTCCAGATGATTATTTGCTTGCGCCTTGCCGGCGGCGAGCCGTGCGCGAACTATCCCTCTGCGTAAGCGGGAACGCAGGGAGCACAGCAAGAACAAATGGCCCGGGCCGCGATCTCAAACGCTCTTCCAGCAAAATGACGCGGAGACAACCACCGAAACAGGATTGGGAATTCCACGCCGGGCTGAGAGGTTGAAGAATTGAAATGACAATACCAGAAGCACTGTATTTCACCTACAGGAAATTTCATCCGCAAGTAGTGGGAAGTTCTAAGTCTGAGACGTGAAGGCATCAAGGACCGGACTGTGACTGCGCCTGAGGCAGCGACTCAGGCGAATCGATTCAGACCTTATACAACCATGAAGTGGGCGCTGTACATCGAATCGCCGCTTAAGGTTAGGCAAGAATACGGAAGATGAAATGGATAAAAGCACCCTGCCGCAGATGACACATTCGTGCATTTTGTTATTCCTCGCATTCTTCGTTCTAAGCTGTCAGGGAATGCATCAGTCCACGCCTCAACCTACTCCTCAGCCGACGCCTCAGCCGCCTCCCGTGAACTCAGGATCGGATGCGGTGTTCAAAGGCGTTTTGATGTGGAAGGGAGATTCATCCGAAAGCGGGCTCTACGCGGCCGAGACTACGCTCACACCAGCCAATGTGAATATGAATCAGTTCGGAATGATTGGGAGTTTTCAAGCTGATGGAATCGTGATGGCGCAGCCGTTGTTCGTTTCGGCTTTAGATATGGGAGGTGGTGGGACACACGATGTAGTCATCATCGCGACCGAGCACGACAGCGTGTACGCGATCGATGCGGAGAACCCCGGAGCCGGGTCTCTCTGGGAACGGCATTACGTCGATCCCGCGAACGGAATCACGACCATGCCCGACAATTTTGGCGGCCGCACCACGCTGGGCGGCGAGGTCGGCATCACGGGCACTCCCTATATCGATGCGACCACGGGAGCTCTCTATTTTGTGACGACCCTGTCACGGAACGGCACGCCAGAACAATGGCTGCGAGCGATCGACATTCGCACTGGTAACGACTTTGGTCCGGGGAGCGTGCAGATCACGGCCAACGTACCGGGCGACGGCAAGGGCAGCGTGAATGGACAAATTGCATTTGATCCCTCGAATCAAAACCAGCGTCCCGGACTAACCAAAGTAAATGGGGCAATCCTGGTAGCGTGGGCATCATTCTCCGACTGGGGCGTCTATCACGGATGGTTAATGGCCTTTGATCCTTCGACCCTGCAGCAGATTGCTGTATTCAATTCCACGACGCAGGCTCAGTCTATCGATTCCGCGAGTGGGCCTTCGGACTACGGCGGCGGGGGAGCGTTCTGGCAGGGGGGCGCAGCTCCGGCGGTGGATGGGGACGGGAACATTTTTCTCAATGCTGCGGACGGCAGCTTCAACGCCGACCAGGGAGGCAATAACTACGGCGACAGTATGCTGAAACTGAAGCTGAGTGGGAATAGCTTCCAAATAATGGACTCCTTCACACCATCCGATGCGGCTTGCATCGATCTACACGATCTGGAACTGGGTTCGGGAGGTGTGGCGCTGCTTCCCACCGATTTCACCAACGGACTGAAATTGGCGGCGGCCTATAGCAAAGAGGGGCGATTCTTTCTTGTGAATACCGATACGATGGGTAAATTCAACGCCGGAGGCGACAACCAGATTCCGCAAGAATTCATGATTGGAGCGAATACGTGCTCCGACGCGACCACCGGCGACGTGGCGGAAGGACCCAATTGGAACCGATTGTACGGTAATCCTTCTTATTGGAATGGAAATCTCTATGCGGCAGCTTCCAGCATGCAATTGAAGCAATATCAGTTTCAGGACGGGCTGCTGAACCCGACGCCGGTGGCGATCTCGCCGTCCGCCTATGGATTGCGCGGAGCAAACACCGTGGTGTCGGCAAGTGGGAACCAGAATGGAATTGTCTGGGCATACGAAAAGTCTGTGGCAGGGCAGGGTATCCTGCACGCCTACGATGCGACCGACGTATCGAGAGAGCTGTGGAACAGCAGCATGAATGGAAGCCGCGATGGAATGGGCACAGGAATCGGGTTTGGCACACCCGTTGTCGCGAATGGACGCGTATTGGCAGCGTCGGACAAGATACTCGAGATCTTTGGCTTGCGCCAGTGAAGACGAACAGAGACTCATTCCCGGGAGACGCTCATCGAGGGTCGGAATGATCCAGTTGGAGCGCCTAGCGGAAAGATGACGGATACCGTGGTCCCAGCCGGTGTCGAGCGGAGTTCAAGGTGGCCTCCGAACTGACGAACGCGTTCCCTCATCCCGGTGATGCCGACACCAGCTTTGCCGGCGGGTTTGTCGAGAACTTGGAGTCGTTCTGGTGCAATGCCTTTACCGTTGTCCCTGATTTCGAGTTGAACTTCACCAGCATGTTGCTGAAGACGGATCGTAGCGGCCGAAGCTCCGGAATGGCGATGAACATTGGTGAGACTTTCCTGCAACACGCGAAAGAGCACCAGTTCGCATTCTCTGGGAGGTCTTTCCAGATTCGCAGCAATCTCGCATGTCACCTGGATCCCGCTACGACGGGCGAAACCTTCAGCGAGCCAGCGGGCTGCCGAGGCTATCCCCGCTTCATCGAGCAGCGGCGGGTGCAGCAAGTAGGAGGTCGTGCGGACTTCCTGGAGTGCAGCGTCCGTAAGCGCATTCAAGTCGTCGACAAGAACCTGGAGTCCGGGGCGCTGATTCTCAAACTGCCGAATCAAGGCGATGGACATCTTCATTGCGGCGAGAGTTTGACCGGCAGTGTCATGCAATTCGCGGGCGATGTGCCTTCGTTCTTCGTCCTGCAGAGTCATCAAACGCAGGGACAGCCGACGCATCTGTTCCTCGGTATGCTCGCGGACGTCCATTTCGGCTCGCAGGCGCGACAACGCCTCCGACAATTCGTAAGTCCTAACCTGTACTCGTTGCTCCAGTTGATCATGCGCTTCCTGCAAACTGCGTTGAGCCCGTTGCCGTTCACTGATCTCACGGGTAAGGGCAGCGATACTCTCGTTCAGTCGCAACTGCTTGCTGCGATTGGCCTCTCCAAGCGTAATGAGAACACTGCTGACCAGAAAACAGCCCACAATTCCGTGAACTTCAGCAGGGCGAGCCGGCAGGAACGAATGGCGTGGATCGACGAACCAGTAGAAGATTCCCACGAAGCCAAGAACGGCCGTCAGTATGGCGGGAGCGTACCCGCACACAATCGCACAGTAGGCCACCGCAATATAGACAGTGACGTAGAAGGCGACGTGCCCCAGAACCGGGTCCAATATCCAGCGGAATATTACCGCGAGAACTCCCGCCAAGGAAGCAACCGCATAGCGCGCTAAAAGGCGCTCAGTAGGAAGCGGTCCAAGAACTCTTCTGACGCCTCGCCGAAAGGCTCCTGCCATGGATTCATTCCGAGAATATTGTGAATGGAGTAAGCCTTCCAAACAGCGTGGAAGGGCCGTATCTTGTTAATGCGCAGGAAAAAGCGATCTCTTGTTCCAGATGCAGAGTAGGAAGAGAACGTTGCCACTCAACCAACCGCGATCCAAGATCTATAAATGCGTTACGTCCTGATTCGGGCTGTCGTTCGGGAGAGCCTTGGTGTTTCGGAGGCTCCTCGCTAGACTACGCTGTTGCGGAGGGTTCATGACACCGCCAGCTGAGTCTTCCACCAGGCGCGAGTTTCTTCAGAGTTCTGCGATGCTCGTAGCGTCGCAGGCTACAAATCGGAGTTCGTTAGTTCAAGTTGCAGCCGTATCCGACGATTCCTCCTTTGCCGCATATCAGAAACAGCGCCGGAAAGAGCTTTGGGGATTGCTTGGTGATCTTCCCTGGCAGCACGAGCCTGGCCCACCGAAACTCGTAACCAGGGAGGAACACGAGAACTACACACTGGAACGGTGGGTTCTCGATCTGAATGGAACTGAGCAGGTACCCGCACTGCTGCTGATTCCGCGCAAACGTCAGAACCCGGCTCCGGGAATGCTCTACATCCATTGGCATGCAGGGATGTACGGGTTGGGCAAAGAACAGCTACTCGTCGGGGTCAAGGCGCAACCTGCCTATGCGCCAGTCCTCGCTGAAAAAGGCATTATCGCGTTGGCAATCGACAGTTGGTGCTTCGGCGAGCGTAAACACGAAACGGACGGCAGCGAGGGCGAGCAGAATGCATTTAAGCTCATGCTGTGGAAGGGACAGGCTCTGTACGGAATGATGATGTTTGACGAATTCCGTGCGCTTGATTTTCTGGCGAGCCGTCCAGAGGTCGATAGCGCGAGGCTCGGTGCTATGGGCATGTCGATGGGAGCAACGAAAGCCTGGTGGCTGGCGGCCCTCGATCCCAGAGTCAAGGTTTGCATGGACATTTGCTGCCTGACCGACTACGACGAACTCATTAAGACGCACGGGTTGAAGGAACATGGAATCTACTACTACGTGCCCTCGCTGTTGAAGCATTTCCAGGCCGCGCAGATTAACGAATTGATTGTGCCGCGAGCGCATTTAAGTGTGAACGGGCGGCGTGACCCGCTCACGCCGCCAGCCGGGGTTGAGAAAATTCGTGATTATCTGTTGCCGCTCTATCGAGAGCATGGCAGGGAGGCGGATTGTCGCATTGAGCTCTTTGACTGCGAGCATGTAGAACTTCCGGTGATGCGGAAGCTTATTCTGGAGTGGATGGATCGTTTTCTGGTGGCACAGACATAGAGACAGTTGCTGTCATTGAGGTCCTGCCGACGCGGGCGGCTTGAATCCTCGATGCCGGAGTTGGCATCAGGTGTTGGAAGGAAGGGAAAAACGGATGGCGCGAGTCTTCATCACGGGATCATCGGACGGCTTGGGCAAGATGGCGGCGCAGTTGCTTGTAGAGGAGGGGCACAAGGTCGTGTTGCATGCGCGCAATGAAGCGCGCGGCAACGAGGCCATGGCGAGTGTTCCCGGAGCCGAGACGGTCGTCATTGGAGACTTAGCAAGTATCGGGCAGGCGCGGACCGTCGCTGATCAGGTAAATGCCCTCGGAGTATTCGACGCCGTAATCCATAATGCGGCGGTGGGATACCGCGAGGGCCACCGGATTCAGACCGAAGACGGACTACCGCACGTATTTGCCATCAACACACTTGCGCCATACATCCTCACTGCGCTGATTCGCAAACCGAAGCGGGTGATCTATCTGAGTTCCGGACTGCATCATCAGGGGGATGCGAGTCTGAAGGATCTGCTGTGGGAACGTCGCGCGTGGCAGGGACAGCAAGCGTACTCGGATACGAAGCTGCACGATACCATTCTGGCATTTGCCGTCGCCCGCTTGTGGCCGGAGGTGCTGTCGAACGCGGTTGAGCCGGGCTGGGTGGCAACGAAGATGGGAGGACCCTCCGCGAGCGATGATCTCGACCAGGGGCACCGTACCCAGGTGTGGCTGGCGGTCAGCGATGATGCGGCGGCAACGGTGAGCGGCGAATATTTTTATCACATGCGTCGTCGTGCGCCTAAGCCGGATACCCGCGATGTCGCCGTGCAGAATAAGCTTCTGGGAGACTGCCGCAAACTTTCTGGAGTTGAATTGGAAGCTTTGGCCGCGTCGCCGATGAAGTGAGTTTCAAGGGCGTGTGCGTCTTGCACCAGCAAGTCCGGACCCACTGCTATTTCGTCCTGCAAATAGCCATTTGTTGCTTCACAGCATCCGGACCCCGAGACAAGTAACCATTTCCCGTGTAGCGAGAGGGATGCGGGATTCGCTTCCATGTATCGATGCCAGACTGATACGAAGCGCATGAGCTCGTCAGCAGCTTCTCGCGAGCAGGTATGTTATCTGGCATTCTCGACTGTGCGAGCGCAGCATCGCCCAAGCCTGCATATGCCTCGGCTGCGGCGTACAAGGCGGGGAAGTCATTATGTTCGATCGATACGGTCAGTTTGGCGGTAGTTAGCGCTCTATCGTAGTGCTCTTTGGCCTGGATCGGGTTGTCCATTTTGAGAAGCACATTGCCGATTTTTGTTTCGACCATTGCTAAATCACAGCGCGCATCGTCGAAGTTTCCCTGATCTTCTGCCAAGCCAGCGGCAGCGGCTTCGAAACTTTTCAGCGCTCCAGGCAGATCGTGCGTGCCCGCCTGAGCCTCTCCAATCCAGGCCCGCATGGCGGGAGAACCTACTCCTACCTCTGCTTCCAAGCGCAACGACAGGTACCCTCGTAAGGCGTCCTTCATAACCGGTAGAGCTTCGGCGTAACGGGTGCCGACAGCCAGGGCTCGTCCATATTCGAAGCGTCCGACCCAGATGTCGGACTGAAGCATTTTGTTTTCGGGATCGAGTTTGGCCAATCGTTCTATCCGCTGCGATGCGTTCTGGAAATCCTTGCGCGCGGCGGCGAGGTCGCCTTGTAGCAACTCCACATCGCCCCGACGACTTTCCGCCGCCGCGACTTCGCGAATGAGTCCCGGATCTCCTGTTTCCCTGGCGAGTGCTTCAAAATCGGCGATGGCCAGGGTCATCAGGCGAAGCGCCTCGTCACGTGGTCCGAAGCGTCCCATCTCGTGCGCCAGCATGACGGTGACCTTGGCGAGCGCTTGTCGGGCGCCAGGATAGCCAGAGTTTGTACTCAGGATTTCTTGTCGCAGGTCGCGCACTTTCCGGTATGACTCGATTGCGTCGAGCCGATCACCGACCGCATCCTGAATGTCGGCCCTAATCATGTACTCCTGGGCAAGTTCGTTTTTGACATCGATATTGTTCGGGTTCTTGCCCAGCAGGGGTTCGGTGACGGCAAGAGCCCGATCAATTTCCGCGCGTCCGGTGGTTTCAAAGACGTCGAAGAAAGCCCGCCAGCGGTAAGCCATCGCAAGATTGAGTTGGTCGGTTACATCATTCGGGTTTGCCTTGGCAACGGCTTCAAAGAAAGTCATCGCCTTGCGGTTGCTGATTTCAGCAGCGTGTACCTGCCCCAGATTCGATTGCGTGGTGTCGCCCTGAACCGTAGCCAATCTGTGATACGCCCAGGCCAGTTCGCGTTGCAGGTTTATATCTCCGGCGGAATCGGACGAGAGCTTGTCGAGATATTGCAGGGCGCGATCGAGCAACAGCTTGCGTGAAGGAGTGGCGCCGGGAAGGCTCTGGATGGAATCGTGGATTTCGAAGATCAGGGAGTTCGCCAATTCCCGGACATCGTTGAAACGTTTCTCTGCCCGGGCTCGCTCGCGGCCGGCAATCTCGGCCTGCTTACGAGCGATGCGAGCCTGGCGGATGGTCGCCGCGATGCCTCCTAAGAGCGTTATCGCGAGCAAAACGCCAGCCACAATACCCATTTGATTTCTGCGAATGAATTTATCGGCACGATAGGCGAAAGATCCCTTAACGGCCGTTACTGGCAGACCTTCCAGATGACGGCGAATGTCTTCGGCGAGTTGCTCGACAGACGCGTAGCGCTGGTGAGGTTCCTTGCGCATAGACTTCAGCACGATGTTGTCGAGGTCGCCGGCTAGTCGCCGCTGCAGTTTTGCAGGAGAACCTTCGCGAATGCTGCTGAGCCGATCCGGAGTGTCCTCCAGATCTTCGGAAGCTGTTGGAATCGGCTTCAACACCACTGAGCTGGGTTTCGCAGGATCGGTTTCGCAGACGGCTTTTGCCAATTGATGGGAGCTGCGCGTGTCACCGGGGTATGGCGAGCGACCGGTCAAGAGTTGATAAAGCACAACTCCCAGGGAATAGACATCGGAAGCCGTGGTAATCGGTTCCCCGCGAATCTGTTCCGGGCTGGCGTACTCGGGGGTCATCGGCCGGACCAGGGTGGTCTCTGAAAGAGAGTCGGGATCGATCAGTTTCGCGATGCCAAAATCGAGCAATTTGGGGACGCCATCCAGTGTTACGAGAACATTGCCCGGCTTAAGATCACGATGAATGACCAGGCGCTGGTGTGCGTACTGTACCGCGGAGCAGATCTGACGGAACAGGTGCAGTCGCTGCGTGACCGAAAGTTGATTGGTATCGCAATAGCTATCGAGGCGCTCTCCCTCAATTAATTCCATTACGAGGTAGGGGATTCCGTCCTCTGTCGTGCCGCCATCCAACAATCGCGCGATATTGGGATGATCAAGGGATGCCAGAATCTGACGCTCATGACGAAAGCGCTCGAGCAAGAGGCCGCTGTCGTAGCCACCGCGAACTAGCTTGATGGCCACCGCTTTTTCATATTGGCCGTCGGCTCGTACGGCGCGATAGACCTCGCCCATGCCACCATGGCCGATCTCCGTGAGAATTTGATATACGCCGATCCGGCACCCGATGCGGCTGGATTTAGCGGGGTCCAAGGCTGCCGTCGTCAGGCTGGCAGCAGGGTGCTTGAGAAACACGCTTCCGGCTTCCTCATGGGAGCGAAGTAGGGACTCCACTTCGTCACGAAGTTCCGGATCGTCGACGCAATTTTGGTCGATGAACCGCGATCGCTCCGAGACGGGCAGTTCGATGGCGCGATCGAGAATGGCGCGCACATGCTGCCAGCGCTGTGCCTTCACGTGGATGCGCTCCGGGCGAGTTCGCGGTGCAGCCAGGCTCGGGCGGTGATCCAATCGCGCTTTACCGTGGAAGCCGAGATGCCGAGGACTTCCGCAGTATCTTCAACAGACAACCCGCCGAAGAATTTCAATTCCACGACTCGACTCTGCTGAGAATCCATTTCGGCAAGGCTTTTCAGGGCATCGTCGAGAGCGATGATATCGACATCAAGAGCTTGAGATTTATCTCCCGCATCCTCCAAAGCCACCTTGCAGACGTCGCCTCCCCGTTTTGAGGCGCGATGGCTGCGCGCATGGTCGACCAGAATTTGCCGCATGAGCTGTGCGGCGACAGCGAAGAAATGTGCACGGTTCTGCCATTGCGGAAGGTCCTGCTCGGCCAGACGCACGTAGGCCTCGTGAACCAGCGCCGTGCTCTGCAGGGTGTGGTCAGAACGTTCTTTCTGCAGATAGCGAGCGGCAATCCGGTGCAGTTCGCTGTAGACAAGAGGCATTAACGCGTCGAGCGCGGCCTTATCTCCGCCACGCCAGCGCACTAGTAATTCTGTAACCTGTTTGGAAGGCTCGCCCGGCAAGTGTCTCCGCCCAAAGACGCACGCGGGGGATGCGTGTGGGTCGGAGGATATCCATTTCTTTTTTCGCTGTCAATCTTCTGGAAACGACGGGTTTAGCTGGAGGCCACAACTGTATTGCATTGAAGTGAGATGTGGCCTTTGCCATGGGTTCCTCGCCACGAGGTCATCCCATAGAGTTTACCGTCGGCTGCTTGCATGTCGGGTGCTTCCGATTGCTGAGGCACAGTCTGCATCTTCGGCCGCGAGTTCCTCCCCCGAAACTCGCGGCCCGGCGGTTTAACCTGCTCGCCTATCCAATAAGGCGGGAAAAGCCAGGCGAATCGGGTCAGGTAGCTCTTCTTTTGTTTAGTCCTATGTTCGTGAAGCATGCGAAGAGGGACAGGGAGGCCGCCGAGGCGACTGGACGCGTACCGAGGATGCCCTTACAATCTAAAGAGCGATTACGGCTTCCGTTTCGACTGGGATGTACTGCACTGGACCACACTCTCCTAAAAGGGAATAGTGAGGGCACGAAACGATACAGGCGTCGGTGCGGCCGGAAATGTCTGATTCTACAAGGCGGGCGCGTAGCTCAGTTGGTAGAGCAATGCCCTTTTAAGGCATGGGTCGCAGGTTCGAATCCTGCCGCGCTCACCAAGATTTTCTTGTCCGTTCCGGAGAGATAGGTTTCACTTTTGGCCCGAAGGGATTC
>Ga0335082_10000633_pt1 | contig 36698 bp, 36 predicted proteins | sample Lox_Sample_41_FD_206718 | JGI IMG/M metagenome (GOLD analysis project Ga0335082, IMG submission 206718) | Soil microbial communities from Loxahatchee National Wildlife Refuge, Florida, United States - Lox_Sample_4.1 | ecosystem: Environmental > Terrestrial > Soil > Wetlands | place: USA... | reverse complement strand
AACCGGCGTCGGGCTCAGGCGCTCGAAGGTATCGACCAGTGCGTGGGCGAAGCTGTGCAGACCGTATCCGTGCTTGACGATGCATTCCCGCTCAACGTCATTCAAGACTTCGCGAACCTGCTCAGGAGTGAACTCGTGATGATTCAGAAATGAAATGAAACGAGCGATGGCACGCTCGAAGTAGACGTTGTTCTCCCAGAGCGTGTCGTCGGCGTCGATGAGGAGGGTTTGGGATGCGTGGCTCTTGGCCATTGGCATTTGGCTCTTGGCTTTAAGTGGGTTCGGCACCGTTACGACATCCGTGCCATTTGATTGTCGTGATTTTCGAGCTAAAGGCTAAGAGCCAATAGCAAAGAACTGCTTCATCCAACCCAATCGATCTTCGCTTCAGGCACGATCACTCCGGCCTTGTGCCCCATATCGAGCAAGCGCCGGACCGCTTCGCGTCCGTCGGGACCATAGTCGAGAGTGCGCTCATTCACGTACATGCCGACGAACTTGTCGGCTGATGCAGTGTCGAGATCGCGCGCGAATTGCATCGCGTAGGACAATGCTTCCTCGCGATGATCGAGTCCGTATTGGATGCTTTCGCGCAGGGCCTGCGTTACTGCGGCCATCAGTTGGGGGCCTAGAGCACGCCGAATGGCATTGCCCCCCAGTGGAAGTGGGAGACCGGTCATCTTCTGCCACCATCGACCGAGGTCAACAATGCGGTGCAAACCAGACTTGTCGTACGTGAGTTGTCCTTCGTGGATGATGAGTCCCGCTTCGTACTTCCCTTCCAGCACCTGTGGAATGATTTGATCGAATGGGACGACTTCTGTCTCCACTCCTGGCGCGAACAACTGAAGCGCGAGATATGCTGTGGTCAGCTTGCCGGGTACGGCGATCTTCCTGGTCTTGACTTCGCTCTCACTGAACGGGCGCGGCGAGACAATCATCGGGCCGTAGCCTTCGCCAACGCTGCCGCCACAGGCCATTAGCGCGTATTTATCTTGCAGGTACGGATAAGCGTGAAATGAGATTGCGGTGACATCGTAGACGCCTTCTTTCGCTTTCTGATTGAGCGTTTCGATATCGCACAGCGTGTGAGTAAAACGCAGTCCCGGGGTGCGCACCTTGTGCGTTGCGAGCCCGTAGAACATGAACGCATCGTCGGAGTCAGGGCTATGTGCCACGGTGATGTCGCGAACGTCGGTCGTCGCATTGCCAATTGCTGATCTTTCGGTTTCGGATACTGCCATTCGTGAGGAACCTCTAAATTCTCTTACCTGAGTGCAAGTCGCTTGTGAGTTTCTATTTTGTTTTGAAACGACGCCACCGCGTGGCAATCGCCGCTGCAAACATCACCTTCATCACCTCGGCGGCGACAAACCAATAAAGCCCCAGATACGCCGCCTTCGCCAAGGAATGCGTAAGCATATAGAGCCAGCCCAATCCTCCCAGAAACAGGAGGATTTCAGCCGAAAGTCCTGCCATAGCCGCACGAAGGAAAGTTCTGCCGGTGCGCTCAAAGAGATATCCGGCAACGAATGCGACGAACGGATATGCGAGTAGAAATCCGCCGGTGGGACCAAAGAGCTGTGCTACCCCACCTGGGCCAGTCGGATTGAACACCGGCAGACCCGACATACCCTCCACTAGGTAGATAACCATGGCAGCGAAACCGCGGCGACTCCCGAGCAGCAAGCCAACTAAGAGCACGCCGAAGTTTTGGACCGTGAGTGGCACCGGAGTCAACGGCATGAGAGGAATCGTAATTTGGGCACATAAAGCTACCAACAGGCTGGCGCCGACAACCAGAGCAACCTGGCCTGTCGCGTGAAGTATCCGCCCTTGAGAATGATCGAATTCCTGAATTGCCGTTTTGCTCATTGTGCCTCTTCTATTAGAAAAGTGGGAGCTCAACTTCGCGGAGGATTTTCGTCAGATCCCTGGGCGCTATGTGGTTTCTGAAGGTGGCGCCGCAAATGTACAAACAAAGCAATCGCCACGCACACGACGACCAGCGTACTGACGCCCAGTATCAGAAACCACCAGATCATCCGCACAGCCGATTAGGATAACAGAAGAACAGCTGCAAGCTTCTAGCCCAAATCCAGGAGCAACGGTTGTCATTCCGTAGCACGCCTTTTGAGCGAGGAAATCTGCTTTTCATCAGCACCGGCAAGGAAGCAGGTTCCTCGTGGCTTCGCGCCTCGGAATTACAAAATTAGGGGTAAAGCTAGGTGGCTTTGCGTCTCTCCCGCATCTGCTCCACCCTTTTGATCATGAATTGCAGGCGGTCGCGTCCCCATTTTGTGCGCATAACGGCAGTTTCAATGTCCTTCCACGCGTTAGGATCGCCTAGTTTCTCCCGCAGTTCTTTTATGAAAGGATGAATTTTCGCGTAGATCAGGAACATCTCGCCGCTAAAGCCCGGGGCGAGGAACAGCTGTTCGTTTAACGCTCCATTGTTCACGAAGGATGCGACCATCCCCCAATATCCGCCTACCTGGCGAAACCAGTTGTTTTCCTGAACACCCATGGCCCAGATAACTTTCAAAATGTCGTCCGAACTCTGCGGGAAAAATTCTCCGCCCCACCAATTGCGGGCCTTACGGATTTCGGCCTCGCGGCGCAGGTCATAGAGTTGGGCAATCAACTGAGCATCGGCTACGGTTGGCTTTTTGGGCATTCGTTCCCTCCAAGGAATGGTGTGGATTCTAATCGGAGCCGTGAGCCGTGAGCAACGAACCGCGAGTTTCAGGGCGGAAACCTGGCTAGCCACCCGCCATCGAGCGCTCAAATCAAGAAGCATTCACCGCCAAGGTTGCGAAGAAAGGCCGCGAGAAAAGCTAAGAAGTTCAGGTTCCCTCGCAGCCCATTGATCGTAGCTCGAAGCTTATTATGCGTTAGTGCTGGCTGCCGCTTCTGGATTCGGCGGTGGCGGAGGAGCGGCCCGCTCGTAATCACATTCTTTGTTTGGACACGCGATCACCGGGCCAGCCTTCAAATTCTTCTCTACCAAATACTCGCTACCGCAACTTGGGCACTTTTCAGCGATCGGTTTACCCGCGGAGGTGAACTTGCACTTCGGGTAATTCGAGCATCCGTAGAATGTGTTGCCCTTGCGCGCACGCTTTTCGACGAGATCGCCGTCTTTGCAATCGGGACACTTTACGCCGATGAAATTCTGTTTCACATACTTGCATTCGGGATATCCGCTGCAGGTCGTGAACTCACCGTAGCGTCCGTGGCGGATCATCATGTTGCGTCCGCATTTCGGGCAGAGCTCGTCTAGTGGAATATCAGGAACCTTCTTGCCCTGATCGAGACGCCGCGTCGTTTTGCAATCCGGATAGCCGGTGCAGGCCATGAACTGCCCGAAACGTCCGCGCTTCAGGACCATCACTCGCCCGCAGTTCTCACAGTATTCTTCATGGCCGCCCGTTTCCTGCATATCGGCGGAATCCAAGTCGGGCAGGTTGATCGGATTTTCTTTTGTGAACGTGCAGGTGTTTGGATCTTCCTTGTCGTAGGTGCTGCATGCATAGAACGAGCCGTGCTTGCCCCACTTGATCACCAGCGGTGCGCCGCACTTTTCGCACTTCTCGTCCGTCGGCTTCTCCATCCGCTTGACGTTCTCCATATGCTTTTCGGCATATTTGAGATCCTTCTGGAATTTCTTGTAGAACTCAGCCATGGCGTCTTGCCACTTCTCTTTACCATCTTCGATTTCGTCGAGTTCCTCTTCCAGACGAGCGGTGTACTGCAGGTCGAAAATATCCCGGAAGTTTTCGACCAGCAGGTCCGTGACGACCAATCCGATTTCTGTAGGGATAAACTTTCCGCCGATCTTTTGCACGTATTGCCGCTCTTGAATCGTGGTCAGAATAGCGGCGTAAGTCGACGGACGTCCGATACCGCGCTCTTCGAGTTCCTTGACGAGCGACGCTTCGTTGAAACGCGGTGGGGGCTCAGTGAAATGCTGTTCTGGTTTCAATTCGCGTAGTTGCAGCTTCTGTCCGGCCTCAAGAGCGGGTAGCTTGTGCTTGAGTTCCTCGTCCTCTTCGTCTTTTCCTTCTTTGGATTCCTCGTAAACTCTCAGGAAACCATCGAACTTCAAAACAGATCCAGTGACGCGGAACCAGAAGGCGTCGTTGCCGGCCGTCGACTTTGCATCGATGTCGACCGTGGTCTGGTCGAAAACCGCAGGGTTAATCTGCGAAGCGACGAAGCGCTGCCAGATCAGCTTGTAGACCTTGAACTCGTCTTCTTTTAGATACTGCTTGACCTGGTCGGGATGGCGCATCGCCGAGGTCGGACGAATCGCTTCGTGCGCCCCTTGCGCTTCTTTCTTCTCTTTGAACGTATTCGGAGATTCGGGCAGATAGTTTGCGCCGTACTCTTTGCCGACATACTCACGGACTTCCGCAATCGCCTCAGGCGCGACTCTCGTCGAGTCGGTACGCATATAAGTAATGAGGCCGACTGAACCTTCCTCGCCCAGTTCCACGCCTTCATAGAGGCGCTGCGCGATCATCATGGTGCGCTTCACGCTGAAGCGAAGCTTGCGCGAGGAGTCCTGTTGCAGCTTGCTGGTGGTGAACGGTGGAGCGGCATTGCGGCGGCGCTCTTTCTTGTCTACGGACCTGACGACCCAGTCCGCTTTTTCCAGCGCGACACGGATCTTTTCCGCTTCCTCGCCGTTCGGGATCTCGATCTTCTCTTCGCCCTTACCGAGGAACCGTGCATCAAATGCCGGCGGCTTGCTGGCAGCGAGGTGTGCATCGATCGTCCAGAATTCCTTCTTTTCGAACGCCTTGATCTCGCGTTCGCGCTCGACGATCAGGCGTAGGGCAACGGTCTGCACGCGTCCGGCGGAAAGACCGCGGCGAACTTTGTCCCATAAAAGAGGAGAGACCTGATATCCGACGAGACGGTCAAGAACGCGGCGCGCTTGCTGCGCGTCAACCAGGTTTTGATCGATCGCCCGCGGATGTTCGAAAGCGGCCTGCACAGCGCGTTTGGTAATTTCGTTAAACGTCACGCGCTGGATGCGCGGCGGAGCCTCTGGCTCACCCTTCTTTGCTTTTGCTTTTTTCGCCTTCTTCTTTTTGGAGCCGTTCTCGTCGAGTTCAGTGGCCAGGTGAGCAGCGATGGCTTCGCCTTCGCGGTCCGGGTCAGGCGCGAGATAGATGTTGTCTGCGGAGGCAGCAAGCTTCTTCAGCTTGGCGACAACTTTCTCTTTGCCGGGAATGACGATGTAGTCCGTCTCGAAATCGTTATTGATGTCGACACCGAGAGTGCTCTTGGGCAGATCTTTTACGTGCCCGAGCGAGGCTTCGACGGAGAAGCCCTTACCCAGATATTTCTGGATAGTTTTCGCCTTGGCCGGCGATTCGACAATGACTAAACCTTTTGACAATGTATCCTCAGTTCTTTTCGTTCGTTTTTTGAAGCTAGCACGAATTGGCGGACGGCAACAAGTTACTAGCCGAGGAGATCCTGCCTCCACGCGACTCTTGAGATTTCCCTTCCCGGTCCGTAGCTGGCCACAAGCAGTAGCTCGAGCCTCGCCTTTCAACTCCCGCGCGTTGCCCTATTTTGCAATTGCTGCCGTATACTTTTCCTCCAAACCTGCCGAACCCTGCCAAGAACCTTCCCTGGGGAAACAGGTTGGACCTCTGTGAGTGAACGAAGAATCCCATCGCTGGACGGGCTTCGAGCCATCTCCATTACGCTGGTGGTATTGAGCCACCTCGTGAAATGGAAACACATTTCCGGGGAAGTGCTTGGAAATTACGGAGCGCTTGGAGTCTGCATATTCTTTGTCCTGTCCGGTTATCTCATCACGAACATTCTGCTCGGCGAACACGAGCGCACTTCCGCGATCAGACTCCGCAATTTCTACCTTCGACGTGCATTCCGAATTTTCCCTGCTGTCTTCTTCTTTCTCGCAGTTGTGATTCCTCTCTACTGGAGGCAGATGAGCTGGGTTCACATCGCCGGAGCCATTTTTTACTTCTCGAATATGGATGTGTCGCGCCCGTGGGTCTTTGGGCACTTGTGGTCGCTGAGCATTGAGGAACAGTTCTACTTGCTCTGGCCGTTCGCGCTTAAACAAGGGTACCGCTATCGAACGTGGATCCTTCTTGGAGCGTTTTGGATCACGCCGGTATTTAGAACCGCCCTTTATGCCTTCAAGATCCATAACGGATTGGTCGCGAGCTTACCGATCTACTCCAACTGGCTGGCAATTGGATGTCTTCTTGCCGTTCTCGCTCCGCGCCTTCCCAAGATCAAGAGACCGGCCGTGCTAGCGATGCTTGCCGCTCTCATATTGATTCCGTGGTATACGGCAAGTACTCCCGCGCGCACCTTGTTCTCACTCTTTGCCCTCACCCCGGTGCTTAGTATTTCGATTGCTGGCTTGATCCTCCACGTCATGCAGGTCCCTTATATGTTTCTGAACTGGCATCCCGTCGCATGGCTTGGCCGAGTCAGTTATAGCCTCTATTTGTGGCAAGAACTGTTCTGCTCTAACGCCGCAATGCACGCGGGATACTTGCTGATCGTGCCGTCGCTCGCTTGCGCCTGCATTTCGTACTACTTGGTCGAGCAGCCCATGCTCAAGCTGAGGGACCAAATCACCCGGCGAGTGGCGGCCGCTCCTCGCCAAGCTGAATCCGTTGACAAATTATCCTTAACCCGGGAAGCGTGAAGTCAAAAGCTCTTCACGAAATTCTTTCCCGGCATCTGTCTTACTTTTCCGTTGAGCTCCAACTCGAAGAGCGCGGCGAAGATTTCTGAGGAGGAGAGCTCCGACTCCAGCTTTTCCACGATCTGATCGATATGAGTCGCTTCGTCGGCTTTCAGCAGGCTCAGAATTCGCCGCTCGTGAGGAGGAAGTCCGTCGTTCGGAAATAGAGATGAGGATGAGGCCTCGGCGGATTCAGCCGCCGCAGGGGGACTCAAAGTAAGTCGTACTTCTGTCGGGAGATCTTCCCACACATCTTCCCAGGTCGCGACCAGCTTTGCTCCCTGTTTGATGAGCGTGTTCGGTCCCCAAGAATTCTTGTTGGTAACGTTCCCGGGAACAGCAAAGACATCGCGATTTTGCTCCAGTGCAAGGCGGGCGGTGATACGCGTACCCGAGTATTCCGCGGCTTCCACCACGAGCACCCCGATCGACATACCGCTAATAATGCGGTTGCGAATCGGAAAGTTCTGTGGCGCCGCAAACGTGCCCAAGGGAAACTCGGAAATGAGTGCGCCGCCGCAGGAAAGGATCTGCTCAGAAAGCCGTGAGTTCTCTTTGGGATAGATCACATCGACACCCGTACCAAACACCCCAACCGTCTTGCCCTTACCAGAGATCGCGCCGCGGTGGCTGGCCGTATCCACGCCGCGCGCCATCCCGCTAATGACTACTAACCCCTGCCCAGCCAGATCGCAGGACAACCGCTCTGCCAGTCCAGAACCGTAGGGCGTCGGGTGGCGAGTACCAACCATAGCGATGCCGGGCTTGTTGAGGACCTCGGCATCTCCGCGAACGTAAAGGACGATCGGCGGGTCATAGATCTCCTTCAGCCGCCGGGGGTAGAGTGGATCGTCCATTGACAACACGCTAATACCTGAATCGCGCGCCCGGGCGAGTTCCTCGCGGGCCAACTCGGCCGATTTCCCCGTTGCCAGCGACTGTGCCGAGACGGCCTGGATCCCCGCTCCTTCGAGCTCCGTCAGCGAGGCTTGCAGCACAGCTTCCGCGGAACCAAAGTGTTCGACCAACTTTCGGGCCGTTGTCGGTCCCAAGCCAGGCGTCAAAGTTAGGGCTACCCACTCCATAATCTGAGTGGCAGGGCTCAAAATGGCGGTATTGGACACAGTTATGACTCCGAGGCGGAATCTAGTTTTCCTTGGCAAACCGTGTCAAGGTCAGATGTCACAATGTCTTTGCTAAGATTGTGGAAAAGTAATGAGACGTCTTCGAATTTCCGCGATTTCCTATCTAAATACAGCCCCTTTGATGTGGGACTTTGAGCACGGCGACGCCGGCCGAAACTTTGAGATTTCATACACTTTGCCGTCCTTGTGTGCGCGAGCATTGTCGGAAGGCAGTGCCGATTTGGGAATTATTCCCGCCGCGGCCTACGCCCAGATCCCAGGGCTGCAAATTCTGCCGGATGTTGCTATTGCATCGAGGCGCGCCGTGCGCTCGATCCTGCTGGTCAGCCAGATCCCGGTGGAGCTGGTGCGAACCGTCGCGCTCGATACTTCGTCCATGACCTCAGTTGCTCTGACGAAGGTGCTTTTCGAGAAATGGCTTGGCGGCGGTAGAGAATTCGTATCGATGGAGCCCAACATCGAAAGGATGTTGGAAGAGTGCGACGCCGGCTTGCTCATCGGAGATCCGGCCCTACAGGTCGATCGCAGGAAATACCACACCATCGATTTAGCCGAAGAGTGGATTCGCTACACAGGAAAACCATTTGTATTTGCTTTCTGGGCCGTGCGGGGAGAGGCACTGAAGGAAGCTGATCCCAAGTTGGATCTCGCCACAACTTTCCGTGAGTCACGCGATCATGGACTGCAGCCGGAAAGCCTGGCACTTCTCGAACGCGAATGGGCACCGAGAGTCGGCCTGACTGAATCTGAGGTGCACAGCTACCTCACAGAGAACATTCACTATCAGCTGGACTCGGGTTGCCTGCAGGGACTCCGACTCTTCTATCAATACGCGGCTGAGATCGGTGCATTGAGCACACCGGACGATCTAAAATTCGTTGAGTCCCTTCGTGCAGCGGTCTAGGGTCAGGGTCTAAGCCTTCCGTATTTTTGACACTGTGAGTCTGTTTCAGCCCATTCCGAATGCCGGTGGAGGAGCCGACACCACGCGGCCGCTCGCGGATCGCATGCGTCCGCGAACGCTCGATGAATACGTCGGTCAGGAACATCTGATCGGCCCCGGCAAGCCGCTGCGGGTTTCAATCGAGCGCGACGATGCTGGCTCGATCCTATTCTGGGGACCACCAGGCACAGGCAAAACAACTCTCGCCAAAATCATCGCCAACATGACCAAAGCGGAGTTCATCGAGTTCTCCGCCGTGCTGGCCGGGATCAAAGAAATCAAGCAGGTCATGGCTGATGCCGAACGCGCCCGGCAGTACGGCACGCGCACGATCGTCTTCATCGACGAGATACACCGCTTCAACAAAGCCCAGCAAGATGCTTTCCTGCCTCATGTCGAGAAGGGAAACATCCGGCTGATCGGTGCCACCACGGAAAACCCGTCATTTGAAATCAATTCAGCTCTGCTTTCGCGCTGCCGCGTCTATGTTCTAGAGCCGCTGACAGAAGACCAAATTGTTTTGCTGTTGAAGCGAGCGCTGGTGGATCGGGAACGTGGGCTTGGACAAATGGATCTAACCGCGTCCGACGATGTTCTGAAGAAGATCGCAAGCTACACAAGCGGCGATGCCCGCAGCGCTTACAACGTGCTTGAAGTCGCCGCCGGACTGGCGCGAAAAAACGAAGACGATGCTTCAGAGATCAGTGACGAGATCGTCCACGACGCGCTGCAGAGGCGCATCCTGCTCTACGACAAAACAGGCGAAGAGCATTACAACCTGATATCGGCACTGCACAAATCCGTGCGCAACAGTGATCCGGATGCAGCCCTTTATTGGCTTGGCCGCATGCTCGAAGCAGGAGAAGATCCGCTGTACGTCGCGCGGCGCGTGGTGCGCATGGCGGTCGAGGACATAGGTCTTGCTGATCCCAATGCGCTCTCGCTCTGCATGGCCGCACGCGACGCCGTCGACTTCATCGGTATGCCCGAGGGTAATCTGGCACTGGCGCAAGCGGTCGTTTATCTGTCCGTCGCACCGAAGTCGAATGCGCTCTACACCGCTTACGGCAACGTACAAGCCGATGTGGAACAGACTGCGGCAGATCCCGTTCCCTTGCATCTGCGAAATGCTCCTACGAAGCTAATGAAGGGACTCGGCTACGGCCGCGGGTATCAATACGCGCACGATCTCGATTCCAAAGTCGCGGATATGGAGTGCATGCCTGGAAACCTGCGTGGCCGCACCTATTACCATCCCACCGCCGAGGGCATCGAGAAGCGTATCCGCGACCGGATGGACGAGATTAAGCGCCTTCGCGGACGCGGCGTCGCCCCAGATCCCACTCCGCAAAAGAAAGAATCATCTTAGGTCGGGCAGCATCAGTTAATTGTGTCAGCCTTCCCTGGAGAGTCCCGTTCATGGCTGCACTGCCAAATCCGCTGAGTATCGAAACTCCGGTGCCGGTACTCTCTGCCGAACTGATTGAGGATCTCCAGCGCCTGCAAAGAGCCGCGCAGAAGATTACATCCATCCTCGATCTCGATCAACTGATCGCTAGCGTTGTTGTGGAAGTGACGGAATCTTTCGGGTGCGTTGAAGCGAGCGTCTATCTCAACGACGAGAATCGCGCCGAGCTAGTGATGGCGGGCGTGCGAGGCTGCAGCTTACACCGCAAAGGACATCGTCTGAAGATCGGTCGTGATGGCATGGCGGGCCACGTGGCTTCGACCGGCCAGACGCGCTATGCGCCCGACGTTCGCAAAGACGAATACTACATCCCCTGCGAACCTTCGACGCGCTCGGAGGTTGCAATTCCTCTTCGAGTCGGCGAACGACTGGTCGGAGTATTCACCGCGTCGCATCCCGAGGTAGACGGATTCCCTCGACAGCAGCTGCGAATTCTGCAGGCATTCTGTGATCACGTCGCGGTGGCCATTAACAACGCCCGTCTTCTCCGCGCCGAGCGCGCGGAACGCGCCGCCCTCGACCGTGACGCCCAGGAGGCACGTGCCATTCAGCAGGCTTTGCTTCCGAAGAGCTCTCCCTACATTCCGGGCTTCGCAATTTCCGGTTTGAGTGTCCCCGCCAGAGCGGTGGGCGGCGATTGGTACGACTTCATTCCATTCGCGGACGGACGTTGGGGAATCGTGCTCGCGGATGTGTCGGGAAAGGGCACTGCCGCGGCCTTGCTCATGTCGGCCACGCGCGGCATGTTCCGCTCCCTGGCAGAAGCCTGCTGCACTCCGGCGGAAGTGCTTACCAGGTTGAACGAATTGATGGTCAATGATTTTCCCGCCGGCAAATTCGTGACTTTGGTCTACGCTGTTCTCGATCCAGCGAAACGAACCGCTGTATTCGCAAATGCCGGACATTTGCGGCCTCTTCTCGTCGATGACCATCACGAGGTCTTCCTCGACGTAGAGCGGGGTCTGCCTCTCGGCTTGCAGTGCGGCGATTACTCTGAAACGGAGATTCAGCTCTCGAAAGGCTCGCGGCTCGTCTTCTACAGCGACGGTATTACTGAAGCCGTCAATCCGCATGAGGAAGAATTCGGCCTGTGCCGTCTCGCCGAACACGCCATCAGGCCGGACGCTTCGGCCGTGTCGATTGTCGATGAGGTGAGGACGTTCGCGAACGGAAGTGGGGTGCGCGACGATGCGAGCGTCGTTTTCCTGAAGGTCGCGGCCTGAGTTAGCGGAAGCGCGCGCGGTGTTCCTTAAGAATGCAACGGTCCATCACCACGAAAATTCCGGCTTTTCTGCCCTTCTCCGCCGCTTTGTCGTGAATCACTTCTTCCTGCATCCAAATGGCCGGAACCTTCAACTGGATAGCCTGATCCACAACTTCTGCGACGAACTCTGGCCGTCGGAAGATATTCACGATGTCTATCTTGTCCGGAACATCCACCAAGCTTGGATACGCTCGTTCTCCGAGGCACTCCACGATTGTCGGATTCACCGGGATGATCCGATATCCGTGGCTCTGCATATAGGCCGAGACACCATGACTGGGGCGCAGCGGGTTGCGCGAGAGACCAACGACGGCAATAGTCTTCGACCGTTTTAGCAGGTCAGCAATCGGATCACCTTGCGGCAGCGACGCCAAGATCCCTCCAGGTTATTTCTTGTTCGCTTCGTCCAGCTTCTGCTTGTACATTTTTAGCGCAAGTTTCCGAATCGTCTCGGATACTTCCTTGTTGGCGGAGATATTTTTCAAATCCTGAACGAGAAGATTCTTCATCAGTCCCAGCGCAAGATCGAGCGGTGTGCGCGGATTCGCACAGAGATTGCGTACCACGATGTAGTTCTTCATGAAGCGTCGCTTCAGCGGAATCTGGCGGAGCACCGCTTCGAGCACGTTCTTCTGGCTGGCGAATTTCTCCACTTCGCCGTCGGCTAGCTTGGGCGCCTCGAGGACAGCGAGAGCGACAACCTTTGTGCCGTCGCGAATCAGGATCGAGCGCTCCTCCTTGTTTCCTTTCAGCGCGAGTTGGATTCGGCCCTTGACGTCGAGCCGATTGATTTTCTGCAGCGTGTTCTCGCGTTTCGGCTCGCCTGGCTTGGCGAGTTTTCCCATGGCGAGTTTCGCCGGAGTAGGCATTGCCGTCGCAGAAGCGGTCGCAACGGCCGGGCTGGCCGCATCCGCCAAAGCCACAGAAGGAGCCACCGTGGCGGTCTCGACAACAGGAAAATACTCCTGACCTAGCAACTCGACAATGCCGCCAATCGACTGAAACGGCTTCTCGCCTTCCGCCGCGATGTCATGGGCGTGATCCTTCATATAGACCGAGACGGCTTCGTCAGCTTCCGGATCGTGCGCGGCCGTCTCCGCCGCAGAGTTCGCGCTTTGTGAGTTTTTCTCGACAAGAGCCGGCGCTACGCTGCCATTTCCAGCTGCGAGCATATTTCCGATCTTCGCAGCGTCGGCCGTGATCGGTGGCGGGACCGTGGCAGTCGCCGTTTTAGAACCATCGTCCTCTGACCCACCTTCCAGCTTCCTCCGCAGTTCCTCAGCTTCATCCTTTTTGACGTAAGGATTGGAGCGCAACGATTGCACAACTGCAGGAATCGAAAGCGCACGCTTGCTTTTCAGAATGACGTCAATAATGTCGCGCATCGCTGACGTGGCCAGTTTGACCAGTTGCGATTCCGGCACGGCAGGATTCTCGAGCAACGCAGGCAGCAGCCTAGGACGCAGATTATCGGGTGAAATGAAATATTCCAGAACCTCTCGCGGCGTTTGCGGGTCAGCCGCGGCCGCCAAACACGCTTTCTCGTCCCATCCTGCCAGCGTCATGCGAGCGAGGTCGCCGAAAACTTTGTTGTGAACAGCGAGATGAACCAATATCTCGATGTTCTCGGCGGGCGCCACTTGCAGCGCGCCTCGGGCGGCGAACTGCATCATGTTTGATGGCAATTTGGAGGCGCGGATTTGATCGATCGTGCGCGGCATGCGCTTATACCTCAGAATGCGGAGCGGAATTTTCTTTCTCCCGAGTCAGTAACTCGAGTTCTTGCACCGCTAGATCAAAATCGAGAGTGATGCGATTGGGTTCGCTTCGCAGGAATTCATCCCGCAAAGTCCGGTAATACCAGAGCGTACCCTCCCTTCCTCCATTGAACCGCGACCAGACGGATTCGCCCAGAGCACGATAGTCACTCAAAATCGAACGCACGTTATTCAGCTTGTCGGCGGCCGAAACCAGGCGTGTGTCGGAATTTTCCTGTTTCAGCCGATTGATATAACTCACTTTACGCTCGCGCCATGGCGGTTTGGGGATAACGTATGCATCCGTGCAGCCATCCACAATGTCCGCGACGCGTTTGCCGAAACGACGCCGAACCTCCTTCAACATTTTCTCGCCACCACAGTCCTCGACCACGTCGTGCAGCAAGGCCGCGATTGCCAACTCCTCGTCGCCACCCGCTTCTAGCACGAGCGAAGCAACGCCGATCAGATGCGCAACATAGGGAATCGTCGAAGCCGTACGCGTCTGGGTTCGATGCTTGTCGGCAGCAAACTCAAAAGCTCGTTGAAATCGAGGCCCAAGTTTGACTTTCCTCTGTGTTCCCTGTGCTACCTGTGCTCCCTGTAGTGAAGTCTTTTTCTTCACTGCTTCTCCCCACGCCGGGCGAGCAGGTACGCTCGGATAAGCGGCCCTAGATCCCCATCGAGCACACGATCCACATCGCCTACTTCCATTTTCGTCCGATGGTCCTTGATCATGCGATATGGCTGCAGCACATAAGAACGGATCTGCGATCCAAATTCGATATCGAGCTTTGAGTCTTCGATTTTTTTCGTGGCCGCGCGCTTCTTTTCCATCTCATGCTCGTAGAGCTTCGACCGCAGCATGCTCATGGCGCGCTCTTTATTTTTGTGTTGCGAACGCTCGTTTTGGCAATTCGCGACCAGCCCGGTGGCAATGTGCGTGATGCGTACCGCGGAGTCAGTTGTGTTTACGTGCTGCCCACCCTTGCCGCTGGAGCGATAGGTGTCAATGCGGATGTCCTCCGGCTTGATCACGATATCGATGCTGTCGTCGATTTCCGGCGAGACAAATACACTGGCAAATGAAGTATGGCGCCGCTTTGCTTGATCGAAAGGAGAAATTCGAACGAGCCGGTGCACTCCGATTTCACTTTGCAGCAGGCCGAAAGCATAGTCGCCGTTCACTGCGAATGTAGCCGACTTCAGCCCGGCTTCTTCACCCGGCTGATAGTCATAAAGGATGGTCTCAAAGCCTTGCCGCTCGGCCCATCTCAGATACATGCGCAGCAACATGTCGGCCCAATCCTGCGACTCGGTACCACCCGCGCCTGGATGGATGGTGACGATCGCATTACGGGCGTCGTTCTCGCCAGACAGGAGCGTTTCGGTCTCGAGTTTGTCGATTAAGTCGCGAAGAGACCCGATCTCACGCGACAGGTCAGCGTCGACATTCTCGCCTTCCTTGGCAAGATCGAAATAAGCATTGATGTCATCCGCGCGGCGCACCAGATCGGCATCGGTGGCAAGCACATGCTCGAGCCGCTTTTTCTCGCGCATCACCTGCTGCGAGCGCTGCGGATTCGACCACAAATTTGGATCGGCAGCCTGCTTTTCGATTTCGGCTAATTGCGGACGGAGCTTGCCCGCGTCAAAGATACTCCCGGAGATCGTGGGATTTCTTGCTTAGTTTCTCGTATTCCTGTTCGAGCTCTTGATTCATGAAGAGGTCTGGACCTTCTGTCTTTGTTTGAGGAATGGAAAGCGCCCGAAGAACGCTCCAACAGAAATTATCGCACAGGCATACGCGAACCAGTCTCCATAACGCGTGTAGAGAGTAGTGACGTTGGTGCCAGCGTAAGGCGCTACCAACGCCGTGCGTTGCTTTCGCGGAGCCCGGGCCACAACGCGTCCCCAAGGGTCAATAGACGCGGTCACTCCTGTGTCTGTGGAGCTCAGCACCCAGCGATCGTTCTCGATCGCTCGCATTCGCGTCTGGTTCAGGTGTTGCGCATAAGCGCCGCTGTCGCCATACCAACCATCATTCGAGATGTTCACAAATACGTCGGCGCCGTGCTTTGCCGATTGCCGTACTTCGTCGGGAAAAATTGACTCGTAGCAGATGAACACGCCCAGCATCTCGCCTCCCGCATTCAACGGCCGGTGAGAGCTGCCGTGTTCGAACTGCCCTACTTCCTTTGTCAGTCCTCCCGCGAAAGAGAACAAGCTGGGAAATGGGAGATATTCACCGAAGGGGACTAGATGTACTTTGTCGTAGCGCGATTGGATTTCTCCCGCGGGACTCACAAGCAGCGCAGAGTTGAACAAGGATCCTCCAGCGTTCGTCACCGGGGCATTGCTGCCAATGGCGCCTACAACCAGCCACGCATTTGTCTTACGAGCAAGATCGCTCAGCGATTCACGGAAACGGGCGTCATTGGTGAAGAAAGGCGCCGGAGATTCCGGCCAGACGATGAGTTCGACACTCCCACTTTTCTGATTGGCTACGGAGTTCGCAGTGAGTTGCGCAAGTTGATCGACTGTTTGCTGGACGACGAAGTAGCCCGCACTCCAATCAGCGTCGACCGGAACGTTCTGCTGAACGAGCAGGGCATCGCGGCTTGTGACTGCTGTTGGAGCGCCGACCAACTGTCCGACCTGCAGCACGGCAGCCGCTGCGAGTCCCGCTGCCCGCATCGCCGTGCGTTTTGCTCGCGGGATCAGAAACGCGGCGGCGAGTGCCACGTTCACGAGTGCAATCTCAAATGAGATTCCATAAACACCAGTCCACGCCGCGATCCTGCACAACGCGATGTTGTCAACCTGAGAGATGCCGAGCAGATTCCAGGGAAAGCCTGTGATCCGGGTCCGCGCGAGTTCAATTGTAACCCAGAGGAATGGCGCAATTACGAGGGCCCGTCGGTCGTCGTGCGGGCGCGCAAGCAAAGCCAGCAGCAACCCGAAAAATCCGTGATACAGGCCGAGATAGCAGCAGAAAAGAAACAACACGAGCAGGGCCATCGGCGCATTGAGGCCACCGTATCGGCGCATCGTGTCGAAAATCCAGTAGCACGTTCCGGCGTACCAGATAATTCCGCACAGGTAGCCCAGTAGAAATCCTTGCCAAGGCGTGGCTGGCTGCAGCCGAATCGACCCCTCGATTTCAAGCTCCCCGACGGGTCGGGCACGCAAGATCGCAACCATCAGCGGCGTGAGCGCAAACCAGCAGAGTATGTAAAGGCCGGGTAATGGAAAGATGAGGATCTGCAGAACCGCTGAAACAATGGCCAACACCCATGCGGTGGGATGGATTTGTCTCACGTGCCAAGAATAGCAAAGAGGTATGAAAGACTCGGTGCTCAGCCGTCCGCTTTCGCCTGGGGGCTGTCGGCCGTCGCTTCGGTAGCGTTCACAGTTTCGCGGACGAATTCAACAATTTCCTCGGTCACGTAATTCGGAGGAGAGATGCGGAAAACCGGCAGTTTCACCACCGGCTTCAGAGATACAGCTTGCCACCTCGTGGCATCCCCGGTTTCGTGCAAGATCACCGCATCGGCCCGATCGAGAAACTCTCGGGCAGAAGTCTTGAAATCGGCCGTGGACGGATCAAGCACCGTCACATAGAGATCGGGGCGCAGAAACTTCAGAATGCTGTTCGATTCGATGATCACGTTGCGCGTGCCTTCCAGACGCTTCCGAAACGCCGGCATCGCTTCCGCCAGACGGCCTTGCTCGGTGCGCACCCAAAAGACCTTCGCCGCACCAGCAGCCAAAAACCGCGACGTATCTGAGTCTCCTTGCCGATCGTGCTCTTCAGAAATTGCCCAGGAATGGTCGCCCGTCGCGCAATCGCACGCCTCACCGTTCGCCGAGCAAACACCGTGCCCGTATTGCGTAATCTTTGCGGCAGTCCAATCAAATTCACGCAAAGCAGAAATCAGTCCCGCGACCACGCTGGTCTTTCCGACGCTGCGCGAATGCCCGCCAATGACTACAAGAGCCACCGCTAGTCCTTTTTTGCCAGGCGCGCCACCACCGCAAGCTGTTTCAGATACTGCTTCAGCGGCTGCGCCGGAGTTCCCCAGAATGCTTGTCCCTTGCCGCGCAGGATTTTGTTCGGGAGAACTCCGCCCTGCCCACCGAGCATCACGCCTTCGCCGATGTGCGCATGCTCGCCGATACCAACCTGCCCGCCAAGCACGGCCCCGTTTTCAATCACGATGCTTCCCGACAGTCCGGCTTGGGCGGCAATCACCACGTCCTCTCCGATCTGGCAGTTGTGTCCAATGTGCACCAGATTGTCAATCTTGGCTCCACGATGAATCCTGGTTTCGTCGAGGGCGCCACGATCGACCGTCGCGTTCGCCCCAATCTCGACATGGTCTCCGATCACCAACCGCCCAACCTGCGGGAATTTTTCATAGTGACCGGTCTTATGATCGCGCACGTAGCCAAAGCCATCGCTACCGAGAACTGCGCCCGCATGAACGATGACGCAATTGCCCAATTGGGTGCCGGGATAGATCGTGACGTTAGGATAAATTTCACACTCCCGCCCAATTTTGACTCCCGGGCCAATGGCCGTTCCTGCGCCGATTCTGGTGCCGTCGCCGACGTCCGCGCCTTTCTGGATCACTGCACGCGCTTCGATGCGAACTTTTGATCCGATCTTTGCCGAGGAATCCACGACCGCAGTGGGATGAATCTCTGCCGCCTCGCGAACGCCCTCCTGCAGCAGGCGAGCGGCACGAGAGAAGGCAAGCTTGGGATGGTCGCTGATCAACAGCACGGGCTCAGCTGAAGCGGAACGCGCGAAATTTCCAGCGATAATAGCGGCTGCGCCACAAGCGAGTGCTTGCGCGAGATTCTTTTCATGCTCGACGAATACGAGGTCTTCCGCCGTGGCGGATTCGAAGCTGGCAACGCCCGCGACGTACACATCACCCGAGCCGATCAGATCTGCGCCAACGCTCTCGGCTATCTGGCGCGACGTAAGCTTCATCGCTCACACTGTATAGCAGGAAACCAAAGGAAGGAAATGCGTTCGGATCAGAACTTCTCAACCGCATTGACCACTGATCCGGTCGGAGTACACGTCGCTGCCCCCTGACACATGATGAACGTACCATCGTTAACCTGGGTACAGGACTTGTCTGCTGTCGGTCCAGGAGTGAGCGTCCATGTTCCCACCACGCTGCCGTTGCTCAGAGTGCCGGTGGTTGTCGTTGTGCCGTTCGATGTTCCAGTGATGGTCCCCGTTAGCGCCAAGGCTGTCTTGGTTGTGGCGGACGTGATCGTCAGGGTAAAAGGTCCGCTAACAGTCTCCGCATTGCTGGTACTAAGTGTCGCAGTGCCGGACTCCGTTTGGGCATTCAAACCGGTCTCGAAGCAGCTCCCCGCATTGAAAAACGAAAAACCCGTGATGTCCAGCGGCCCGGTGTTGTTTACCGAGAAGGAAACGACAAAATTCAGAAGGCTGCCCTGCCCGGTTCCGTTGATGAGGTCGGCTTCCCAATTCCCATTGGTGGACGTGGTCGGCGTCGAAGTGGGCGAGGAGTTCCCACAGCCGCAAACAACAATTTGCACCGCCAGCACGAACAGCATCGCGAGCTTCTTCATGTACCTTCCTGATTTTGGGGTCACTACGAGAATAAAGAGATGCCGCCAGTGCCGTCAATGGATGTAAGGGAGGGTCCCGGCTTCACTTTCCGGGCTCTTGCCACGGCCGTGAGCATTGATTCCGAGGCTAGGAGCCGGCGCCAACAGACCTACGTCCGAATTCAGGTTAGGCTGAGCAAGAGGCTAGCGCAATATCAAACGCTTCATTGAAATCCTCGGGTTAGCGTCGAACGGAAGGGTCCGAATTTGTTATATATTTCAATATATATCATGTGATAGACTATGGTATCTATCACGGAATAGGAGAGACCGGAGTGCCACGTACCGCCAAACTCTTTCGAAATGGCCGCAGCCAAGCAGTCCGCCTTCCAGCCGACTTTCGTTTTCCGGGGACCGAGGTTTTCGTGCGTCGCGATCCAGCCACAGGAGATGTCGTCCTCTCGCGACGGCCGGATTCCTGGCAGGACTTCTTCGACCTGACGGACAGCATCGATTTCTCTAAGGACTTCCTTGCCAATCGTCGGGATACTCCTCCGCAAAAGCGGAAGTTGTTCTGATGCCGGTGCGTTACCTGCTCGACACCAACATCGCCAGTTATGTAATCAAGGGCAATTTCCCACACGTACGAGAACATCTGGTTCGAGTGCCGATTGCCGAGGTTGGTATTTCCGTCGTGACTGAGGCCGAACTTCGATTTGGCCTGGAGCTCAGATCGAACGCAGCCCGCCTTCAGTTGGCTGTGGAGGAGTTTTTGTTACGTGTTGAAATCCTGCCGTGGGATTCGGACGCTGCGCGGCACTACGCAAAGCTGCGCAGCGCGCTCGAGGATTCTGGCACGCCTATGGGCAACCTTGACATGATGATTGCCGCTCACGCGCTTGCCAAGGGAGTGACACTCGTGACCCACGACCGCGTGTTCCAGCGACTAAAGCAACTCGATACTGAGGACTGGACTAGACCTTAACACTCTACCTAAAGTGCGGTGAGCGTCCTGCAAAACCGGCAATCATAGACACTACCGATATTCCGATCAGAAAACCTGAAATCGATTCGGCGTAGTCTCCGTGCATCCAATTGTGGAGCAGGAGACCACTCGCCAACAGCACGAGTCCAGTCGGCAACAAACGACCCAGTTTGCGGCTTGTCACAAATCCTCCTCAGCGCAGATACGATTTAGGCAAAACGCGGGCGAGGTGCCCGCGCCACACACTCACGCTCCGCGCTTCGACTTCAATTCCGTCAGCAGTTGCTCAATGCGGTCCTGCTTTTCGAGCGCCGCCAGCCGGTCCTCGATGTTGTCGGCAGCGATCTCCGATTTCGCCTGGCTTACCGCTTCTGAATGCGAGACCTTGCGCTTCATACGATCGAAGGCAGCAGCGTTGGAGCCATCTCCCGATGCTAGCCGCGCGTCGCTTGCCTTACTCACGGCGCGGGCTCGACGGTGTTGCGCAATCAGAACATCGGCTTTGGCTTCGGCCTCGGTCAGCTTTTGCTCGAGCTGCCGCAGGGCGGACTTGAGGTTCTCAACCTGCGCCTTCTGATCCGTAACTTGCTGCGCGAAGTTCTCGCTCAGTTCGCGATAGCTCTCTACGCGATGCAGCGACGCACGGGCCAGGTCGTCTTCCCTTTTGTCGACGGCCAGTCCGGCCTTCCGCATCCATTCAGCAATCTTCTCTTCGTTCTCCTTTTGTTTCTTCTCGAGCAGATGCTGATCTGCAATTGCAATCGCCACCTGAGTTTTCACCTGCAGAAGCTGGTTCTGCATGTCGAGAATCACTTGCTTGATCATCTTCTCGGGCTCTTCAGCTTTGTCGATCAGGTCGTTGAGATTGGCCCGAACTAACGTTGCAACACGCTCTAGTAATGCCATGGTGAACTCCCTTCTTTCAGCTTCTAGCTTCTGGCTCTTGTTACGTTTCAGTTCGCTACGACGGTCTCCGTTCCACTGCGGCGGCATGTGAACGATGTATTGCCGCGCAGTGTGGGCATTCCGGTTTATTGGGTCGGCGCATGGAGGCGCCAAGCGCCACACCAATCGCAACGCCGACTGCCAGCCAAGCTCCCATCTGCCCCGTGATCGCGCCCAACACCGCGCCCAGCGCGGCTCCCAGAGCGATCGTCATTCCTCCGAATTTCTGCTTGCTAGTCATAAGCCACCTCAACGGCTTCCGCTTGCCGGCTGCCGGCCTCCGGGCTCCGGGCTGGAGAAACTCGGAAGCCGAGAGTCGGACGCCGGTCAGCGGGAACGAGCCCCGGCTCGTTCCCGCACCCCTCGCTTACGCCTTCGGCAACTCGGGCGGCTTCGGAGCCTTGTCACCGATCACCCGGATTTTGCCCAACAACTCCGACAAAGGCATACCCGAGAGCGTCTCGAACAAGGCCGGCACTTGCGCCGCCATTTTGGTGATGTCGCCGGTGATCTTGTTCATCCCTGACGCATCGCCGTTGCCCGTCGACACGATCGTGATCTTGTCGACATTCGATAGCGGCATCGCCAATGCCTTCACTACTTCCGGCATGCTGGCGAAGAGCCGATCGATCACGGCCGCCTGGTTGTACTCCTGGAACGCTTCCGCCTTCACATTCATCGCCTTCGCTTCGGCCTCACCTTTCTTGAAGATGATCTCGGCCTCGGCTTCACCCTGCTGGCGAATCGACGAAGCATGACCCTCGGCTTCGGCCATCAGACGGGCCTTTTCGGCGTTCGCCAGAGTTTCAATCCGCTGACGCTCGATCTCAGCCTGCTTCAGCACCGTTGCGATCAATTCCTTCTCGCGGCGGTTGATCTCGGCTTCCTGCACCTTGACCTGCTGCTCTTTTTCGACCTGCTGCACCTTCACCTGCTCAGCGATGACCTGCTGCTGCATGATGTTGGTCTGGATGTCATAAGCCTTATCAGCCTGCGCCTGCTGGCGCTTCGTGACTTCCTGAAACTGCGCCTTCTTCACTTCCAGGTCGCGTTGCGCCTCTGCCTGCTTCGCCATCGACAAAGTTTCGGCCAGAACTCGCTCCTGATCGGCCTGGGCCTTGGCAACCGCCGATTCCCGCTGCGCCAATGCACGTTTGATGGCGGTATCGCGATCCGCTTCGGCTGCCGCGACATCGGCATCGCGCTTGATGCGCGCCACATCCGGCCGGCCCATGTTGGTGATGTATTCATTCTTGTCGCGTACTTCCTTAATGGTGAATGAAATGACTTCCAGCCCCATCTTGTTCATGTCATCCGCGCACGTGGAACGCATGCGGTCGGAAACCATCTCAGGCTGCTTCACGATCTCTTCCACCGTGAGCTGTCCGATGATGCCGCGCAGGTGGCCTTCCATCACGAGCCGGATCAGGCCTTCGCGTTCCTGATCGGTCTTGGTCAGGAATTGCTCTGCTGCGGTGCGGATCGATTCGTCGTCAGATTTGACTTTGATCTGCGCGACCGCCTCGACCGTCACTGCGACACCCTGCTTGGTGTAGAGATCCTGTTGCGGAGCAACATCGAACGACATCAGCTCGAGCGAAAGGCCGCGGCAGACCTGGAACATCGGCATCACGATCGTGCCGTGTCCTTTTACGACTCGCGTGCCGCCGACGCCGTACACGATCAGAGCTTCGTGCGGCCCGGCCTTGCGATAGATTCCCGCGATCCCGCGGATCAGGAACAAAATCACCATCACCCCAAGACCGGCGAAAATCCAAATGACCGCAACGTGGGAAAGTCCTTCGAACATAACGCCTCCTGTTACGACTGCAGCTGAAAAACCAGTTGTCCAGAGTCACTGCGCGCTGGGGAAATTGTGCCCACCAACTCCGAATGGGCGGCCTGCGCGTTCAAATTGAACTTGACGATCGAATAGTTCCCGTACCAGCAAAATCCCACTACGACGTACGAAATCAACAATGCCGGCCATACTGCCGCTGGCTTCAGGTAGAGAATCGTCAGCGTTGCGACCGTAAACACCACGAGCATGACGGCCAGGATTCCAAGTCCCAACTGCAGCGCGCCTTCGCGAGTCGTGAATCCATTCGCCCGCCAGTTCGCATCGAAGTGCACCGCCATGCGCGCCGGCAGTTGATTCCAAACATGCCAGTACGTCCAGCCCGAAGTGGGAAGCGCCAGCCACATCACCAGAATCGCCAATTTGTACCAACTGCGGTTCATAATCAGCTCCGATGAAGCTCTGAGCTGCGAGTCTTCTCGTCAGCGGAAGCCTCGTCGAGTTCGCCCGACAACTCGCTCCAAAGTCGAACGTAGGCGATGCCCTTTTCATATCGAGTCACGACGACCTCAGTTCCCTTTGCGATTGCAGCGCAATCCTCGCTCCTCGCACCGCATACCCGGCGCGTTCCCATCTGCGAGTAAATCAATTCACCAGTGCCGCCTTCGCGAATCGGAATCGACAGCTTGCCCAACACTCCTACCATCTCGAAATCCGCCGGATCGAGAAATTCTTGATCTGACATGAGGACCTTCGCCAGGAAAAGGAAAATGATCGCTCCTCCAACCAGGCCTGCCAACACCGCCAAGAACAGCACTGAACCGACCCATATCGCCGAAAAACGCGTCAGCAAGTAACCTGTGCCACCGAACCACGCCAGGAACGCCGCAATCGATGGAGGATTGAACGGCGAAACGGTTCCATGCCCGTGTGCCTGCCCGGTTCCCTGCTGTGCGCCTGGGCCATGACCACTTGCCACCGGTCCGTGCGCCATCGGCAAATGTCCAACATGACCATGGAAGTGCGGCAGATGGAGTTTGCCCAGCCGCGAATGTCCGAACACGAACGAGAAGAAACTGAAACAGAATCCGACTGCGAAACAGATCAGGTAAAAGTCAGACCAGGTCATCTCACTCGCCTCCCTTCTCCATTCCGCTCGCGATGCTTCTCTCCGGCGGCCAGTTCCGGCCGCAGCGCATCGAGAAGACGATCCGCCAATCCCGCCGTATCGAGAATCGCGCCTAACAGAAGAAAGCAGCGCCGCGTGTCTTTTTCCCGCGCGGCTTTGATCAAAACGTTGCTCACCTCGGGATCGCTAGCGAAACGTTCGGACCCTTGCAGCAACCAGACATCGAGTTGCCCCTCGGTCGTCCGCAGGTCCGACGTCAGCTCCGCGTGATAACCGTCCGGATCGTCGACTAGAAATCCCGGATGCACCTTGAAAAACTTCGCCAGCAAAGCACGCGACGACTGAGTCATGTGCGGCCTCGTTCCGTTTTCAATCTGCGAGAGATACGACTGGCTCAGGCCTTTTCCCTTCGGCATCTCATCGCGAATCGCTCGCACTAGCTCCAACTGCGTCATCGGACGGCCGAAGCCGCGAAGCGATCCTTCAACCTCTCGCAAGTAGCGGATTTTCTCGCCTAGCTTCATTGCCCAAGTCAATTCCAAATTGCGATATTTATATTGCAATTTGCGATTTGTGTCAAGATTTGTATAGGTCGTGTTTTCAGCTAGTTAGCGGGTCGGAGGAACACAGAAACAAAAAGCCCCCGGAAATCCCGGGGGCGTTCGAGCTTCCCTGCGAAAGCTTTCAGCGCACTAGCGGCAAGCCAATTAGCGTTTGCGCGCGTTGTGCTTATCGTTGTAGATCTTTTGCGACATCTTATTCTGCTGGCGGTTGATCTGTGCACGCTGCTGGTTGGTCAGTTTCCCGCCATTGGCGGCGCGATCGTTCTTGATTTCATTGTTGATCCCGCGCTCGCCGTGCTCCAAATTCCTCGCTTCCCCGGCAGTCAACTGACCGCTGGAAACGCCTTGCGCGATGCGTCCCTGCTGGTCCATTTCACGCTTGCCGATTTCCGTCTTTGGAGCCTGCCGCACGTCGGAATTGTGCTTATCAGCGGAGATCTGCTTCGAGAGCCCGTTTTGCTGCTCTGTGAGCTGTTTCTTGTCGGCATAGTTCAGCTTGCCGCCGTTCTCCTGCTTCATCTGGTTCTCTTCGCGATTGATGCCGGCTTCTTTCCGCTCCAGGTTGGTGGCTTCACCAGAGGTGAGTTGACCGCTCTTCACGCCATCCGCGATGCGCTCCTGCTGGTCATGCTTGCGCTCTTGAATGGTCTGGCTATTCACTTTAGGGGCGTTGGGATCTGGTGTGTTCTGAGCCACAACTGGCAGAGCTAGGGCCGCGAGGGCCGCTCCGAAAAGTGAGATCTTGATCGTGTGATTCATATTTGTCCTCCGATTCAAACTGAACTCTGATTCCTCGACTAGCGGCACGTGAGAAGAAACCCACTGTGTCAAGAAATGTTGCGCAGCCCTTATTTCCTTGATTCCCAATAGCTTAGAAGAGTTGTGGAATTTTAGCGTTTTTGTCGGCTGTGTCAGCAAGAATCAGAAATGGGGATGAGATTCTTTTCAGCCTAGAGGTTTTACAACCCGGCTTCGATTCTGGATCGAGGATCAAGATAATCGCGCAGCGCGTCTCCGATGAAGTTGAAGCTTAGGACGGCTAGCATCACAGCTAACGCGGGAAACAGGACGAGGTGAGGTGCGTCGAACAGATGGGCTCGCGCATCGTTCAGCATCGTTCCCCAACTCGCCGTCGGTGGCGGAACACCGAGCCCTAGAAAACTCATTGTTGCTTCGGCGAGAATCGCACCAGCCATTCCGATTGCGGCTTGTACGATCACTGGCTGAACAATGTTCGGAAGAATGTGCCGCACAATGATGCGCAGATCGCTTGCTCCCAGCGCGCGGGCAGCTTCGACGAATTCGCGCTCTCGCGCAGCGAGGACTTGTCCGCGCACCAGGCGCGCGTAACCGACCCATCCTCCGAGTGACAACGCAAGCACCAGATTGAAAATTCCGGGCCCGCGAAAGGCAACGAACGCGATCGCCAGCAGAATTCCTGGAAAAGACAGAAATGCGTTCATCACGACAACGTTGACGAATCGGTCGATCCTTCCGCCGTAATAGCCGGCAATCGAACCGATGATGAGACCGAGAGCAAGCGAAATCAACACAACGCATCCGCCAACGAACATCGAGATGCGTGCGCCGAAAATAATCCGAGACAGAATGTCGCGTCCGAGTTCATCGGTGCCGAACCAATGCGAATGAGACGGAGTGCTAAGCCGCAATGGCAGGTTGATCGACGCGGGATCTTGCGGCGCGATCCAGGGAGCGAATATCGCAAACACCACGAAGATGACGACCAACACCACTCCGATCGCGGCCAGAGGGTTATGGCGCGCGTTTCCGCGAATGCGACTGGTGAGGGAAATGGCGGTAGTCGACACTGCGGTTTATCTTAACCGCAGATCGATTCGATTTCGAGAGAATCGCAGCTCAGCAACTAGGCAGCCTTGGGCATCTCGATTGGTTCACGGCGCGTGTACGGCGGACGCACAATCAGCGGGATCACCGCGCTGCACAGCATTACCACACCGATCACCGTCAGCGCTTGCGCGTATCGTCCTGTGCTCTGGCGGCTGTTGGCAATCAGCATCGGCCCGAACACGCCGGCAAAGCTCCACGCTGTGAGCATGAGGCCGTAAATCGAGCCCACGTTTTCCGCTCCGAAGTAGTCGGCAGCGAAGGCCGGCATTGTGCCGAAACCGCCTCCGTAGCAGAGCAGGACGACGAAGCACAACGCGGTGAAGGCCGAGAAACTCGAGACTCGCGGCAACGTCAAAAACACAATGGCTTGAATCACGAACATCGAAAGGAAGACCCAGCGGCGTCCAATCAGATCGGAGAACCACGCCCAGAGAAATCTTCCGCTGCCGTTTGCGATCGAGATGATGCCGACAAGTCCCGCTGCAACAGCAGCGCTGACGCCTGTGATTTCCTGAGCCATTGGAGCGGCTTGCGAGATGATCGAGATTCCCGCAGAGGTGTTCAGGAACAGCAACGCCCACAACGCGTACCACTGCCAAGCTCGCATCGCCTCAGGCAGCGTGTACGACTTCGTGGACCGCTGTCGTTGTTGCGTGGCGCTCGGAGTCCATCCAGCAGGACGGTAATTCGGCGGAGGATCTTTCATGAAGAGCGCAGGAATTGTCACCGCGATGAAATACGCGATTCCGAGAATTGCGAACGTCTGCATCACGCCAACGCTGACGATCAGCCGGCTTGCGATTGGAGCTGTGATGAGAGCTCCTGCTCCAAATCCGGCGACCGCGATTCCGGTGATCATGCCACGGCGATCCGGAAACCATTTCACCAGCGTCGCAACTGGAACTATGTAGCCGAGACCAAGGCCAATTCCTGCGAGCAGTCCATAGGAGAAATACAGCCAATACAAATGGCCTCCGGAAAAGCTGGCAAGAAAAATACCTGCTCCGTAGAAAATGCCGGCAGCGAGGGCGACTTGTCGCGGACCAGAGCGGCGCATCCACAGGCCTCCAACGAAAGAGGCGAATCCCAACGTGAAAATGGCGATCGTGAAGGCCATTGTGACTTGCGAAATCGTCCAGCCGAAAGTTTTGGTGAGCGGGATGCGGAAGACGCTCCAAGCGTAAACGGCTCCGAGCGCAATTTGAATGATGACTCCAGCAACTGCGATGGACCAGCGATTGGTTTCAGAAGTAGCTGAGCTTGGCATTGGAGTGGGATTCGGGCCCTTCGTCCCGTGTAGCAGACGGCCGAAATGCGGTTTGACTATGGGTCGCGCTCACTGAGCGTAATCCAATTTTTTGGGGGAGGTTACTTTTTGATTCCCCACCCCTCCCCCTGGGGGTCTAATTGAATCATGAAGTTAGGGGAAAATTGCAGAAAAATCTAAGGGCGAGAATAAGTTACGGGCAAAATCTTCCATTTAAAAGACTTAGCTAAGACCCACTCGACTCCACTGGGCCTTTCACTTGGCTTATTTGTAGCACGACGACTTCCAAGTGAAGCGAATGTGCGATCGATTCCCATTTTGGGAAAGATGTTTGACTTCGACTGAAATGCAGAGAAACTCCCAGGCTCCTATGTGATTTGCGGATGATTGGAAAGAGAAGATTTCTGCGACCGATCTCAAAACCTTCTCACCACAGAGAACACAGGGGTACACAGAGAAATGGGTCCGACCGTTCAATCCGTCCGGTCATGTACTGACGATGGTTTGGAGACGGGCGCATCGAGGGTATCTTCATGCGAGTTCCCGCGAGCGAATTCCGGGAACGCATCCAATGGAGGGCAGCATGAAGAAAGTTCTTGCGATTTTGACTTTGGGCCTAGCATTCGGCGCGGGCGTGCTTTCAGCGCAAGTCCGCGACTGGCACGACCTGGAATCAGTGCATAAACACATCAGAGAGGCGATCGGGGAGATGGAGCACGCCCGCGCCGCGAATCACTACGATATGGATGGCCATGGCGTGCGAGCCGAGGAACATCTGCGGGCGGCAGAACGCGAGCTAGACCTTGCAGTGAACGCATCGAGGCGATAGTCCGAAAGAATCAATTGAAGTTAATGGGACGCAGGAGTCGCAGACTCCTGCGTCCGAAATTTTAGTGCTCGAGAGGGGAGGAAATGAGGACGCACTCGGGGCTGTGGTTTCGCGCCGATGCCACCACAGATCTTCACCACAGAGGACACAGAAGTTCACAGACGAATCTCATCTGAAATCGAAGTAAGCGAGGTTCATGTTGCCTTCGCTGACGATATGGACCGTGATGACACTCTTGCCCGCTGGCAACCGAATCTCTGCAATCTTCTTCGCTAGATTCCAGTGGTGCCACTGCCGCCATGCGATCGGATCGGCTTCGTTGAAAGTAGATGGAATGGTCAAATCCGCAGTCGCCGGTTCTCCGTTCACATCGAGAGAAATCGTGCCGCCGAGACGCGACGTGTAGAGGAGATCCGCGCTGTAGGTACCTGCGTGAGCGGTTTCGACGGTGAGGTTGAACCACTCGCCGGGCTCGGTCCATCCGACGTACAGCTGGTTTTCCGGAGGCTGCACCACGTTGTATGAACTATTGTCGATTTCGTCGTGAAACTTTGTATAGGAGATGTCCACCGACTCGCTCATACGGAATTCATTGAGATAGGTGCCATTGGCGGGATTCAGCGCGCCACTGCCAAAGTTCTTGGCGTCGGAATCGTGATAAGCCACTCCTTCGCCGCCGCGGTCATAGTAGGCACAGTGGACTCGTCCGGGAATTTTCTGAGGGCCGCCGGCGTAGTGGCTGTCTTGGTAAGGAGTACCGGTGTAGTTCTTCAGAAATTTCTTCTGGGGACCGGAGCCTGCTAGTAAAGGGAGAAACACCACCATCAGCAGGATGCTTATTACCTGCAAGGTTTTCACTGTCGAATCCTTGGATTCGCTACCGAGTAGAGAACGTCCGTTAAGAAGTTCACCGCTACGTATGTCAGTCCGATGGCGAGAATGCAGCCTTGCACGAGGTAGTAGTCGCGGTTGGAGATGGCCTGGATGGTAAGGCGCCCAATGCCGGGCCATGCAAAAATTGTTTCGGTAACAATTGCGCCCGCGAGTAGCGCGCCGAATTGCAGGCCGAGCACCGTGAGCACCGGGATCATTGCATTACGCAGGGCGTGACGATAAACCACCGTGCGTTCTGGAAGGCCTTTGGCACGGGCGGTGCGAATGTAGTCCTGGCTCAATTCTTCCAACATGCTTGTCCGGACCATGCGCGTGAGGATGGCGGCGAGCGCGCTTCCCATGGTGATTGCCGGCAGAACGAGATTCGCTAATGTTCTCGCACCGGAGACTGGCAGCCATCCGAGCTTGATCGCGAAGAAGAGGATCAGGATTGGCCCGAGTGCGAAGTTCGGGAATGAAAGACCGAAGAGACTGATGACTGAGAGAGCACGATCGTCCCAGCTGTTGCGGCGGCGGGCGGAGCGAACTCCGGCTGGGATCGAGAGCACGATTGCGACGAAGAGGCTGGCTAGCGTAAGACGCAGCGTGTACGGATAGCGCTGCTCCAAGAGCTTGGTGACCGTCTGGTTGTAGCGGATGGAGCGTCCGAGGTCTCCGTGAAGAACGCCCCTCCAATAGCGGATGTATTGTTCGCCTAATGGAGCATCCAGTCCGAAGGCGTGGCGCGTCGCGGCGATATCCGCGGGCGGAGCGCCTTCTCCGAGCATTTGGGCGATGGGGTCTCCCGGGACTAAATGGATTAATAAGAAGACTAAGGACACGACCAACCAGATGACTGGGAGGGTGTAGAGGACGCGTTGGGTTACCGTTCTCAAGGGCGGTCGTTAGTCGCTGGTCGTTGGTCGTTAGTCGTTGGTCTTCGGTCGTCGGCTCTTGTCCGTGCGTCTTGAGAATGCCTTTCCAATTTTCAAGTTCGAGAAGATTGTAGGGATCCCTTCTGCCTTCGCCTCAGGGCAGGCTCTTCGACTGCGCGCGACGGTTCGCTTCGCTTACCCTCGTGCTTTGCTCAGGATGACACCTCTTACAACGTACGGCTCAACCTCAGCGGCTAAAGCCGCAACCTACAGCTGCTACAACGCGGCCCTGAAGGGCCGCTCTTCCACCATTTCCTTCTGCCCACCATTTCTTTCAGGCCACCATTTCTTCTTGGCCACCATTTCTTCGGGCGCGGCTATAAGCGGCGTCCTTTCAAAGCCGTAATTGCCGGAGCGACAAATCCTCGACGGCACAACTGTGGGTCGAGGCTTTCCTGCTTCACTAATCTCCACCTTGTTTTGCTGCTTCCGCTTCGCCTTCTCCTTTCGCGGTCTTCTCAATTCGCACTTTGGAGATGCGATGGCCTTCCAATTCGTCCACTGTGTAGCGGCGGCCTTCGAATTCGAAAGTGTCGCGAGCCTCTGGAATTCGTTGGAGGCGGGCGAGGATAAATCCGGCGAGCGTTTCGAACCCGGTGTCGCGGGGCAGGAGGAGGCCATATTCCGCTTCGAGGTCGCGGATATTCATCGAGCCATCGAGCACCATTACTGACTCGTCCTCGAGTGCCGGCTCGTTCGGCGAAACGTCGAACTCGTCTTCTATATTGCCCACCAACTGCTCGAGGATATCTTCTACCGTGATCACGCCCGCGGTCGATCCGAATTCGTCCACCACAACCGCCAGGTGACGGCGGCGTTGCTTGAATTCCGCGAGCAATTCCGCAAGGACCTTCGTTTCCGGCACTACGACAACATCGTGCATGATCTGTCCGATTTGCATTCGGGAGATGCGGGTGGCGGTGGACTGGCCGAGATTACTGAGGCGGAGGCGCATCCAGCGCATAAGGTCTTTGTAATAGAGGACGCCAACAATGTGTTCAGGTCCACGCTGCGGGTCGAAGACCGGAACGCGCGAATGCTGGCCTTCGACGACGCGGCCGAGAGCCTCATCGAGTTGGAGGTCCGACGGAAGAGAGAAGATATCTGGCCGGGCAACCATCACCTCTTTCACCGTGATCGAGTCGAGTTCGATGGCGCTGTGGATCATCTCTTCCTGAAATTCGGGGATCTGCCCGAATTGACGGCTGGCGGTGACGATTAATTTGAGTTCATCGGGAGAGTGGACTGCGCCGCCGCGACGAGCAAGTTGTGCTCCGAAGAGTCTTAAAACCAGCCCTCCGGAACGCCGCATAAAAAAAAGGACCGGACGGGTCAGCGTGAGGAACGCCTCCATGGGCGCGGCAACCGCCAGGGCGATCTGCTCGGCGCGCTGCAGGGCCAAGGTCTTCGGCACCAGTTCGCCGAGAATCACGTGCATGTAGGTGATCAGGGTGAATGCGATCGCAATGGCGATACCGTGGGCATAAACCGCGAGATGAGGGAGCCGTTGCAGAAACTGAATGCCGCCAACCAGGCTGGCGACCATGGGCTCGCCGATCCAGCCGAGAGTCAGGCTGACCATGGTGATGCCAAGCTGAACGCCGTTGACGACCTCGTCGAGACGCTGGTGGAGGCGCTGGACGGTGCGGGCGCCCAGGCGTCCGGCTTCGATGAGCTGCTGGATGCGGGTATCGCGCACGCTGACGAGCGCGAATTCCGCGGCTGCGAAGAACGCGTTGGCTGCCACGAGGAGGAGGATCAGAAAGATCCGGAGCAGCACGAAGGCGAACATGGATGGGTAATTCTAGCAAACTGCCAGGCTAGGCGACCTTACACCACGGCCCTTATCCCGCTCCTTGTCGTTCTGACGACGTGCGCAGCAGGGACGGAGGAATCTCCCTTTTTGGCCAACAAGCATCTGCGCCGCATACAGGCAGCAGATTCCTCGCGCTTCGCCGCTCGGAATGACACAGTTGCGATTGCTTTGGAAAGCTCAGTTACCTGGAGCCATGCGGGTGCTCAAAACAGCGTGTTTTGAGTCACAAAATAACGTTTTGTTATGCGCTATCCTTTTTATGGATTGAGGGTCTAAGTGAAAGAAGACGCAGGATTAGACAACGTGGCGACTTCTTTCCGCATCGCAGGCAGCAACTTTCCGGAACTTATCCAATAACAGCCGCGTATTAAGGAGTGAGGGCGGCAGAATGGCTCCCAATCTTCAGCTGGCGGTATCTCGAGGAGGTTTTGTGAACGGTAACGGCAATAATGGTAAAAAGAAGCGTCGCAGACTGATCATTTGGGGGAGCGTCGTCGCGGTCATCGTTCTGGGGATAGCAGTTGTCGTTGTCGTCGCGAAGAGCGGCGGGACGAAGATCGATCCGTCGAAACTCGCCAAGGTGGAAAAGGGCGACCTGGCCAAGAGCGTGGTCGCGACTGGAAAAGTGACGCCAATCATCAAGGTCGAAGTGAAGTCCAAAGCCAGCGGCATCGTCAAGAAGCTGCTCGTGGACTACGGCGACAGAGTAAAGAAGGGACAACTGCTGGCGCAACTCGACAAGATTGAAATCGAGGCGCAGGTAGATCAGTCGAAAGCGGGACTCGAGGCCGCTGAGGCCAATCTGAAGAGTTCACAGGCCGACTTCGAGCGCGCCAAGGTGGATGCGGAAGGTCCGGATGTGCCACCTCTGAAGCGCGCTTATGATCGCGCACAGAACATGGCAAAGGATGGGGTCGTATCGGCCTCTGCCCTTGACGATGCCGAAAAGAACTACACGATGGCGGTGAACAAGCAGAACGTCGCCAAGGCGCAGGTCACGGTTTTGAAGGCCAAGATCGCACAAGCGCAGGCTGTCGTGGCGCAGGATCAGGCGAACCTAAAGCAGTTGGAAGAGCAGCTCAGCTATACCGATATTGTTTCTCCGATCGACGGAATCGTGTTGTCGCGTGACGTGCAGATGGGCGATGCGGTCAGCTCGATCCTGGTGCTGGGATCATCCGCCACGCTCGTCATGACGCTCGGCGATACCAGCGAAGTCTATGTGAAGGGCAAAGTGGACGAGAGCGACATCGGCAAGGTGTATCTCGGACAGCGAGCACGAATCAAGGTTGAGTCGTTCAAAGACAAGACTTTCGATGGCAAAGTGACGAAGATCTCTCCGATGGGCGTGGAGAAAGATAACGTCACGACGTTTGAAGTGCGGGTGTCGATCCAGAATCCAGGCGGCGAGCTAAAGGCTGAGATGACGGCCAACGCGGAAATCATCCTGGAAGAGCACAAGAACGTGCTGCAGATTCCGGAAGGCGCGATTCTCTACGACAAAGACAAAAAGGCGTCAGTAGAAATTCCGAATCCGAAGGCGAAAGAAGGCAAGGATAAAGTTGCCGTGAACATCGGGATCTCGAACGGCGCGAAGACTGAAGTACTCAGCGGGCTGAAGGAAGGCGATCAGGTAGTGCTGCAGTAAAGACAGGCTTCCGGCCTCCGCTATCCGGCTTCCGGTTCAACGCATATCCGTGGTAGCGGAAGCGCGAAGAGCCGGAAGCCGGTTGTCTTTAGGGCTACGTTATGACTCTCTCGGAAATATTTCGACAGGCTGCGGCGACGTTCCGGGCCCACAAGATGCGAACATTCCTCACGATGTTCGGGCTGGTGTGGGGAATCGCGTCGGTGATCATCCTTGTTGGGCTGGGACGCGGGTTCATTGTCGACCAGAAGAAGCACATGGAGACGCTGGGCAAGGACCTCGTCATCGTGTGGGGCGGACGGACAAGCCAGCAGGCTGGTGGCAGGGCAGCGGGACGCGAGATTCGCCTAAATGTGGACGACGCCGAGCTGATCCGCGACGAATGCTACATGGTGAAGAATGTCAGCCCGGAATTGCGGAGAACGGTTCCACAAGTCAGCCAGTTCAACTCGGCGAATCGCGGCGTGGTCGGAATGTGGCCGTCGTATCAGGAGTTCCGGTCGTTGAAAGTGTCCGAAGGGCGGCTGATTACAGGCGATGATGAAAAAGAAGGACGCCGCGTGCTGGTGCTGGGCTCGAAGGCGTATCGCCAACTTTTCCCCGGACAGCCCGCGATTGGCGCGACAGTGCTGGTGAAGAGTATCCCTTATTCGGTCGTCGGGGTGCTCGCTGAGAAGAAACAGAATTCGAACTATAGCGGACCTGACAACGATTATCTGTTCGCGCCGTATTCGGCTGTGTCGCGGGACTTCCCTCCCCCTGAAAAACCTGGGGCGGGTATCACGCGCGGTTATCTTGATGACATTGTGTTCGAGGTAGCTGATCCGGAGGAGCATGAAGCCGCGGTATTGCAGGTGCGGCGCGCGATCGGGCGAGTACGGCACTTCGATGCGCTGGACAAAGACGCTCTTTTCATCTGGGACACGATGGACGGTGCGAAGCAGCTGTCCGAGATCTTCGGAGTGGTGACGATTTTCTTCGGGTGCGTGGCCGTCGTGACGCTGTGCCTGGGCGGCATCGGCGTGATGAACATCATGCTGGTATCGGTCACCGAGCGCACGCGAGAAATCGGCACACGTAAGGCGATGGGCGCCACCAAGCGCGACATCCTGCGGCAGTTTTTTGCTGAATCAGCAATGCTGACGGTTGTAAGCGGTCTGCTCGGATTCACGATTGGCATCGGGCTGTGTGCGGGCATGCAGGCGCTACCGTTGCCGGATTTCGTTCCGCATCCGATTGTTTCTCCGATTTCGATTGTGGTTTCGATTTTGACACTTTCGTTAATTACCGTGACCGCGGGCATGTATCCAGCCCAGCGGGCTGCGGATATGACACCCGTGGAGTCACTGCGATATGAATAAATTTCGAAAGCATTCTCTGCCTTTGCCGCAGCGCGTTCTACTTGCGCTGTTCATGATCACAACCCTTACCGGAATGGCCCTGGCCTGGCCGTCGCCGCAGGGCAGCTTCGATAAGACACTTACAGTCACAGGCCCGGTCAATCTGGAGGTGCTGACGCATTCCGGAGATGTGCGCGTGCGGGCAGGGTCTTCGGGCACGGTACAAATCCACGGAAAGATCTTTGTCGGGAACAACTGGTTTTCCGGTAGGCGCGATACTGATATTCACTCCATCGAGCAGAATCCTCCGATTCGTCAAGAGGGCAACAACATTCACATCGACTACGTGAATGCCCACAACATCTCGATTGACTACGAGATCACAGTACCGGTGGAGACGACCGTGCGCACGCGCAGCGGCTCTGGAGATCAGGAACTGGAAGGCACTAAGGGCAACGTTGATATCCAGACCGGGTCTGGCGATGTAAAGCTCGCAAAGCTGAATGGCGAGATTCGCATGCAGACTGGTTCTGGCGATGTTCGGGCCAGAGAAGTCGCTGGTTCGGTCAAGGGCGGCACGGGCAGCGGCGATGTTGAGATTGAAGAGTCCGGCCCCGGCGACATTGACCTGCACACGGGTTCTGGCGGCGTCACGGCGCGCGGAATACAGGGCAGCTTCCGCGGAGAAACCGGCAGCGGGGACATTACCGCTGAAGGCACCCAGAGCGGCCCCTGGGAGATCCACACCGGATCGGGCAATGTACATGTGCGCCTGCCTTCGAATGCGGGATTCGAGGCCGACATTTCGACCAGTTCGGGAAGCATTGATGTTGGCGCACCTATCGAAATGACAGTTCAAGGCCGCGTGGGAGAGTCCCACAAATCGATTCATGGCAAGGCGCGGGCCGGTGGCCCGTTGCTGCGGGTGCGGACGGGATCGGGAGACATCCATATCGAGTAGGGAATTCCACCACGGAGACACTGAGGCACGGAGATGAACAATAGGAAAAACAATAAAGACGTAAGGTAATGCGAATTGCCTTCGACTCCTCCGTGACTCCGTGGTGCGAAATTAAGGCAGACGGCCATGTTCTTGAAAGAGCTCATATCGCAAGGGTGGCAGGCGCTTATGCGGGACCGGACGCGCTCGGCGCTCACCATGCTTGGTATTGGATGGGGGCTGGTGTCGGTCGTGCTCCTGCTCGCATACGGGCAAGGCCTCGGTGGTTGTGTGTTGAGCGCCTTTCTGAATATGGGGAACAACGTCATCGTGCTGTGGCCCGGGCAAACCAGCATGCAAGCCGGCGGGCAACGTGCGGGCAAGGCGATCAAGTACGAACTGGAAGATGTGGAAGCGATTCGCGACGAGGTCCCGATCATCCGCGCGGTGAGTGGAGAGATTGATCGAGACTTCGGCTTCAAGATTGGGACGCGAGTGGTTTCCATCATGGTGCGCGGCGTCGACTTCCCGTATGGCCAGATGCGCAAGCTCGATCTGGAAGACGGGCGTTACTTCAACGAAACGGACTTTACAGATCATCGCCGGGTAGTGATCCTCGGCTATAACGCGGCAAAGAAAGTTTTCCAGGGTGCGCCCGGAGCCGGCCAGCATGTGGAGATCGGCGGCCTCGATTTCGAAGTGATCGGCACGATGCGCAACAAGATCCAGGACTCGATGTATCAAGGTCCAGACAACGAGAATGGGTTCATTCCGTTTGCGCTGATGCGCGATCTGAAAAACTTGCGCGATCCGGACGAGATCATTATTCAGCCGACCTCAG
>Ga0335082_10000627_pt1 | contig 36793 bp, 33 predicted proteins | sample Lox_Sample_41_FD_206718 | JGI IMG/M metagenome (GOLD analysis project Ga0335082, IMG submission 206718) | Soil microbial communities from Loxahatchee National Wildlife Refuge, Florida, United States - Lox_Sample_4.1 | ecosystem: Environmental > Terrestrial > Soil > Wetlands | place: USA... | reverse complement strand
GAATTGCCGTGAGCGGATTGTTCAGTTCGTGCGCCACACCGGCAATCAACTGGCCCACCGCTGACATCTTCTCGCTCTGCAACAACTGTTCCTGCGTGTGCCGCAGGTCTTCGTATGCTTTGCAGGTTTCCTCGTAAAGCTGAACTTTCTCGATGGTGGTCGCCAATTGCCGCGAAATTGCGACCAGCAGATTCTCGTCGTTGCTCGAATACTGGCGAGCCTCTTTGCTCGCGATCCCCATCACCCCGATCGGCCGGTCCTTGCTCCACAAGAGCACCCAGATCCACCCGGGCAGGCGGTCAGCGCAAACGAATTCCACGACCGCCGGAGGCAAGTGCGGGACAAAATCCTGCGTCACCACTTCCGCCCGCGACCGCATCACCAGATCGCCAAAGCCCTCCGGGAAACTGACCTCTGACATGCGCATCCGCGCTTCGCTTCGCGGCCCCCAACCCGCTCGCCGCCGGAACACGCCATCGGCCCCGGCCGACAGGTAGACCGAGCCCGTCTCGGCGCCAAACAGCGAAATCACCTGCCGCAGCGTCAGGTTCAGAATTTCGTCCAGGTCGAAGGATTGCGTGGCGATCACGGCCATCGCGTTCAGGGCATTCAGTTCGCGATTGCGCCGGCGCATCTCGTCTTCCGAGCGCTTCTTTTCCGTGATATCGAGCACGAAGCCCTGATAACGCTCAATCTGCCCGTAGGAATCGCGCGTGGCAAAGCAACTCGCCGCCGCGGTCAGCAGCGTCCCGTCCTTGCGCCGCACCGTGATCTCGAAATTGCGCACATAGTTGTGCGCCTCGATTTCCTTGCGGAAAGCTTCCCGCTCATCCGACACGGGATAAAGCACGCTGTCGATGTCCAGCGCGGCCAATTCTTCGCGACTCGCGTACCCCAGCATGGTGACGAATGCGTCGTTACAGTCGAGGAGCTTGCCATCGAGCGTGGCGACGAACACGCCTTCCTGCGCCTGCTCGAACAACATGCGGTATTTTTCTTCCGCCACGTGCCGTTCCGTAGTGTCGCGCACCACGTGGATGGTGCCCTTCTGCTGGCTGCCTTGCTCTGTAAACGACGACGTCGAAACCAGCGCCTGTCCGCCGAAGCAGGGATCCGGGCCTTCCGTCAGCCCCGCGCCGCGCTCGCAATACGGACAGCCTCCCCAAGGCGCCTTCTGCGGCAGAACCTCCTCGCACACCTTGCCGACCACGTCTGCTGGAGCCTGCTCCAGCCGCTGCAGCAGCGCCTGGTTGGTCTTCATGATGCGGTAATCTGCATCGTGCGCCAGGATCAGGTCCTGAATGGAATCGAACGTATTCATCCACTGCCGCTGCGAGCGCAACACCTGCTCCAGCAGTCGCAGGTTCTCGACCGCAATGCCCAACTGGTGGCTGACCGTTTCCAGAAACTCCAGTTCCTCGGCGCTGTGGCTCCGGCTCGACGTGCACCCCAGCGTCAGCGTGCCGATCATCGATTTCTTGCCCTGGACCGGCAGCATCACCACGTGCTGGATGCGCTGCTTCTTCAGTTGCTCGCGGACTGGTTCCGGAACCTCGGAGAGTTTGAGAACGGCGGCGCAGTTGTTCTGCAGCACACGGGTGATGGTTTCGTCCATGCCGATCTGGCCGATGGTGCGGACAAAATCGGGCGACAGCCCGACATGCTGCGTAACCACCAGATTGGTTCCTTCCATCATGCGGAACCAGGCCGCTCTCGCCCGTGCCACCGCCTTCAATTTCTCCAGTGCCGCCTGCATCATCGGCCCGTGGTTCTGGGCGCGGGAAATCGTCACCGTGAGTTCATTCAGCACCGACAGCCGGTGCATCCGGACTCGCGAGTCGCCCAGCACCATCGCGAACATCCCCGAGCCAAACAGCACTTCGAGCAACAGCCAACCGTCATGCGTAACGGAGCTCGTGTACGGAGGCCAATTCAGATTCAGGGTCAGCAGCCCGAGACTGATCAGGGTCGGGCCTATGCCAATGCGGCCAAACCGGTATCGCAGCAGTCCCAGGGCGGCGCTGGCGCCAATCAACCGGCATCCAACCTCGATCGCGATCTTCATCCCGGCGGCTTCCGGCAGGTATAGCGGACGCAGCACCGCGCACGCTACCACCACTCCCGCCAACATCAGAAGCCCGGTCAAAAGCTGCCGCGCATGGGTGGACAAAACCGCCGCCGCGGCAAACAGAGTCATGGCCACCACGAACTCCGCCGCCGTGACCGCCTGCCGGGCCGCGGACGCATGGTGCAACTCGCCGATCCGCGTCATCCAAAGGAAGGTGGCATACGTGATCCAGCCCATTCCCCAGGTGAGCAGATAGCGTTGCCGGAAGGCGCGAAAGAAGAGGAAACTCACTGCCGCCAGGATCAGGGCAGCCGACTCCCGCTGCGTCAGCCAGGGAGCGGCCAGCGCGCCAACTGGGTACCCTAAGAACCAGGCAGGATTCATAGACACGCGTACCAATGCCAGAACTTTTTTAATACCACGCTCCTTCCCGTTCGAGACCGGATTTCCGCCTCTAAGTGGTTACTTTCGGAATGTGATCACTCAGCTAGAATTGGCGATACACTCTCTGATCCAGACGGCATGGCACTCGACCGTATCCTCGTGGTGGACGACGAAGAAACGATCCGTGAGATCGTCTCCTCCATGCTCACCGCCGCCCAGTTTCAAGCTCGCCAGGCCGCCAGCGGCCTGGAGGCCCTCTCTTTGCTCGAGTCCGGTGAAGAATTTGACCTCGTACTCTCCGACCTTCTCATGGCAGAAATGGACGGGTTGGCTCTGCTCGAGCGCTCCAAGGAGAGGTTTCCCGACGTTCCCGTCGTCATGGTCACGGCCGTCAACGACATACAGGCGGCACTTCAAGCCTTGCGTAACGGCGCGTACGACTATCTGCTCAAGCCTTTCGAGCGCGAGCAACTGCTCGCGACCGTTCGCCGCGCCCTCGAGAATCGCCGTCTCAAGCGCGAGAATGACGCTTACCGCACCAACCTCGAAGCCCTCGTCGCCGCTCGCACCCAGCAGTGGAAGGCTGCCCTCGCCGACCTCGAACGCTCCTACGACATCACCCTGGAAGCACTCGGCGATGCCCTCGACCTCAAGGACGCAGAAACCGAAGGCCATTCCAAGCGCGTGACTGCCTTCACCATCGCCATTGCGCGCAAGATGGGCCTGCAAAAAGATGAGATCAGCATCATCGCGCGTGGAGCCTTTCTCCATGACATTGGCAAAATGGCCATTCCAGACAGCATTCTGCGCAAGCCGGGCAAGTTGAATCCGGAAGAAGTCAGCATCATGAAGGAGCACGCCTGGTTCGGTTACAAGATCCTGAAGAACATTCCTTTCCTTCAGGAGGCCGCGGAGATCGTGTATTCACACCAGGAACGCTATGACGGAACCGGTTATCCACGCCGCTTGAAGGGCGAGGACATCCCCCTCGGAGCGCGTATCTTTTCCATTGCCGACACTTTGGACGCCATGACCTCGGATCGACCCTATCGTCCGAAGCAGACGTTTCAAGCGGCACGTAAGGAAATCGAGGCTTGGGCCGGACGTCAGTTCGATCCGAAAATCGTCGAGATTTTTCTCAACATGCCCGACCACATCTGGGAAGATCTGCGAAAAGACATCGACGAAAAGGGCCGTTTCCCTCGCGCCTGAGCTACGTCCCCGCAATTCGGAGTACCGCTTGCAGGCATCGTTTTCGACCTCCGCCCACATCCAACCTTGCAGTCAGCATTACTTCAAACGGGCCCCAGGATGGCGCCATTCGCCGTCCTGGGGTGGCAGGTCATTGGCCAGGAGCGTTCGCGAATGCGCATGTCCAGATTCTTGTCTCGAGCGGGTTCGTGTGTCCTGCTCGCAACTTCTGCCCTTTGGGCCCAGTCGAATGATCCCCTGATCGCGCCCATGGCTCCGCCCAATGCGGTACCCGAGGGCACAACTTTTCTCGCCCGCCTCGACGACCGGTTGGACACGCGCAACCTGCAACCGGGCAAACACTTCAAGCTCAAGCTCGCCGAGGATCTCACCAGCGCCAATGGCAGCACCATTCCACGCGGAAAGAAAATCAAGGCGCATGTCAGTTCTATCGAACAAGGTTTGCACGCTCGAATGCTGCTGAGCTTTGACGAAATCGAGACCAGTCACGGATGGGTTCCGCTCATCGCCACGGTGACGGGCGTCCCGGGCGAACACGCGGTGAAGCCGCCCGACTCCGAAGGTGAGATCGAGCGCAAAGGCATGAGCAAACGTCACACTGTCGAAGCTGCCGCTGTGGGAGCGGTCATCGGCACCGCCGCCGGCGGAGCTGCCGGAGGCGGGAAGGGAGCGGGAATCGGTGCTGGCGCAGGCGCGGGCCTCGGCGCGCTCGCCGGCCTCATGAGTGACCATGACCTCCGCCTGGACAAAGGGACAATCCTCGAAGTCCGGCTCGATCACCCGCTGCAAATCCCGTCCCATTGAGTCCGATCCGCTCACCCGATTCGGCGCGAGCCCTCGAACCAGCGCGCAGTGGCCGCGCCGAATATAAACCCTCCAATGTGCGCCAGGTATGCCACGCCCCCAGTCTGCACATTGGCTACAGCGCCCGCATGAAAAAGCTGAGTCAGAAACCAAAAACCAATTAGCAGGGCCGCCGGGATGAACCGTATTCGCGCGAAGACGAATATGAACAGAAGCGTGCGAATTTGATCACGAGGATAGGTCACCAGAAACGCACCCATCACTGCTGCGATCGCTCCGCTTGCGCCCAGGTTAGGCACTGTGGAATGTGGGTTGGCCAGAACCTGGGCAAGCATGGCGACGAACCCGCCAACCAGGTAAAAGATAAGATATCGGCCCCGGCCCATCGCATCTTCGATTTCGGGGGCAAAGGCCCATAAGAAAATCATGTTCCCGATGATGTGCGACCAACTGCCATGCATGAACATCGCGGTCAGAATCGTGATCCAGTGATGGCCGGAAACAATTTGCGCCGGTATCGCAGACCACTGCATCACAAATGTTTCGCCGCGCATCAACTCCATCACGAAAACGCCGGCATTTACGACGATGATGAGGGCGGTAACCAGGGGGACGCGCGCCGGACTGCGCGACGCGTCGCCTAACGGAACCATGCCTGCCATGGCGTGTTCCTCCGCTCTATTCGGTCAGCCGGACTCAGGGGCACACTTCCGCCGAGGCGTCGCATGGTTACTCGTCTCGCTGAGCCAAGTCCGCGTTCAAATGTTGCCGCGACCCACTACGCAGCTAACTTCGAAGCGATCGTATCGGTTGCCTTGCGCACCGCCAGGGACAGCATCACCCGCGTAACACCGCTCATGATCAGGCTCACGCCCACCAGCGTGCCGATCGCCCATGCCGAACTCGACGGCCATTGCCTGTAGATCAGCAGCCCCAGTAACAGCGTGATGATCCCGTCGATCAGAAACCAACTGGATCCCTGTGCGGATCGCACTTTAAAGAAGAGGGCGATGTTCAGGATGCCCTCAACCAGAAAAAGCGATGCCAGTACCAAGGTGAGCGACGCCACACCCACCGCTGGACGCGCAATGAGATACCCACCAAAGACGATATAGGCGAGCCCGACCAGCACTCTCCAGATACGACTGCCCGCTTCGCGAGTGTGAAAAGCAACCGCCAAGTGGACCACGCCCGCCAAAACGATGAGCCACGCAACGATCGCGTTGACCGCGATGGCGGCGATAAATGGCGATCCCACCGCCAGCACGCCAAGGATGATGAGCGAAACGCCCCACAGGATGGACATTGTCGAAGCCGAACGCACAATGCCCGACGGAGTTTGTTGTGGCATGGAGACCTCCTCAAAAGGACGAGTGGAGTGTCTAACGGAGGGAGTCTATCTCAAAATTCGCGATTCGATTTCTGTTTCTTTCTTCGTGTTCCTCCGGTCCTCTGTAGGTAAAGGGTTTCAAGTCCTGCGCAACTCCCCAGACTCGGCACGTTCCAATAGTGTCGGGTGTATAACTGAACCTCTGGAGAACTGCAATGAAGTCGATGATCCTGATTGGGTGTTCAATGCTGTCCCTATGCATAGTGGCTGCTGCGCAGACGCCCACCCTCACCGCCCTGCCCAACACCGTCTATGTAGGCGCCGACGGCAAGTTTGAAACCGCTCCCGACACCGCTCTCATCCAGTTCAACATCGCTGCTCAGGCCGACTCCGCCAAGGCCGCGTACGACCAGGCCTCCAAAGAAGCTCAAACCACGCGCGAGATCCTGCGCAACAACGGCATCGACCCCAAGACTGCAGAAATTGGCTTCTATTCTGTCAATCCGATGTATGACTGGAAGAATCCCAAGCGAAAGGTGATTGGCTATCAGGTCTCGACTAGCGTAAGTCTGAAGCTGAAGGACTTCACCAAGATCGGCCCCATCACCCAGCAACTCGCCGACGCCGACGTCAGCGAAAGCCAATCCCTCAGCTACACCCTGGAAAATATCGACGAGGCCAAGAGCAAAGCCGTAGCCGACGCTTACCGCCGCGCCCACGCGTCAGCGCAGGCGCTGGCGTCCGCCTCTGGGCGCAATCTCGGCGAACTCTCCTACGCCTCCGTGGATACGGCTGAAAACATCCGCATTTTCGCTCCCGTACAGCGAAAAGCGGGAATGATGGCCATGGAGGCCGCCCCTCCGCCCGCTACGCAGGAGTTCACGCCGCAGAATGTCACCGTAACCGCCCACGTGAACGCGATGTTTGCCCTCAAGTGAGAAAAAGCGGAGATCAACGTGAGAATGGTTTTAGTTTTGGCGTTCTGCGTCTGTGCAGCGATGAACTCGTCTTTCCCAGCCACGACCACAGGGCAACTGGCAATTTCTCAGCAGGAAAACAACAAGGCTGTTGCGAGGCGGGTGTTCGACGAGATTCTCAATCAGGGTAGGTTTGAAGTCGCAGACGAGATTTACGCCAAAGATTTTGTGAACCACGGGCTGCACAGGAATGCAAATTTAGAGGTGGATCAGGCCGCAGCTCGCTGGGAGAAGCAGGCAGCACCGGACATGAAGCTGACTGTGGACCTGATGCTGGCGGACGGAGATTTTGTGACAGCCGTGTGGGCGGCGCGCGGTACAAATACGGCCCGCATCGGTTGGCTGCCGGCAACAGGAGCGAGGTTTGAAGTACGAGGCATCACCGTGTGGCGCATTGTGGACGGCAAAATTCACGACGAGTGGACGTCATTCGACCAGCTTTTCATTGTCCGGCAAATTCTGGCGCAGCTGAAGTGGCAACTGACCGCCCTTCTGCTCGTATCGATCATGGTGATATGGATGGCTGTGCGTTTCTTCCGCCGCAGATTCGGAGTCAAGTTGTAACCACAATCCTCCACCCTCTACTCGTTCCTGACAATTACCTCCCGCCTTGACGTGACCCGGCTCCCGTCCACCGTGACTTCGCGCTGGATCACCATCTCGATCGACGTGCCCGGTTCCAGTTTCACGTCGGAGCCACGAGACAGCATGGCAATCGCCAGACCCGCCATGCCGCCGATGCCAGCTCCAATCCCTGCCCCTTTGCCGCCGGCGCTCAGCCCGCCGATCACGGCGCCCGTGGAAGCTGTGCTCGCCACGGTCCCAATATCTTTCCCTTTTTCGCTGTCCTGGCGAACCGTCCCTTCCGAGTCTTTCATGGAAGTCTTGTCCGCGCCCGGCATGTTCTCGATCGATCCCGGGAGCATCACGGTATAACCGCTCGGATAGATCATCGATGTGAAATGCATCAGCAATTCTGCCCTGCCCTTGACCCGCCCAGCCCGCTGAATCCGGCTGATCTTCCCCTGCACGTAGGTCCCGGCCGGAATCACGATCTTGTCGTCTACGACGAACGGAAACGTCGTTTCGCAGTAGACCGGATCGCCTTCCTGCGCATTTTTGGTCGAGATGGCCTGCTTGAGAGCAAGCGGGATTTTCGTTCCGGCCGGAATGGTGAGTGTACCGGCAACAGCTTTGGCCGGTGCAGGTGCAGCCGATGCCTCAGGCTTGGCGGCTGCCGGTTCTGCTGAGGAAGTTGCCGGCGCCTGCGCCATCCCGCACGCCGAAAGCAGCAAGATGCAAGACAGTCGTGTCCACATGGAAGCTATCCCTCAAAACAACAGTTAGAGGCCGAATCTGCAGATTCTGATGCGGTCATGAGAGCCGCCGATTACCTGAGCCAACAGGACATTGAGTCATGGATTCATTGAATCATTGTCTAAATGAATCAATGTTTCTAACCGCTGTTTCTCCGGTCCTCGTTCTCGCGCACATTGCCCATGTACTGTGACTGCAGCTTCTGCGCGCAGTTCTCGCCGCAGACGTGGAGCGCGCCCTCTTGAATCGCCAGCTCTTCGTCCCAGGGAGCCATGTGCAACACCGGCACGCCGTAGTCGCCGAATGAGGTCCACATCACCCACCAGCGATTGTTGACGCCCTTAAGCGCCCCGCAGTTGGGCCCGGCGCAGCGATAGAAAGGATTAGGAATTGGAATTCTTGCCGCCATACACTAGCGGCTATTCTAGCCGAGGAAGCGGCGCGGAGCTATGCCCGGATCAGCTGTATTTTCAGCTCATTTCGCGGCCCGGCCGACATCGCACTCGGAAATGCCAGCGCCGCCTGGAAGAATCGACTCCTTCCATCCAACACAAGCTAAGAGCCAGTAGCTGCGAGCTGACCGCTACTTGTACAACAGATACTTCTCCCGCAGGGCCACAAAGATCCCCAGCCGTTCTTCCCACTCCTCGGCAATCCGTCGCGGATCCTGCCCTGTCGCCAGCGCATCATACGTCTCCTGATTCACCAGCAGGTCTTGCATCTTCTCTAGTTTGAATTCGTCGGGATAAAGCTTGTGTAACGCCGCCGCCAGTTCGATTCCCAGTTCCGGCGCATCGAATGCGTTGCGATCCAGCAGGATGACGTTGACGCCCTCGCACAGTTTTCCCGCGTAATTGCTGGCGAATGGAGTGAAAGCAACCGGCACGAATCGAACGCTCGGAATGCCGCGCCCATTCAGATACGCCGCCGATTCCTTGCCCTTCATCCAGGGCGCTCCCACAATCTCAAACGGAGTATCGGTGCCGCGCCCGACCGAGACGTTCGTGCCCTCGACCATCCCCACACCCGGATAGAGCGCGGCCTCATTCAAACTCCGCAGATTCGGCGATGGATTAATCCACCCCAGCCCGGTCGAATCGAACCAGTCCCCGCGCTGCCAGCCTTCCATCGTGATTACGGTCAGCCGCGCGTCGATGTGCCGCTCCGCGTTGAACATCTCAGCCAGTTCGCCCAGCGTCATACCATGCCGCACCGGCACCGGCCAATAGTTGGTGAAGCTTTCGTGTCCTTCGTCGGAAACCGGCCCCTGGACAAACGATCCGGTAATCGGATTCGGCCGGTCCAGCACGATGACTTCGACCCCAGCCTTCGCCGCCGCCTCGAGAAAATATCCGACCGTCGTCTCGTAGGTATAAAAGCGCACGCCCGCATCCTGCAGATCGATGACCACCGCATCCAGCTTCTTCAGATCCTCCACGGCCGGACGCCGATCTGCATCCTTCGCCCCGTACACGCTGATAACTTGGACACCCGTTACCGCATCTTTCGCATTGCTGATATCGGTCGTATCGAGCGAACCCGTCACCCCGTGTTCCGGACTAAAAATGGCGTCAAGGGAAATTCCCGCCGCGTGCGCCAGCACATCAATCGTCCGCCGCCCCTCCGCATCCACGCCGGTCTGATTCGTCAGCAGCCCGATCTTTTTCACCTCGGAGCCGCTCTGCGTTCGCAGGGGCGCGAAGTTCTTCTCCTCCAGGACGTCAATTCCCGTCTTGACCGCCCCGTTCCGCACGGCCAGCCGGCGCGCTCCGCTCTGCATCTCGCTGTACCCGGTCGTCGTTGCGAGCCGCAGCTGCTCGGCCTCGCCCGGATGCAGGTCCAGCGCCACCGCCAGAGCCGTAGCAATTTTTGTGCGCAGCGAAACCGCGGTTCCCTTCTCTCCCACGTGCACGGCATTGGTCATGAGCACGATGTAAGTCTTGGTGGACGGGTCAATCCACAGAGAAGTGCCCGTAAATCCCGTGTGCCCAAACGACCCCACCGGCAACAACTCCCCGCGATTCGTCGAAAACGGCGAATCAATGTCCCAACCGAATCCGCGGACGGCTGTCGCGCTAGCCGGCTGCTGCGGTGTAGTCATCTTCGCGACGGTCGCCGGCGCCAGCACGCCGTGTCCTCCGTCGAGTAACGCCTGCGCGAACTTTGCCAAATCGTCCGCCGTAGAAAACAGTCCAGCATGTCCCGCCACGCCGCCCATCCGTCGTGCCGTCGGATCATGCACGACGCCGCGCAGCATGTGATGGTTCTCGTCTTCTTCCGTAGGCGCGATCCGCGGAATCCACGACGCCGGCGGCACATAGCGCGAGTCCTTCATGCCCAGCGGCGCGAAGATATGCGTTTGCGCATACTGATCGAGCGCTTCGCCAGACAACCGCTCCACCAGCGCTCCCAGCACTACGAAATTGATGTCGCTATAGACAAACCGCGATCCCGGCGCCCGCTCCGGCGTCTCCTCAAACGCCATGCGGTAGGCCGCTTCTTTCCCCGAGAACGGCTTCGCCAGATCCAGGTCCGGCGCGAGTCCGGAGTAATGCACCAGCAACTGCCGGATCGTGATGTCCTGTTTCCCGTTCTGCGCAAACTCCGGGATATACTTCGCCACCGGATCGGCCATCCGGAACTTGCCTCTTTCCCAGAGCTGCATCACCGCGGTGGTCGTGACTACCACCTTCGTCAGCGACGCGCAGTCGAACACCGTGTTCAGCGTCATCGGCTCATGACGCGGCTTGAGCGCCCGCTCGCCATATGCTTTGCGGTGGATCACTTTGCCGTCGTGTCCAACCACCAGCACCGCCCCCGGAATCTGCCCTTGGCTGACGGCGTCATTAATAATGGAGTCAAGGACCGTGAGTCGAGGATCGTGAGACGCCTGCGCGAACGCAACCGCACCCAAGGCGAGCGCAAGAAATACCAGATTTTTCGCGGCACGGATCACTTGCCCTGACTCTACACGACCCGTGCAAAGCCTCTCAAGCACACCCGTGCAACCCGAGTCTCAGAAGTAACCGAGAGGATTCTTGACGAAGCGAGGCCTTTAAGGTGGGCAGCGGGCGCTGCGATGAGGAACCATTCTTCCCAACGGCCCTCGCGCGGGTGTTTGCCTCCCCTTCCCGCCTTTGCTATAACCCGAGCAGCGACTCGTGACCGCCACCCCGAACCCGTCCGCCGGCTTCTCGTTCCTGGTCCGTAATACTGCTGGTCGACAAGGCACGTTCGACACCGCCTTCCACATCCTCGAGCAGGCCATCTCCGCTCGCACCTTCCCCGGATGCGCCCTCGCCGTCACCCTGCGCGGCGAACTCGTCGCGCATCACGCCGTCGGCCGCTTTACCTACGACCCTGCCGCGCCGCCCGTGATGCCCGACAGCATCTTCGATCTGGCGTCGGTCTCGAAAGTGGTCGCCACCACGACTATGGCGATGATCCTCTACGAGCGCGGCCTCCTTGATCTCGAAGCTCCCGTCGTCGCTATCGTCCCTGAGTTCGCCACCGCCGATCCGCGGCGCGCCGACGTCACCGTCCATATGCTTTTGGCCCACTCTTCGGGCCTGCCCGCCTACGAGAAACTGTTCTTGCGCGCCAGGACGCGGGATGAACTTCTCGCCGCCGCCTTCACCACCGATCTCAGCGCCGATCCCGGCACCCGCGCCGAATACAGCGACATCGGCTTCATCATCCTCGGCGTCGCTCTCGAGCGGCTCGCTGACGAGCCTCTCGACACCTTCTGCCAGCGCGAAATCTTCGGCCCCCTGGGCATGGCACACACGACCTTCAACCCGCCCAGGTCGTGGAAAGATCGCATCATTCCGACTGCCGACGATCAAACCTTCCGACATCGCATCATCCAGGGCGAAGTCCAGGACGAAAACGCCAGCGTCCTTGGCGGCATAGCCGGCCACGCCGGCCTTTTCGCCCCCGCCGAAGACGTTGCCACCTTCGCCCACTGCATGCTCAACGGCGGACGCCCTATCCTCCGCCCCGAAACTGTCGAGTTCTTCACGCGCCGCGAAGCTATTCCGGCAGGCACCTCCCGCGCCCTCGGCTGGGACACACCGTCGTCGCCCTCTCAGTCCGGCAAACACTTCGGCCCGCGCTCCTACGGTCACCTCGGCTACACCGGAACCTCTTTGTGGATCGACCCCGACCGCCAGCTTTCGATAACCTTGTTGACGAACCGCACCTGGCCCGACTGTCAGAACCAGGCGATCAAGCAAGTGCGGCCCGCATTTCACGACGCGGTGGTTGAAGCGTTGAACACGCTTGGCACCCGATGACCTTTATGACTTGTCATCCTGAGCGGAGCGGGAACGAAGCGCAGCGCAGTTCCCGCGGAGTCGAAGGACCCCTACTTCCCCCGGGCCGTCGGCGCCATGGCTTGTCGTCGCGGGGGCTCCAGGGGTCCACGCCGTGAAGCAATCTTCTCTCCGCCGCCTCTCCACCGAGCGCTCCAACCCCGCTTCCGCCAATCTCGACACCAGATCCGCCCTCGCCATCGCCCGCATCATCAACCGCGAAGACGCTAAGGTGGCCAGCGCCGTCAAGCGCGCTCTCCCGCAGATCGCCCGGGCCATCGACCTCATCGCCGCCTCACTCTCCCACGGCGGACGCCTCATCTACGTCGGCACCGGCACCAGCGGACGCATCGCCGCCCTCGACGCCGCCGAATGCCCGCCCACCTTCGACACCGATCCCGATCTCGTCCAGTACATCATCGCTGGAGGACCCAAAGCTCTCGGCGCCGCCACCGAAGCCGACGAAGACTCCCGCACTCTCGGCCGCCGCGAAATCGCCCGTCGCAAGCCCCGCAAGCACGACGTAGTCGTCGGCGTCGCCGCCAGCGGACGCACTCCCTTCACCGTCGCCGCCCTCGAATACGCCCGCGCCCGTGGCGCAAAGACCGTCGCCGTCACCTGCAACCGCAATTCGCAGCTCGAAAAAGCCGCGCACATCGCGATCATCGCCGAGGTCGGCCCCGAAGTAATCGCCGGCTCCACCCGCATGAAAGCCGGTACCGCCCAGAAGATGATCCTCAACATGCTGACCACCGGAGCCATGACCCGCCTCGGCTACGTCTACGGCAACCTGATGGTCAACGTGCACCTGAAGAACGAAAAGCTCGCCGAGCGCGGCGTAGCAATTCTGGAAAGAGCCGCGGGCGTGACTCGAAAGAGAGCGCGTCAACTTCTGACCGCCGCGGGAAATCAAGTTCCCGTAGCACTAGTGATGGCAAAATCCGGTGTGACCGCCCCCCGGGCCGAGCGCGACCTCAACGAGTCTCAAGGCCACGTGCGGAAGGCGATAACATTAGCTATTAGTCGGAGAAAGGATGTATGAAACTCCTCTGCTGTTTGTTGTTTTTCATATTCCCGTGCTTCTGTTGGACTCAGGATTCAGCACAATACCAAGCGTGCAGCGGTAAGGCAAAGACACAGCATGATTTACATGTCTGTGCAAATGAAGAAGCGCAGCGAGTCGACAAGCAGCTAAATACTGTCTACAAGCAACTGCTCACCAACGTCCGAGATAATCCCTCGGCGGCCGAGAAGATCCGAACAGCTCAACGAGCATGGCTTCGCTATCGCGATGCTTACATTGATGCCATGTATCCCGCGAAAGACAAACAAGCTGCATACGGATCAATCTTCCCCATGGAAGTCGACCTGTCATATGCCAAGCTCACGCGAGACCAAATCAGCGCGCTCAGAGACATTCTCAAGCAGCAGGAGTCAGCAGATCCGCCGGGCGGGCGCTGATTTCATCGTTCTATTCATTTGTCTTTCCCTGTGACCTCTGTGGTTAAGTCTTTTGGCGGGTGGGCCCGATCTCCGGCGAAATTGTAACTTAGTGTTTGGTTCTCTCTGATTTGACAAACACTGGGGTGCGCCACTGCTCGCGGTTTCGAGAAGTGGCCTATCCGCAACGTCGGCACAAGTGGACTCCGCTCACGCGCCAAGCGCTCGATGTTTCAGGCGGGTGTGCATGTTTTTAAGAAAGACAGACCGCCTCGCGGCGGTCTGTCCTGAAGGGAAAGGTTCGCGACTTCACTACGCTGCCTTTTTCTGTTGCACAGCAGTCGCGGCTTTTCGGATCACATCTAGCACAAACTCAGGCTGGGACAACATCGGTACGTGGCTGCTATCGGTCTCGAAGGTTGTTGCTACCATGCGCTTGGCGACGAAACGCTCCAAGTCGGGCTGGATCGTACGGTCTTTAGTGGCTACGATGTACCAACTCGGCTTCGATTTCCACGCAGTACCTTCCACCTTTTGGTTGAACAAATCTGCTACCGGCGCGCCCTGAGTGGCCCAGATCAGCTGCTGCTCTTCCTCGGAGAGATCGCCAGCAAAGGACGGGACACCATCCCGTTTCAGCCAAACGCGTCCGTCTGCTACCTGGATGTGGGAAAAAATATCGGTGGCCGGAAACTTCTCTTGCAGACTTTGTGTTGTCTCGTCGGCATCCGGGCCAAATGCCGCGACGTAGACAAGCGCTGCAACTCGTGGGTCTGTTCCAGCTGCCGTAATGACCGAACCACCGTAGGAGTGACCGACCAGGATCGTGGGGCTGCTCACACGGCCCAAGGTTCTCTTCACGCAATCTACATCGCCGGCGTGCGAATCAAGTCCGTGCTGCGAAGCGATGACTTCAAAACCTTCGTTCTGGAGAGTTGGGATCAGTTTGCTGAAGCATGAGCCGTCGGCCCATAGACCGTGAACAAAGACGATGCTGGGTTTGCCTTGCGAGGACATGGAAGCCTCCTGAGTTTAGTTGGTACGAACTGGCGCTGTGGCCTGCTGTGTATAGATGTTCTCGATTCGCACTGGATAACAAAATACTTCGTCTACTGGAGATATGCTTTTACAAGTTGGACTCTCCCACGATTTCGTCCCGCTCTCACCCCGGTTCCTCGCTAGAATGAAGCTGCAACCCATCACTCATGGACAAACTCGTCATCCGCGGCGGCAACCCACTTCTCGGCACCGTCCGCATCAGCGGCGCCAAAAACGCCGCGCTTCCCTGCATGGCCGCCGCCCTGCTCACCGACGAACCCGTCATCCTCGAAAACATTCCGCAGGTCCGCGACATCGAGACCACGCGCAAGCTCCTCTCCGCCATGGGCGCCGAAGTCGAACTCGGCTTCGGACGCGCTCAGCACCGCACCACCATCTGCGCGAAAAATCTCGCCACGCCCGAAGCCTCTTACGAACTCGTCAAGACCATGCGCGCCTCCACGCTCGTCCTCGGCCCGCTCGTCGCGCGCTGCGGACGCGCCCGCGTCTCTCTTCCCGGCGGATGCGCCATCGGCGCCCGCCCCATCGACCTCCACATCAAAGGCCTCGAGCGCCTGGGCGCAAACATCGTGCAAGAGCATGGCTATGTGGAAGCCTCGGCCGAACGGCTTAAGGGCAACGAAATCGTCTTCGACAAGATCACCGTTACCGGCACCGAAGACCTGCTCATGGCCGCCACCCTCGCCGACGGCGAAACCGTCATGCAAAACTGCGCCCGCGAACCCGAAGTCGCCGACCTCGCCGCTCTGCTCAACGCCATGGGCGCAAAAATCGAAGGCGCAGGCACATCGACGATCCGCATCAAGGGCGTGAAGAAACTGAAAGGCGCAAAGCACCGAATCATCCCCGACCGCATCGAGGCCGGAACCTTCATCATTGCCGGCGCCCTGACCGGCGGCGACCTCAACGTCACCGGATGCGATCCCGCCCACCTCACCGCCATCCTGCAGAAGCTCACTGAAACCGGCGTCAAGACCGCCGTGAAGAAAGACTCCGTCCGCGTCATGGGCGATCAGCCGCTCAAAGCCGCCGACCTCAGCACTGAAGAGTATCCCGGCTTCCCCACCGACATGCAGGCCCAATATATGGCTCTCGCCACGCAAGCCGAAGGCACGTCCATTGTCACGGAGAACATTTTCGAAAACCGCTTCATGCACGCCCAGGAACTAGTCCGCATGGGCGCGAACATAAAAATCGAAGGCCGCCGCGCCGTCGTCCGCGGCAAAACTCCTCTCAGCGCCGCCGCCGTGCTCGCCTCCGACCTGCGCGCCTCGGCCTCGCTGGTCCTCGCCGCCCTCGTCGCCGACGGCGAGACCATCATCGACCGCGTCTACCACCTCGACCGCGGCTACGAGCACATCGAAGAGAAGTTGAAAGCCGTCGGCGCCAAGATCCGCCGCGTCGGCGACATCCTGCCCCGCTGATGTGTGGCGCGGTTTCCTGCCCGCGCAAGGTCGACACGAAAATCACAATCGGCCTATTGCTCTCACAGGTGCATGTGACTCCGGACCTCGACGGCGACGAATTTCTCGTCTACGCTGCTCGCAACCTGGAGACTCCGCATGCTCCCCAACGCCTTCATCGGCAGGATGAAAAAGCCCAGCGCAAAGGAATTGGCGGCCGCCCTCGGCTCCACCAAGCCTCTCTGGGACCAACTGCTTGACCAACTTGCGACCGATCTCGGCGTGAACCGTCAGGAATGGAATTCCTATTCGCCGAAAGCAGGATGGTCCCTGAAAGTGAAGCGAGGCGATCGCACCATTCTTTACATGGGACCGTGCAGCGGCTCATTCCGCGTCGCCTTCGTCTTAGGCGACCAAGCAGTCAAAGCCGCACTCCAGAGCGATCTTCCGCAAAGCATGCGAAGAATTATCAAGGAAGCCAGGCGGTACGCCGAAGGCACCGCGGTTCGCATCGAAACTGTGACCGCTAAGGATCTCTCCACAATCTGCAAGCTCGCAGCGTTGAAGCTCGCGCACTGACTCGACAAAGCAGGGATTCCGCTTCCACGTGAGTGAGCGGATCAGTCCAGTTCTGATCCTGTCACACATTGTGCAGAGATTTTCACCTGGCAGCGTCTGAATTGACATCAACGTCTTCAAGGCGTATTTGTGGTGGATCGAAAATGTGTAGGGCGTCAGCTGTAATCCGGCTCCTCCCCCTAAGCCGTCGGCTGACGTATTGATGTGGCCATCCCGTCATGAGCGGGAATCTCACCGTTTCTCCTAGGAGACGTCACTCTATGTATCCCAAAAGGACGCAGTTCGTTCTCTCCCTTTTTCTTGCCTGCATTACGGTCGCTCTGATCGCCCTCCCAGCCTTTGCGCAGAGCGCCAAAGCAGGACGTTCCCTTTCCCAGCCGCAGATGCTCGGACCTGAAAATCTCTCCACACAGATCACTGTCAATGTCTGGCTCAAGCAACGCAACAAGGCCGCTTTCGATGCTCTCGTCCACCAGATGTACGACAAGAACTCTCCCAACTATCACCACTGGCTGACACTGAACGAATACAAGCAGCGATTCGCTCCCACCGAGGCCGATGCGGCCGCAGTTCGTCAGCACCTCGCCAACAACAACTTGAGCATCGTCTCCACCGACAAATTCAATCACGTCGTCAGCGCTCGCGGCACAGTCGCTGCTGTGCAACGCGCTTTCAGCGTGCAACTGAATCGTGTTTCATTCAACGGCGCCATCCACCGCATGCCTTCGGCCGAACCCGTCATCGCCGGAGCTGCCGGCAATCTGGTTGCCGCCGTTCAAGGCTTGGCAGATCTCCGCTACGAGAACTTCGCCCGCCGCCGTATCGATCCTGACACCGGAAAGCCCGAGCCCATGGTCGCGCTCAAAAAAGCGCCAACCAGTTCAATCGTGAAGTTCTTCAATGCGAACTGCTACACCAATCCCCAGACACGTTCGTTCAAAACTCCCGGCGGCGGCCCTCGTGCCGTCTACACCGGAGCCCGCTACGGCAACAACATCAACACCGACCCTCCGAGTTTGCCGCCGTGCGGCTACAACGCCCCGCAGATCCAGAAGGCTTACGGACTGAAAGACCTCTACAAGCAGAAACTTGATGGCAGCGGCCAGAACATCGTCATCGTCGACGCCTTCGGCTCCGATACCATCACCGACGACGCCAATATCTTCTCCAGCATCAACGGGCTCCCGCCCTTGACTCCCGACAATTTCCAGATCTTCTATCCCACTGGCCCGACCTCGTGCAATGGTTGCGGCTGGGATCTGGAGACCAGTCTCGACGTCGAGTGGTCCCACAGCGTGGCGCCCGGGGCCAACATCGCTCTTGTCCTCGCCGCCGATAACTCCTTCACCAATCTCGACCTCTCCGTTCTCTTTGCGTTGGAGACGGGATTGGGTCCCGTCATCTCCAACAGCTACGGCATTGGTGAGATCATCCTTCAAACGTATTTCCCCTCCGAACTCACGGTGCAGGACACTCTCAGCCAGCTGGCCGCTTCTCTCGGCGTCTCCAATAACTTTTCCACTGGCGACGTCGGAGACTTTACTCCAACCATTGGCGTCCCGACCGTCTCCATGCCCGCCGCTTCTCCGTATTCGGTCGCTGTGGGCGGCACCAGCCTGTTTCTCAACACCGACCACACCATCAAGTTCCAGACTGGTTGGGGTAACAACATCACCCGCATCGCCGATGTCTCCCCCAATCCGCCTGTGATCCCGCCGCTCCTGCTCGGGTTCGACGGCGGCGCCGGTGGCGGTGCCAGCGCAGTGTTTGCTAAACCCGCCTATCAGAGCGGCTTGCCAGGAAGCACGCGGATGCTGCCTGACATCGGCTATGTAGCCGATTCCTTTACCGGGGTCGAGGTTGTCCTTACGGATCCTTCCGTCGGACCGACCATCGGTGTCGTCGGCGGCACTAGCTTGTCTTGCCCCATGTTCTCCGCTCTATGGGCCATTGCGAATCAGGCTGCCGGAACCTGGTTGGGACAGGCTTCCCCGCTGCTGTACAACCTGCCGTCCGATGCCATTACCGACATCCTGGCCGTCAGTTCCCCCAACAACGTGACCGGCACCGTTACCATCCCGCACATGCCACCGTACACCGAGTCCGCCGACTCGCTGGTGCAGCCGCTCGAAAACACCACCGACTACATCAGCACCGTCTATAACTCGCCGTTCTCAACACGCTGGTTTGTCCTGAGTTTCGGCACCGACACTTCCCTGACAACCGGCCCCGGATGGGACAACGTCACCGGTCTCGGTACGCCCAACGGCGCCACCTTCGTCAACGACATCGTCGCCAGCCACTAATCGCCTCCAACAACAAAGCAGGCCGGATCAAGTCCGGCCTGCTTTTCTTACTCCTCTGTTCCTTGTTTCGAGCGAATGAGGTCTCTCAGCGTCCCTGAGCATACAATCTTCAACTGTCTCCCTGCTCACGCCTCGAGGCTGATCGCGTCCTATGGATCGGGCACCAACGGCGGGAGGCAAGCAGTTCTCGATCGTGCACAATCTGGCTGAGGCAGAAAGATAAAATGGCGCGAAAGGGGTCGTCGTGAACATCAGCTTGGCGAATTCGTCGACCGCGATGGCTCTCCTCGTAATTCCCCGCGAAGTGACTTGGTCCTACTTTTCCTTTGGACTAGTTCTGGCCATCGGGCTGGTCGCGATGTTTCTTCGTCCCGATTGGCAAAAGGCGCGAGGATTGGACAAGCTGATTCTGTTGGGGCCGCTTTTCTACGCCGCACCGCTCGCAGCCTTCGGCACCGAACACTTCACCCTGACGAAGGCCGTCGCCTCGCTGATACCGGCGTGGATTCCGTGGCATCTGCTTTGGACGTACTTGGTGGGCGCTTGCTTTATCGCAGCTGCCTTAAGCCTGGTGACGGGGATTCAGGCGCGCCTCTCGGCGAGTCTGCTCGCCTTGACGTTCTTTCTTTTCGTCGTGCTCATGGACGCCCCGGCTTGGGCGCACGATCCGCGAAATCGGTTTGCGCTGGCGTTAGCGCTGCGGGAATTGTCCTTCAGCGGCGGGGCCCTGGCGCTGGCAGCCACCCTCAGCCGGCGCGAGCGCGGCACTCATATCCTTGCGACGGTAGCCCGATATTTCGTAGCCATTCCCGTGCTGTTCTACAGTCTCGAGCAATTCATGCACGGCGATCACGTTCCCGGCATTCCACTGGTCATGGTGACTCCGCACTGGGTCTATGGACACGCTATCTGGACGTACCTCGCCGCCGTGGTTTACGCCGTCGCCGGCCCCCTTTTGCTTGTCGGCAAGAAAACCCGAGCTGCAGCGACCTGGCTGGGCTTGACCGTGCTGTTCGTGATTTTGGTCGTTTACGTGCCGATCGCAGTCGTCGAACGTGCCAGCCTCGAGGGCCTGAATTACATGGCGGATACACTGATGTATTGCGGCGCCGTCCTTCTGCTCGCGGGCGCCATGCCGCGCGAAGCCAGCGGCGGAAACATCGGCTGATTCATACTCCGCGACACCCGCGTCAAGCTTCCCCTTGCATCGCAAGCATGAATCGAACGGGTTTGATTGGATGACGTGAAGAAATTCGTGGGATGGCGATTCCGCGATCCGCACCCGATTACAACGGTAATTCACCGCCAGTATGGAAACGTTGCTAGACTCGTCCCATTTGAGGCCGATGGTGAAGAAGTACCTGTCGCTGTTTCAGACCGAAAACGCGCCCCGAAAGGATGTCTTGGAGCGAGGGGTCCTGCTTGCCCTTCTACCTTCCTTCCCGGTACTACTCCTCGGCATTGTCTGGACAGTTGCCTTGTTGTCGAAGTGGGCTTGGATGGTGGAGGTACTGGATGGAGTTCCCGAGCGCGACAGGGTCTTTGTCACGTTCTGGATGGTATGGGGATTGGCGGGCATCGTGATGGAAATCATGGCGCTGCGAAACTTTGCCAAGACCATTCGCGGACTGAACCGCATGTCTGTGGCAGCGGCGTTGATGACTCCCGTAGCGCTTTTGTTCCTCTATGCGTCCGCCAGTTTTGCCATGATCTCCTATGACGCACTCCTGCATCCGGGAGTGAATCCTCTTCCATGAGCAGTTGACCGCCTGGAGCTGGGCCCCGCCTTTTTCTTTGTGTGAAATACTTTGGCATCGACAGGAAACCGTGATCACGCTGCACAATGGGAATGATGAGATGAAGACGAAACGGCGAATTCTGGTCATTGATGTTGGGGGCACTCACGTAAAGCTCCTGGTCACGAGCATGAAGGAGCCCATTCTCATTCCTTCCGGGCCAACCTTAACCCCGGCGGTGATGATCCGGCAGGCCAAGGCCGCCCTGAAAAACTTTCCTTATGATGTCGTGTCGATCGGTTACCCCGGACCTGTGGTGCACGGAAGGCCATTGCGGGAACCACATAATCTCGCACCAGGATGGGTGGGCTTCGATTTTCGCAGGGCGCTGGGACGGCCCACCAAAATCATTAATGACGCGGCCATGCAAGCCTTGGGTAGCTACAAGAAGGGTAGGCTGCTCTTTCTCGGCTTAGGAACCGGATTGGGTTCTGCCATGATCGCTGACGGTCTAATAGAACCGATGGAGTTGGCCCACTTGCCCTACAAGCATGGAAAGACCTATGAAGACTATCTCGGGATTCGAGGCTTGAAGCGGTTGGGCCGAAAGAAATGGGCGCGAGAGGTGGCGAAGGTGGTCTCGTTAATGCGCGCGGCCCTGCAGCCGGAAGAGGTTGTACTGGGAGGAGGCAACGCTAAGAAGCTCAAGAAACTTCCCCCCGGCACTCGCCTGGGAAATAACGAGAACGCGTTCCGCGGCGGCGCCTCGTTATGGAACGAGAACGTCGATCATCGTCGGTTCACTTGCTAAATCGAAAGAAAGGAAATTACCTGTTGGCGGTTGACGGTCGATGATTGGTATCGGGATAGTGTGATAGTCAAGACTTGACCTTGCAGAGCATCTTGTCGAATGGGGTCGCTACTGCCAGGCAGACCCTCAGGCCCATGTTCGGCGCAATGGCTGCTGAGAGGGCGAAGAAACAGCGCAAGCTTGTGCTAACGCCTGATTTCGTCAATTGACACCCGTAGCGGTCTACGTATCATGTCGCCATGAGCACGCGATCCACTCTGTTTTGCGCAGCGGACGACAAGGGGAAGGAATGCCACATCTATTGGGAACTTGGCGAACGGATACCGGGCAAAGCTGCCACTATCTACATTGAGGTCGAGGCGGAAAACAGGCACGCAGTCATCCGCCTCCCGGTCGAAATTGCGAAACAGATTCGCGAAGTTCTTGAGCCGATGAGCGAAGGTCTAGGGAACCTCGAAGTGATCTGAGACCGTTGCCGGGGTAATGAGTGTAAACGCCTGCTAACAACAGTTGGCATTGGGAACACGCATTTTCGCTTATCTCCACCTATTGCGAACCTCATTGTGCTCGCACATTTGGGCCGGACCCGAAAGTATGGGCCGCCCGTCAGATTTATTCCAAGCCAAGCCAATACCGTGATAAATACCACGTAAGACAAATATGCGGCCACTACCCAAGGAGCGCGAACCGTTCAATGCCAAGCGGCTAATGGTTCTCGCTTTTTCAGTGGTTTTCGGCGTAGTTCTTGGGTGGGCGGTAGGGCACGTCAGCTCTGCAACGCCATGGGGACCTCTTACATTTCTGTTTTTTTTGGTCGCCGCCATTTTCGTCCACGAACTCGGACATGCCTTGGCGGCGCTCTTCGTTCGCTTCCAAGTGCAATCGTTTACAGTCGGCCCCGTGATGATGCATCGCGAAGCCGCAGGGCTGAGGTTCCGACGTACTCGCATCAAGATCGGTGGGCTGGTCACGATCATACCCGTAGGACTACATGATTTGGGCAAGCGAATGCTGGTCGTGGTTGTAGGAGGACCGGCGAGTTCCTTCTTGTTTGCAGCGCTCGCCTTAGCAGCGGGGCGGTCTTTTGGCGAGCCGTTTCAATCCAGTTGGATGAATCCGTTCTCAGTTGTGTCGGGAGCGTTGGGAATCCTGAGCCTGATCCCAACTCGACGTTTCTATCGCTCCGACGGAGCCCAAATATGGGACTTGCTCCGTTCTCCTGCGAAAGCGGAACGCCACTGTGCCTTGTTGGCCATTGCGGGAGCCGCAAAGGCGGGATTGCGACCTCGCGACTGGGATAGCGAACTCATAGCGAAAGCTCTCTCTGTCACTGACGGTGCTGCCAGCGACGTCTCAGCAAATGTGATCGCTTACGAAGCTGCCATGGATCGTCGTGAGTTCGACCTGGCTAGCGGACATTTGGAGGCGGCTTTGAAGTTGCGTCACAAATGCCCAATCAATTTGAAGTCAGGCCTCGCGCTGGACGCAGCGTTCTTTTACGCAATGGTTCGCGCAGACAGCACGCTCGCACAAGAGTGGCTTAACGAGTGCGATCGTCGTTATATTTACGAACGATACTCAATCCTCATGGTGGAAGCCGCTGTCCTATTGAGCGATGGAAAGTCAAGTGAGGCAGCAGAAAAAGCCCAAGAGTCGGCACGCCTGCTAGCCAGAGCCCAGTTTGCCGGATTCGCCGCGGCAGCAAAGGACTGGCTCGAGATAATCCTCACAAAAGCGCTAACAAGAACAAACCAGACTAGTGACGCGACGAGCGTTACATCTAGCCAGCCGGTCTAGGACTGACAGACCCAAAACATAAAGGATCTATCGAAGTACCTGTTGAAACATCGCGATTTCACTCAGAACCCCACCCGGCCAGACCGGGGGAGGCGTAGTGAGTGTAATCGCCTGTGGGTGTTGAAAAACTCTTCTTGACCTGGAATCGGGCGAAAATGGGTGACCAGAAATGTATCCGAAAATCGAGAACGTCGTTTATGGGGCATCCTGACGCAACGCGGTTTTCGGGTGCTGACGCACAATCGAGTTTTTCAACACCCACGCCTGTTAACAACACCTGCGCAGAGGACTAAAATTGCCCGTTATGCCGCTGTATGAAATCGCGTTCATTATCGCAGTGGTTTTGTTTGTTGCACTTGGATTTATGCAGCATGTCATGCGACAGCAAGTCCATCAAGCTCGTTTCGGCAATCAGCAAATCAGCCCGTGGGACGTGCGCTACTCCAATCCTCTTTTTGGAAAGTACGGCATCTGGACCCTGCACAAAGGTGCGTACGAACGCAGCGGTCTTCGGTCGTCGTTCTTGGCTGTATCGCTTGCATTGATGGCGTCTCTGGTCGTGGGATTTCTTCATTTCTTCTATGTGCGTCACGGTTTCTGACTCAGACTGTCGTAATATCCCGATTTCACTCATTGAGGGGCGCTCCGCAGATTACCTTCGACAGCCCACCGTTGTGCGTCCTTCCTTCTGAGCAAAGGACCTACAATCAAAGCTTGACACACTACACCACCAATCGGATCGAAGGTGGAATACAGTTCAAGTGTATCCGCTGCGAATACAGCGTCTGTACATTCGATTTCGACGCCCAGGACGGCAACCTCCGCACCCAGGCAGCTACCGCTATCAATCGGCACGCTTCCGAGGTGCATCGGCAGCCCACGATGTATTCATCCCTCGATCCTCGGAAGAGCATCTGGCGGGCGTGATCTGCTACCTCCTGGCAAACAGTCTTCTTCGTGGGTGCTTGCTAACGTCGCAACCGTATTTGGCTGTCGTCTCAGTCTGGCGAAACAGTGATGTCGTCGATTGTTGGCGAGAAATCGCGATTTCACCAAATGACCCAGGGGGCACATTCCGCCCCAGACCCGGCGGGGGGCGTAGTGAGTGTAAACGTCTGTTTTCGTCAATTTGCCTTGACCGCGAAATGCTATACCTCGAAAATCTCACCATGCTAGGTGCGCTCAAGTTTTTCGGACTTCTGTTAGTCAACATTATCGTAGCGGTCATCGGGACAGCGATTCTGACTACTGCTATCGGCAAAGCATTTCATGCTCATTCGCTAGGCGCGATACTTTGGAGGGAATGGAGTTTGAGCATTGGCTGTGCGGCAGCCATGGGATTCGGGATGTGGCATACATGGCGAAGTGACGTGGCGTTCTGGACGTGGGTTCTGCCCGCTGTATGGTTCGGGGCCAAGTTCATGCTCGCAATCGGGCAGGGTTCGTTGCTGTTTCAGTTCTCTGGGGAAGCATGCGCCAATGGTGTGCGCCCAATCGGGTGCATCAACTTCTTTGCATTCACAATACCGTTTATCCGCAGTGTGTTCTATTCGATAGGTGCTTACGCTTCCTCAGTCGTTCACGAGGTCCGACATCCCGAAAATGCAGCAATGCGGCCTTCAAACGGCGCGAACTGTTGAAATATCCCCATTACACCAAATGACCCACGGGTCACATTTGCCCCCCTGGGGCTGATCCGGGTCGTTCTGAGTGTAAACGCCTGATTTCAACAGTTATCTGGAATCGAGCGCGGGGTCGGCGTACAGTGTGGGCGTGAAACGGAAACTTGTCGTTTGGGCTTTGGTCGCAGTGGTCGCTACGATTGCGGGAAGTGTATTTGTCCGAGATACGCGTCCAGTATTGATTCGGTTGCCGTTCTGGCTCAACCAAGAAACGGGCGATCACAATTACGTACTGTTCAATCCTTTTCGGGATCGTGCGCCAGAACGCGCGGCGCATGCATATCTAGAAGCAATGCGACGGGGCAGCTGCGCCGAAGCGGAAAAGCTGAGCACAAATCCTGAACTTCCCAATGAATTGACCTGTGAGCAGTTGCAGAACGAGTACCGCGACAAGCGAGACGTTCGAGACCTATTCGTGCAGCGACTGCGGGATCGCAAGGACAGTCAAGGCGACGTGATTCTCTACTATTCGAACCGTGGTGCTGGGGTTGAAGGTAATTGGGTCGCGGTGCGCCGGTCGGGAGTCGATTGGCGCGTCGTGGGCTTCAACAAGATTTGGTAGTCCCGACAGGATTCTGAGTGAAATCGCCTGATTTCAACAACCCCAATTCAGTGTTTTTTCAGAGTTCTGAGGTCGTCAACTCTGTCCAGCCAGAAAAGAACGGGTTTACCGTTGTTGAATCTCAGATTGGCGACGAAAACATTCCCCTGCGTCTCGATTGCGAAAAATGGCTCTTCAATGTCGAACGGAATGGTCGCCCAATAGAACTGTATCTCGTTCGCTTGCGCCGGGCGGACGGTGCCTTTACTCAGTTCCGGGAATTTCCCGAGCACTAGTTTCCAAAACCTGTCGCGCTGTTCCTGTGTGCGGAAACCACGACCCTCGGCCTGGAGTGGATCGGGGACCGATAAAAACATCGTCACCGGGGTAGAGTCCTTCGAGAGCAGTTCCTGACTACTCTTGAGATCGTTCCACAGGATCGGTCCGCAACTAATCACTTCGGTCAGGAAATTTGTTGGAACCTCCGTAGCTGAGAGCGCCTGCTCAAGTGCAGTCTTGGCCTTAGCATTGATTTCTGGGCTGGCCTTCTTGTAGTTCACGCCCTTGGGGATGTCCTGCCCTACGCCCATCGAGATGTTCAAGGTCCCAAACACAAAGACGAGCACAGCGATGAGTGGCTTAGTAGAACTGTCTCTTGCTTTCATGGGGAGAGTCTAATCCAGATCGGAAAGTTGCGGCTGTGATGTCCACCACAGAGGCTCAGTTGGCGAAAAATCCCGATTACACCAAGTTCGGGGCGGTGGCCGGGCGGACTCGGCGTTCTGAGTTTCCATGGGCCTTAGGCCCACCCATTGACATGAAAATCTGGTCGAGTCTGTAGGTGTACGCTCATGGAGCGTGGACGGCGAAGGTCTGTTTACACTCTGGATGAAGTGAGGCCGTTTCTGAGTTTGATTGGAACGCGCGTTTTGAACCAATCTATGTCGCGCCATTCCTCGGAGTAGGAGGGTGGTAGCACGTGACGGTGTGTAACCTTTCTCGCGTGCGTTCTGCCGCTTCCACGCCAGGAGGAAGCGATGAAGATCGCGGGGATTGACGTACACAAGAAAGTGCTGATGGTGGTTGTCATCGATGCGAGTAGGCCGGAAGAGAAACCATGGCGGCGGCGATTTACCACCATGCCGAGCGAGTTGCACCGACTTTTGATCTGGTTACGGGAACAGGGAGTGGAAGAGGCGGTGATGGAATCGACCGCGCAGTACTGGCGGTCGGTGTGGCTGGAACTGGAGCCGCATATGCGTTTGCACTTGGCGCAGGCGTTCTCCAACCGTGCTCCACGGGGGCGAAAGCATGATTTCAAGGATGCTGAGCGGTTGGTGCGCCGACTGATCGCCGACGAGTTGATTTTGAGTTTTGTGCCCAACGGAGAACAGCGTATCTGGCGCACGATGACACGCATGAAGGTGCAGCTCACGCGCGACCGAGTGCGACTGCAGAACCAGATGGAGTGTCTTCTGGAAGAGATGCGGATCAAGCTGTCGATTGTGGTCAGCAATCTACTGGGTGTCAGCGGGTTGCGCATTCTGCAGGCTTTGGCCAGAGGCGAGACTGATCCCAAGATGTTGGCGCAGCTGGGAGACGAGCGGTTGCAATGCACCGAGGAGCAACTGGTGGATGCTTTGACGGGGAGAGTGCAACCCATGCACCGGGCAATGCTGGCCTTACAACTCCAGCGACTGCAGTTGATCGATCAACAAATCGCCCAACTCAACGGTCTAGTTGCGCAAGCCATGAAGCCGCATCAAGAGGCGGTGATGCGACTGGCGGAAGTACCCGGACTGGGAGTGGATTCGGCGCAGCAGATCATCGCGGAAGTGGGCGCCCAGGCCAGTACGTTCCCCTCGGCGGTGGAGTTGAGCTCTTGGGTGGGGACCTGTCCCGGCAAGGAGGAAAGTGCCGAACAGAACCACAGCAGTCGGTCTGCGAAAGGCAATAAATATCTGCGGCGGGTGCTGAACCAGGCGGCACACGCGGCCGTCACGAAGAAGGGCAGTCATTTTCAGGTCGTGTTCCGGCGCTCGGAGAAATTCTTGCTCTGCTTTGCCGCTGCGGTGCTAACCTTCTTCATTGCCGGTCTCCTTTATCTCTTGTGCCTTGAGCACGTCGATAAGTTGGGAGCCTACAGCATCCCGTCGGAGACCGGCCTTCTCATCCCATCTGATTTCAACAATCATCGTGGAACTCGCCTGTAATTCGGCGTAAAGTGCTGGTGTGATTTGCTGTCGCCGCACTAGAAATTCTGCCGAGGCATGAATGGAGATGGCTTTGTGATCGTAAACGAACGTCCTGAAAGGGACCGGTTAGCCGATGAGATCATGAAACTTCTGACCGAGCGCCAAACCAACCTCGCAGACGGGATCGACGCGCTCACCACGGTGGAGATCAACGTCCTCAAGGACAACTACGAAGGCGCAAGGGCGAACGAGTTCAACCTGCTTTGTGCTGATTTCTGCGAACATGTGACGGGGTTATCGAAATCGATGAAGAATGATCGCTTTTGTCTCATTCCCAGAAAGGGATTCGTGGAAGACGCTCAGCATGTAATGGTGAAGCGTGATCGAGTTTCTTTCGCTTCAGCGAAACGGCTCTGGCATCGGATCGGGCAAGCACTGGCACGCAAGGGTACCAATCTGCGGAACAAGCTTGGTCAGGGTGGTGGGGCGCCCGAACGGGTCCGCCCTTTAGCCAATGAAATACGAGAGCTTCTGATCAAGCGCCGAACCAGCCGAACCACCCTCGGCGACGCTCTTGATGCGCTCCAGACGCCGATGCTCACCGCCATCGAAGCCACGCACGGACGCGAAAAGGCTGACGAGTTCGACTTGCTTCTGGCCCGATTCTCCGAAGGAATACGCAGGTTGTCGGCGGAGCGGGTTCAGTAGGAATAGGTGGTGCCGCACTCTTCCTGTACATCGCCTACGCTGGCCTCAGTCGGTAGTTGTTGCAAAATCCCCATTACACTCATACCCCCCCAAATCGAAGACCAGTCCCTGTCCGATACGTAGAAACTCGCCCAGGCTGTCCGTAAGGTCGAGTTCAAGCTATTACAACTGATCTGCAAAGAGTGCACTCCAACCGCTCATCCGCCAGCTCTCCGTCACTGCCCTGGCCCTGCCGCGACACTCTGCATGGCCACCTGGCACGAACTCGCCGCCGTCAGCACCTTGCTGAACTCCGGTTCCGCGCGCAGCTTGGCCAGCAGCGGATCCATCAATAAATTCGAGTGCGCGCAGTAGTTCTGTTCCACCGCGCTTTCCAGCATCTTCAACGCGGCTTGCTTCTTTCCGCAGTATCCAAACAGTGCGCCCTGGTAGTACCAGATTTCCGGATCCGGTTCCGCCGGAGGATTCGTCTCCGCCTCGTGCGCCATCCGATCCAGCTCCGACGCGGGACGAACTCCCAGGCAGGCCTCCAGCAAATCGCGATGGAAACGTGGCGCCGTCGGCATCCGTTTCACTGCGTCGCGCGCCTCGTTCACTTTGCCTTCCCGCAACAGGATCGACGGCGTCACATAGGCCGCCCACTCCGACCCCGCATCCAGCCTGACGTACTCCGCCGCCCGCTCCGTTTTTCCCAACTCCATGAATGCCCAAGCGCACGACCGGAACGTATAGTTTCCTGGGTCCAGCGCCAGTGCCGTGTCGCACTCGTTAGCAGCCTGCTCCAGCATCCCGGCATAACGGTAGACGTATCCCATGACAAAGTGGGCCTGCGCGCTCTCCGGACGCCGCTTCACCATCGCCTGGGCCGCCGCGTAGGCCTTACCCAGTTCGCCCCGCTCCACCCGATTCGTAATCAGTTGGCCGGCCGCTCCGATCAAATCCGGATCCAGTTCCAGCGCCCGTTCATAGGCTTTGTTCGAACGCTGGAACATGATCTCGCCGCCATCGGAATAATCCGCATCGTAGTAGCAGCGCAACCCCAGTGCCTCCCATGCCGGAGCATAGGTCGGATCCATCTCCACCACGCGTTCCAGCACCGCGATCGCATCCTTATTCGGCCCAGGATCGTGCGGCAGCGCCAGGCTGTGCAGATACAGATCGTAGGCCTGCGGGTTTTTCGGCCGCGACGCGGTATCGAGCACACCTCCTGCAACCCCCAGACTCGGTAACAGTCCCTGCCGCACCTGCGCCGACATCGCCGACTGCAGCGCGATCATGTCATCCGCGGGGACGGTAACGTTCGACTGCCAGCGCAGCCGGTTGCTCTCCACGTCGATCGCTTCCAGCGTCACCAGCAGCTTGTCTCCTTGCTTCAGGAAATGCCCGGTCAAAACATTGGCGACGTGGACCTCCTTCCCTGCCTGTTCCGGATCGACATCGTTCGCCACATACTTTCGTGTGATGGCCGAAGGCCGCACATCCAGGGATCGGGTATAGGTCAGCGTGTTTGCGATTTCGTCCGCCAGCGCGAAGCGCAGGAACTCCACGCTGATGTCGCCATTCATGTTCTGCAGTGGAAGCACGGCAATCGTGTTCCTGGCCGGAGCCGCGGCCGCGATCCGGCGCTGCTTGATCATCCACGCTCCCACCGCGGCCAGCACCGTGACCAACAGCGCAACCACTCCCAGCAATGCATAGGTATGCCACTTGCTCGACGCAGCAAACGTGGTGGTCGCGATCCGATACGGCAACGCCGGCCGCCGCATCCCACTCTTGGTCAACCCCGTTTCCGTCTCTTTCTTCAGCGATTGCAGGTCGCCCTTCATCGCCAGGGCGTTCGGATAGCGGTTGCCCTTGTTCTTCTCCATCGCCCGCCCGATGATGCCTTCCAGTTCCGTGGGCAGCGCGCGGTTCCACTGCAGCGGCGACACCGGCTTCTGATTCAGCACCGCGTCGAGCGTGGTCACCACGTTCCCGCCCGAAAACGGCTTCTTCCCCGTCGACATCTCGTACAGCACCACGCCCAGCGAGAACAGGTCGCTCCGTGGGTCGATCTCCTCCCCGCGCGCCTGCTCCGGCGACATGTACACGGCCGTCCCCGGCACCACGCCCACTGCGGTCAGCGAATCTTCGTTCACGCCGTCGCCCACCGCCAGCTTGGCCAGTCCAAAATCCAGAATCTTGGCCTGCCCGGCCGGGGTGACGAAAATGTTGGCCGGCTTGATATCGCGATGGATGATCCCCTTGGCGTGCGATGCCCCCAGCGCGTCGGCCACCTGGATCCCGATATCCAGTACCTCCTCCAATTGCATCGCTTCGCCGCGGATCCGCTCTTTCAGACTCGTTCCCTCGAGCTTCTCCATCACGATGAACGGATGCCCATTGGCGTCTTCAATGTCGTGGATCGTACAGATTCCCGGATGGTTCAACTGCGAGGCCGCCCGCGCCTCCCGCACGAAGCGGTCCAGCGACTTGCTGTCGTGCAGCATGGTTTCGGGGATGAACTTCAGCGCGACATGGCGTCCCAGGCGGATGTCCTGGGCTTCATACACCACGCCCATGCCCCCGCCACCCAGCTTCCCAACGATGTGATAGTGGGAGACCGTCTGGCCGATCATGCCTGAAGACTCAGACATATCGGGGGTAATGTTAGGACCCGGCAACCGCCAAGGTCAACCGGGAGAAGCAGGTGTCATGTCTCAGGCGTCAGTTCTTGCCCTCAGCCTCGCGTACCTCGGTCCAAACGCACTCCGCAACAGGGACCCCCACCTCCACAGGGAACCCGCACGGCGCCAAGATCCGTGGCCTTGGTCCGCCCCCCAGGCCCTGTCCCTTTGCCCGCCCCTATGACGTACTCCAGTGACATGGGCAGCCCCTCTCAACTCCGCCACCATACAAGGATGCATCCCCCCAGAACCGCCCTCGCCGCTGTCGTCCTGGCTTTTGCAGCACACGCTCTGGCCGAGCCTTGCCCCAAAGTGATCACCACCACGCAGACCGCCGCCACGATGCGCGCCATCGTGCGGTCCGTCAACTGCCTTGTCGAAGCCAATTCGACTCCTGCGCCCACTGCTACCATCTTGCGCACCAGCGAGGTGCGAGGTGGCACGCAAGTCGACACCTTGCCCATCATCGGCCCGCAGCATACCCACAACTATCCCGGTTTCGTGCTCGCTATCCTCTCTATGCCCGTCGACAACACCCACCGTTCCGTCATCGTCACGCCTGATTCTCCCTTGGCCGACATCCGCGGCGCAGGCGGCGGCGAATGCAAGCTGAAACTCAACCCCGACCGCACACTCGACGCCCAATGCAACCAGGCCGGCGGCACCGTCTTCGTCGTCTTTAAGTAACCCTGTGGAGCGACGGGCGCCTCGCCCGTCCACGAGTGCAGCCACGGTGTTGAATTTATCGTTCTGCTCTATTCCCTTTCTCGCCCCTCCGAAACTTTTGCGCTGCCTGCCGCATCTCCTGTAGGGTAGCCACCAGAGCGATGACAACCAAGGTTGCACTCCTTTCGCTGGCAGCGGTGCTCTCCCTCACCGCGGGGATGGTCGCACGCGGCGCTGACCCTCCCGCCGAGGCCGACGTTCGTACGCCCATACTCGTGGAACTGTTCACTTCGGAGGGGTGTTCGAGCTGTCCTCCTGCGGACCGCTTCCTGGAAGCGCTCGATCGTCAACCCGTCCCCAAGGTGCAGATGATCGTGCTCAGCGAGCATGTCGACTACTGGAATCACATCGGATGGAAGGACCCTTACTCCGCCCACTCTTACAGCGAGCGACAAGACGGATACGGGAGGCGCTTCGGTCTGGACAGCGTCTATACGCCACAAATGGTCGTCGATGGCGCAACCCAATTTGTGGGCAGCGATCCCAGCCTTGCGGAAAAGGCGTTCGCCAAGGCGGCTACGGTGTCGAAAATGCCGGTCCATCTCTCCCTGCTCTCGTCGGGCCCTTCCGCCGGGCTGCGGGCTCATCTTGACACGGGTACCTTGACCCCTTCGTTCAGCGCACGAGATGCCGAAGTCTACATCGCCGTCGCGTTGAACCACGCCGAGTCGCAAGTCTCGGGCGGCGAAAATACTGGGCACAAGCTGACCCACGTCTCCGTGGTCAGAAGCCTCACCAAGGTTGGGGTCGTGAAGCGCGGGCAAGAGTTGTCGCAGGATGTTCAATTGAAACTGGACCCAGCGCTCGATACCCGCAACCTGCGACTGATCGCCTTTGTGCAGGAACCGAAGCAAGGCCGGATCCTGGGAGCGACCATGGTGCCTGTGAGTCCAAACTGAGCAGCAGCGAGGGTGGAACGTTCTCACCCCGTCCTGACCGTCGTATCATTAAGAAGACATGGCATTCCCCATCAAAACCTGCGCCGTCTGCGGCGAAGAATTCGAACTCAAGCCGGACAAGCCCGGCTTTGCCAACCGCTGCCCGCAATGCACTGCCGACGAATCTGCGGCCTCCTCATCGCAGCGCCCCATGGACGCCGACGAGCGCAAGGGTGCAACTGAACTGAACGACGCGCGTAGAAAAGCCATGCGCGACCTTCTCTACCGCAAGGACAGCTGACCCCCCGCCTGTTACCTCCGTGATCTACCCCTGGAATTGCGGTGCCGTACAGTCAATAGGAGGCGAAAGGCGCTTTCGCGTCTCCACGGCCGGGCCATGGCTGAAATTGACAGCAACGAACTCGAGCGCCTGCGCAGGGAAATCGACTCCGTCCAGGGACGCTATTTCCACCTCCTCTCGCTGACCGTTTTCGTGATGCTGATGCTGGCCGCCGGCATCCTGCTGCGCACCTACCCCAAGCTGTTGTGGAACTTGCAGACCACTGAGTCCGAGCGCACCTACGTTCCGCAGTTGCTGGTGGGACTCTTCTTCCTGGTCGGACTCCTCAGCAGCTACGTTCTGGAGCAGCGCCGCCGCCTGACCAAGACGCAGGAACTGCTCATCCAGGAACTGATTCGCCGCGAAACGGCGGAACGCCTCGCGGTCGTCGACCCGCTCACGGAACTCTACAACCGCCGCTACATCATGCAGGCGATCGCCCGTGAAGCCAAGCGCGCCGACCGACAGAACCAGAAACTGGCTCTGCTCATGATCGACATCAACGACTTCAAGCACGTAAACGACACGCTGGGCCACGTCGTCGGCGACCGCATCCTACGCGAAGTGGCTGTCTTGCTGAAGGGCAACTTCCGCACCACCGACATCGTCAGCCGCTATGGCGGAGACGAATTCCTCATCCTGATGGTCGACGCCGAAGAAAAAGAAGCGGCTCGCGCCATCGAACGAATCCGATTTCACGTTGAGCATTGGAACCGCACCGACCACATCGAGGGATACCGCATGAGCCTGAGCTGCGGCGCGTCGATCTATCGCCAGGGCTCCGACGTCATCGAAGCTGTAGCCTCCGCCGATCGCGCTATGTACGACGACAAAAACAACTGGCGGGCCAGCGCCCAGGCCGCGTCGGCCGGCGCGTCGTAGGCCGCTGCCAGCCGTTCACCATCGTCAAGCCCCACTCGAGCCGGCAATGCTAACCCCCGCCCTCGGTTTTGTTGAATAGCATTCCGCACGTTTTTGGAGTACGCTGACGCGGGTCGGATGTGGGTTCCACTCTTCCTCGGTTGTCGGCTCGGAATTCGTAACTTTTCCGTCTTGATTTGGAAAGGGTACCCGATGTCAAAGACCGGGTGGTTGCTTTTAGTCGCGTTGCTCGGTACCTTCGCCGCGGCGCGTGGCCATCCAGAAAACTGGCTTGAGGTGCGCACTCCCCGCTTCACAATCGTCACCAACACCAGCGAAAAACAGGGACGACGCATCGCAGTTCAGTTCGAGCGTATGCGGGCCATTTTTCGACAAGCCTACCCGGAACTCGGGGACGATCCGGAATCGCCGGTTATCGTACTCGCAGTCAAGAGCAAAGATCAGTTCCGCGCACTCGAGCCTAGCCTGTACGTTTCCACGAAAGCACTTCCGCTACATGGAATGTTCGTACGCGCTTCGGAAAAGGACTACATCCTGATGCGGCTCGACGCGGAAGCTGGGAATCCATATCCGGTGGTTTATCACGAATACACCCACGTATTCCTGCGACAAGCTGATGAGCAATTACCCTTGTGGCTAAATGAAGGCTTTGCCGAGTTTTATCAGAACAGTGAAATCTACGATAAGAAGGTCCTGCTGGGCGAACCGAATCAAGAGCACCTGACATTTCTGGGGCAGCAGAAACTACTGCCTCTGAGCCTCCTGTTCTCGGTGAATGAAAAGTCACCCTATTATCTGGAAGAAAAGAAAGGAGCGATTTTTCATGCCGAATGTTGGGCGCTGACTCACTATTTGATGCTGAAGGACTATGTCGAGAAGACTTCAACCGTGCCGGAATATATCGGCCTTGTCAATCAACACATCGACCCCGTGACTGCTGCGATTCGTGTCTTTGGAGATTTATCGAAACTGCAACAGAATCTCCAGACTTACATCGACCGACGCGCCTTCGATCATTTTGAAATGAAGATGTACGACAAGATCGACACCTCCGGTTTCCACGTCCAGCGTCTCTCTCCCGCCGGCGCACGAGCGATTGAAGCCGAGTACCTGGAGGCCAGCGGCCGCCTGGAAGAGGCGCGTGCTCTCTCACCACCGTTGGGCGCGTCCCCTGTCGTATCAGTTGAGGATTTAGAGTTCGTGCCGTCAACGGCTGAAACACAAGCGCAAGATAAACCACTGACCGCCCTCGAGGCTGAAGCTCCATGTCCGTTAACGCAGATTCTGCGGACAGCAGGAGAACGGGCAACCGAGATGGTCGACAATTTGCAGCGTTTTACCGCGACCGAAGAGATCGAGCAGACTGATCTCAAAAGGAACCGCAAGCGAAGGCAGTCCACCAATCGCTTGTTTACCTATGTAGCTGAGATTGAACAGGGCTCATCGGGCGCATTCTGGGTTGAGGAATACCGCTCCGGCAAGACTCAGGGCGATGCTTCACAGTTTTCGGACACCGGAACCGCGGCCTTCGCTCTGATTTTCCACCCGTATGAGATTGGTAACTTCGAATTTCATTGCGAAGGACAGACACAATTTCGTGGCACCCCGGCTTGGCTGCTCGTGTTTGAAGAGAAGTCCGACCCCAGCAAATCCTTTCACCAAATTCGAATCAACCATTCGGTCCATCAACTGAGGTTCAAAGGTCGAGCTTGGTTAGCACGGGAAGACGAGCAGATTCTGCGTCTCCAGACTGACCTGATCGGACCGATTCCAGAAATCGGTCTGAAAATGGAGCACCTCGATATCGCTTACTCTCCGGTCGAATTTGAAAAACAAAGGCTCCGGCTTTGGCTGCCGGCGAGCGCTTCGATCCAGATGAGCTACCGCGGTCACTTGTATCAGAGGATTCACAAGTTCACTCAGTTCCAACTGTTCTTAGTCGACACAGAGCAGACGGTGAAGGAACCCGCTCCGGCCCCCGGGCGATAGGTTCGTGCGGCATCCGACAATTCTTCTTGCGTCGTGGCGGAATCGTCCGGACTCCTTGTCCCGTGGCAATCCGCACCTCAACTTCTCCACTCAAGCCCACCCAGGGTTTGAAAATGGGGCGCCGCGGGGACAGGAATAATCGCACACACGATGGACAGCCGGGGCTTCTGTCCCTGTATCACCATTTGCTGTGCACGAGTGCGCGCACCTTCTCGTTGTAAACGCGCTCGACGGTAGCCATAGTTTCGGGCGACAACGGCGCTAAATCTGCCGCACCGCAGTTGTCGGCAACCTGATCTGGACGCTTGCCGCCGGGAATCGCGCAGGTGACCGCGTCGAACATCAGGATCCAGCGCAGCGCAAACTGGCTCATGGTCGCTCCGGGCGGCACGAGCGCGCGAAGTTCTTCGACAGCGGCCAGGCCCGTGTCGTAGTCGACGCCGGAAAAGGTCTCGCCCACGTCAAACGCTTCTCCGTGACGGTTGAAGTTGCGGTGATCGTCGCGCTCGAATTGAGAGTCGCGGCGGAACTTGCCGGTGAGCAATCCGCTCGCCAGCGGCACCCGCGCCAGAATCCCGACCTTCTTCTCCCGCGCCCGCGGAAAAAATACTTCCGCCGGACGTTGCCGGAAGCAATTAAAGATGATCTGC
>Ga0335082_10000626_pt1 | contig 36812 bp, 26 predicted proteins | sample Lox_Sample_41_FD_206718 | JGI IMG/M metagenome (GOLD analysis project Ga0335082, IMG submission 206718) | Soil microbial communities from Loxahatchee National Wildlife Refuge, Florida, United States - Lox_Sample_4.1 | ecosystem: Environmental > Terrestrial > Soil > Wetlands | place: USA... | reverse complement strand
AGAAAGACTGGGGTTCGCTAAGTTGCGGCTGCCACCCGAACTGCGGTGTCGGCATGGCCGTGATGATCGACAAGGAAACCAAGGAGGCTGTGCCGGTCACGGCATTCTTGAACGGCGACAACATCGCAAAAGACATCGCGAAGGTCAACGACGCGGCGCGGGGCAAGTGGCTGTCGATTGCCGGCATGACGCTGGCGCTGCTGAAGAACTACGACCCCTTCAAGGCGCCCACGCACTTCAAGTTCGCCGACCTGCTGAAGAAGTTCGACAAGACCTTCGGCGCGACGGGCAAGGACTACGGCAAGGTCAGCGGCGACCGCACCGAGACCGACATCGAGAAGCGCCGCACGGACCGCTGGAATTTCCTGTTCGTCGCCGGCATGTGGTTCCAGGACCTGTTCAACTACGACTTCCGCCGCACCGAGCAGTGCATCATCCCCTACGCCACGCAGGAAGGCGAAATCAGCTTCTGTGCTTACAACACCGGCGTGGGATGGCGCAACATCGTGGAGAAGATGCACATGACTGCCACCCTCACCAAGTGGTACGAGGAGCACGGGCGTCATGAGATTTTCGCCGGCGGCAAGAAGGTGGGCCTGCCGACCACTGCTCACACGCTTGCCTTGGTGGACGAGCACGTCAACGCCGAAGCCAACGACACGCTGGATAAGCTGGGCATCGCCAAGAACGCTCGCCAGGAGAAGTTCAAGGCCCGTGATGAGCGCGTAAAGGCTGAGGCCGAGAAAGCCCGCATGTTGGCGCTCTACAAGGAGCACGTGCTGGGCGAGAAGCCGGCCAGCAAGGACGGCTTTGTTCCGCTCGACAGCCTCGCCGGCATCAAGCCCGCAGAGCCCGTCGTGGAAGAGCGCGAAGTGGTGTACGGCGACTAGCAACTGGTGAGTGGGCTGTAGAGACCGGCCGCAAGCGGCCGGTTTTGTTTTGCTCCTCAACTGGTTCTACCTCCGCAGCCGAGGTCGTTGAGCTCACTTGCGGGGCGGCTCTAGTCTCTCTGCCGGATGTCAACCTGAAGGCCCGCCCTATCAAATACTCGGAGACTAACCCTGCTGTAAAATCGCCAGATTCCCTAACCGTAGTTCCGCTACGCTTAAGACGGTCGTTTTTCTTCATGTCCTTTTAATCGCCCCTTTAAGTTGCGTTGATGTGACCGACGTATAGGGAGAGCAGACAGTCGTGCCGACTGCGAAGGTGAGGATAACTATGCGACAGCTTCTCTCTGCTACGTTGATGGCAGTCTTGGTCGTCGCGCCGCTGATGGATTCTCCGTTAGCGGTGGCCGCGAACCCCAAAGCGGTACAAACGGCGGACCTTCCGCCCACCATCACTCCCATCAAGCACCTGGTTGTCATCTTCCAGGAGAACGTTTCCTTCGACCACTACTTTGGCACCTACCCTAACGCAACCAATCCCCCCGGAGAGCCGCGATTTGTAGCGGCGGCCGGCACGCCCAGCGTCAACGGCCTGAACAATGCGCTTCTGACTGCCAACCCCAACCTAAATCCGGCAAACGGCGCCGGCGCTACCAATCCCTTCCGTCTGGATCTGTCACAAGCGGCTACCAACGACCAGGACCACGATTACACGCCTGAGCAGTTGGCCTTTGATGGCGGGGTGATGGACCTGTTCCCGGTCAACACGGGTACCGCAGGGCCGCCTCCCAGCGCGCCGCCGCAGCAGGTTCTGACGACCGGCCTCGTCATGGGTTACTACGACGGTAATACCGTGACGGCACTGTGGAACTACGCGCAGAACTTCGCGATGAACGATAACTCTTACAACACTACTTTTGGTCCTTCGACACCCGGCGCCCTGAACCTGGTCGCCGGCCAGACCAACGGAGTCGTCCAGAACTTGAACGGCACCGGCGCCCTCATCGGTGACGGAAACGGCGGTTACAGCGTGATTGGCGATGCCGATCCGTTAAACGACGTTTGCTCAACCCCGACGGGCGAGGTTTTTCAGATGGGGGGGCGGAACATTGGCGACATGCTGAATGCTGCCGGTATAAGCTGGGGCTTCTTTGAAGGCGGCTTCGACCTGACCATCACCAATCCGAATGGGACGATGGGCTGCAAGCGCTCGACCAAGTCTCTGATTACGGGCGTGACCAAGGCCGACTACATTCCGCATCACCAGCCATTTCAGTACTACGCTTCCACTGCCAATCCAACTCACGTGCGTCCCACTTCGCCAATGACCGTTGGCCAACCGGGCGATCCGGGTAACCACCAGTACGACAGTCACGACTTCTTCGATGCGGTCAACGCGGGCAACTTCCCTGCCGTCAGCTTCCTGAAGGCGCCTGGCTACCAGGACGGCCATGCCGGCTATTCAGATCCTATCGACGAGCAGAAGTTCATCGTGGACACCTTGAACTTTCTGCAGCAGCGGTCGGAGTGGGCGAGCACCGCGGTAGTCATCAGTTACGACGATTCTGACGGCTGGTACGATCATCAACTGGGACAGATTGTGAATACCTCGCAAACCAACGCCGACGGTCTCACCGCGCCGGGCCAGTGCGGCAGTGCTGCTCCGCAGCTTGCGGGGATCAGCGCGGGACACGCGCAGGGCCGCTGCGGTTATGGGCCGCGCTTGCCTTTGCTCGTGATTTCGCCTTATGCCCCGCAGAACTTCGTGGATCACACCATGACCGATCAGAGCTCGATCATTCGCTTCATCGAGGACAACTGGCTCAACAGCCAGCGGGTTGGCAACGGCTCGTTCGATGTCATCGCCAATTCCATCGCTTCAATGCTCACGGTGAAGAACAACACCTGCTTCCGCTACGTGCTGCTCGACGACAATACCGGCCTTGTTACCCAGAGGGGCTGCGTTCACCCGTAAGCGATCCGAGTCGCCACGCATTCCCTCGTTGAAAACATGAGCGCCGCGCCAGCGGCGCTCATGTGCGTAGCGCGACCAAAGCCGCCAGCCAGGGGCCAGAACAATCCACACCAGACTCGCAAGGTCCTTGTGGCTGAGCTATGAAGGGGTAAGCCATTAGACATCTATTATTTGCCGGGATTTTTCGCTAACTCATTGATTCTATGTAATGCTTCAAAGGGCGCGCAATCTATCGAATTGAAACGGCCCCCGCCGTTCGACAGCCGCGGCGAGACCGTCCTCGCTGCTCGGCCAGTGCTAAAATGACCAGTCAGCGCAGCTTCCGCATCGCGCCCAGCCGCTGAGCATCTACTTAGAACCACCCTTCTGAAAGGAACGCACTTATGGCTACCACACTTGCACCCACCCGTGAAGGTCTAGCGGACGTTACGATTCCAAGCCAATTCAAGAACGAACCATCGGTTGACTTCAGCAATCCTGAAAACGCGCGCCGCATGCGCGCTGCCATCGAGAAGGTCCGCGCCGAACTGGGCCGCGAATACGAGCTGGTCATCGGCGGACGCCGCATAAAGACCGCCGACAAGATCACTTCACTCAATCCTGCCAAGCCGTCGGAGATTGTCGGCATCCATCAGGCGGCGGGCACGGCCGAGGTCGAGCCCGCCATGCAGGCGGCGTTGAAAGCGTTCGAGACATGGAAGTATGCGTCGGTGGAAGAACGCACGGGTCTGCTGTTCCGCACCAGCGCGCTGATGCGCGAACGAAAGTTCGAGCTGATGGCATGGCTGGTCTTTGAGGTCGGCAAGAATTGGGCCGAGGCCGACGGCGACATCGCCGAGCTGATTGACTTCTGCGACCTTTACGCGCTGGAGGCGATTCGCCTGTCGAAGGCCGAGACGCTGGTGCAACTGCCCGGCGAACGCGACACAATGCGCTACATCCCGCTGGGAGTGGGCGTGGTAGTTCCTCCGTGGAATTTTCCCGGCGCCATCATGGGCGGCATGACGCTGGCGTCCATTGTCTGCGGCAATACTGTCATCCTGAAACCGTCCAGCGACTCGCCGACGATTGCAGCGAAGTTCTTCGAGATTCTGGAAGAGGCCGGCCTGCCCGATGGCGTGGTCAACTTTTGCCCCGGCAAGGGTGGCAGTTTCGGGAACGCTCTCGTGGAGCATCCCAAGACGCGCTACATCGCCTTTACTGGGTCGAAAGAAGTTGGCCTGTACATCAATCAGCGCGCGGCAACGCAGCAGCCGGGACAAATCTGGATCAAGCGCACCGTCCTGGAGATGGGCGGCAAGGACTCGATTGTGGTCGACGCAGATGCTGACTTCGATGCTGCTGTCGAGGGGGTTGCGGCTTCAGCCTTCGGCTTCAGCGGGCAGAAATGCTCGGCGTGCTCGCGCGCCATCGTGGATGAGCGCATTTACGACCGCTTCCTGCAGCGGCTGCGGGAGCGAGTGGAAAAGATTACCGTCGGCGATCCCGCCCAGAACCCGGGCATGGGTCCGGTGGTCAACGAGAAGTCGATGCAGTCGATTCTGGGCTACGTCGAAAAGGGCATTGCGGAAGGCGGACGCCTGATCACAGGTGGTACGCGCGAGACCGATCTCGGCGACGGCTACTTCATCCAGCCGACGGTCATTGCTGATGTCGATCCGAGGGCAACGATTTCCCAGCAGGAGATCTTCGGCCCGGTGCTCGCGGTAATCAAGTCACGCGGCTTCGAAGACGGCCTTGCCATCGCCAACAACACAGAGTTCGGCCTGACTGGCGCGGTCTATACCTCGTCGGATGACAAGGTCGCCGTGGCCAAGCAGCAGTTCCACGTCGGCAACCTGTACATCAATCGCAAGTGCACAGGAGCTATCGTAGGTGCACATCCCTTCGGCGGCTTCAACATGTCAGGGACAGACTCGAAGGCCGGTGGGCCGGATTACCTGTTGCTGTTTACGCAGGCCCAGTCAATCGGGGAGAAGATCACGAAGTAGCGTGACCGGAGACTGGCGCGGCCGGAGAACGTCTTCGGCCGCGTCGCCGCTCTTGACCCGTCGACTTGACATAGCTTTTGGCGGATGCGGCTTCTTTAGGCCGGGTTGGCGAACTGTGTAACCGGTTCCAAGCCACTCTGCAGCCGAACATGACCGCTCGCCTCGCGTCCCGCGAAGAAACCGTATTCCGTCAGTACGCGGTGCAGAAGCACTGTAATTTCCTGCTCCGTCGCGAGTTCCTGCTGACGTGCTTCCTCAAGGATGTGCCAGTATTGCATGACCGTCTCCAGATCATTCTGTTGAAGAAAGGCCAGGGCAAAGGTCATGGTGTCGAGGGACGACTCATTGCATCGCTTAATCAGCTCACCAATCACTGATTCGTAAGCCTGAATGTCTTGTCCCGAAGGCAAAAGACGCTTCAGCAGGCACACGTCAAACTTGGCGAAGCGCAGGCGTTCCACGAGGCCGTCATCGGCAAAGTTTCGATAGTTAAACGTCTGCGCCGAAAAAGCCTGAAGCAGATCAAGCTTGGGCTCAAGGAAACGGTAATCCGGGCAGGCCAGGCTGCCCTCGAGACGCCCCTGCTCCCGCAGGCGGCGCTGAATTGGAGTGCCGGCGTACGGCGACATCTTGCAGAAATTTACCAGCGTGTCGCAGTTTGCGGAGACGAACTTAAGGAATTCGAGGTTCTCCCTGACCGTCTCGAGCACGCTGTCGGGCGTAAATAGCATGAAGCCGAATTCAAATGGCAGATCAACTTCGCGGATCAGATCGATCGCGTGGTAAACATCCTTGGCCTTATACCCCTTGTGCATGGCCGCGAGCTCAGCATCGCTAGCCGACTCAATTCCGAGGTAAACGCTGACCAGGCCGGCTTCCTTCATCTTGCGTAGACAATCAGCGTCCAGGTCATCCACCCGGCATGAGACCCGCCACAAGATTCTATTCGCTAGGGTGCTCGCCCCGATCTCTCGCACAAACTCTTCGAGCCAGTCCCGATGCCGTGGGGTACGCATGAAGAGATCGTCATCCTGAAATATGAAGATCTGGGTGCCGAATTGGTCATACAGGCTCAGCATTTCCTGCACGACGTTGCGTGGTGATCGAGTTCGCCGGGCGGGACCGGGGGTACGGCGATAGAACTCACTAATGCTGCAGAAGCTGCAGTCGTAGTAACAGCCACGGCTGCCCGCAAGGGAGCGAATTCCAATTCCACGATGAGTAGTGGAGCAGGTGTCACGTATCGGGAAAGGCAGGGAGTCCAAATCAGCGATCAGATGCCGCAGTGGCGCAACAGAAATGCCCTGCTCTGTCCGGGAGGCGAGCCCTGGAATCTCTCCCCATATTTGAGGCCGATCCAACTTCAGGAAGAGCTCAAGAAGCGTATGCTCACCCTCGTGTCGAACAACGGAGTCCAGTCCCGGCATAGCCTTGAGAACGGCTTCGAACTCGAAGGTTGGGAAGTGGCCGCCCATCGTGAAGTGGCCGCCGACGCCATTCGCACGAAGGTAAGCGATAAGCTCGGCATAGTCGTCCAACATCCTCTGAAAGATCAGTGAGAATCCAATCAACTTGGGCTTCTCGGTTAGCGCTCGCGCCAAAATCGTTTCCCTGGTGACGCCTTGCATCGGCTGGATGCCAACCTCGATACCTTCGTTCTGGAGGAAGGCGGCTAAGGAACGCAGCCCAAGGTTCTCCTGGGCTTCAAAGCCCACCAGCAGGACTTGGCAACATGCGTCGTTGGGGAAGGTCATAGCATCCTTTTGGACCGCGAGCGGGAACACTCAAATAGTGGTTTCGGGGAAGGCTGGCCTGGTCCCCGAAACCACAAGAAGTTGTTATCGAATCTTGTATTGCTCCGCGATCGCATTTCTGGTGAACTTCGCGATCTCCAGAGTTTGTTGCAATTCATTGATCGCCAAGTCGAGTTCCTTCACCTTGATTTCTGCGATCTTGCCTTTGTCAAGGAGGATGTCGATGGCGGGATCAGCAGCATAACCCAGCTTCCACTTCAATTGCTCTGGTACGTACATATACTTGCTCCCTTCTGAAAGAAGATGAGGATTGCGTCCCGGGAGAAACAGCCTGTCCCCAGACGCCATGGAGTCAACGCCGGGCCCTCCCGTCGTGTGTGGCGTTGAGTCGTTGTGATCTACGTGCTACCAAGTCACCGTGGCCAAGGGTGTGGCCGGTTTCGTCGTTTCAAAGTACGGGCCGGAGACTGCGTTCGCCCACTGTTGTGGCTGGACTGCGTTTCAGGTGGCGTTCGCGCATAGGCAGAGACCAGAGCGCGGCCGGCGTTTGGGTGCTTCCTACCTTATGCGCATTGCAACACTCTTCCGGTTCAAATCACTACCATGGCTGTAGGAATAGCCACGAAAGCACAATTACTCCAAGCGAAATTTCATGTCAGTGACATCCGTCCGCCTGCCGTGTGACCGCGCAGGACTCTCACGCACCAGCGAATTGGGGGTCGTAATGTTCAGTCGTCTTCATCGGGGGACGTCAGACGCATACTTGGTTGAGTAAAGATCCAATGTGCGACAATCGGTCTGCAATAAGGCGGCAGGCCAGGAGGAGTTCATGCGCGAAGTGATCGCAACCGACGACGGACCTAAGGCGATTGGGCCATACTCCCAGGCAATCAAGGCCAACGGATTGGTATTCGTCTCGGGACAGGTGGCGATTGATCCCGCCACCCAGCAGGTCGTGGCGGGTGATGTTGCCGCCCAGACAGAACGTGCTCTGGAGAACCTGGCCGGAATTCTCAGGGCTGCCGGCACCGCGCTGGATCGCGCAGTGAAGACGACTGTTTTCCTGAAGAACATGTCGGATTTCGCCGCGATGAATGAGGTCTATGCCCGCTACTTCACGCAAGCGCCGCCCGCGCGATCCACTGTCGAAGTGGCGCGACTGCCGAAGGATGTCTTGGTTGAAATCGACGTGATCGCGCTGGCGTAGCGGCGGATGAATCTCACCGATCGCATCTATGTCGCTGTGCACCTCGCACTGACCGCATTGGTCTGCGCGCGCTATCAACGAATTGAACAATCGTTGTGGTACGTCGCGTGGAACGCGGCCACGATCGCTTTGATCCTCCTGCTGTCACGCTGGCGGCGCGGTGGTTCCGCCTGGGAGTTTGCCCACGACTGGCTGCCTGCCATCCTCTTTATCACAGTGTTCGAGGAGGTCTCGTTTTTGTCGCTCGCGCTCCGGGGCGAATGGCAAAATGCACACCTCATCGCATTCGAGTCGCTGCTCCTTGCGGTACCGCCAACGTTCTGGATGCACCAGCATGTTTCGCCATGGCTGGCGGAGCTTTTGGAGTTCGGCTATTTCGTGTTCTACCCGCTGTATCCGGCCTTTGGCGGAATGTTCTGGATGTGGCGCCGGCGGTCGCACTTCGCGGGTGCATTTCGCCGACTGACCGATGCACTGAGCGTCGGATACATCGTGTGTTACGCGACCTTCTTGCTGTTCCCGACGCAGAGCCCAGCCAACCTTCTCGGCGTGCAGCAGATTGCCAGCACGGATGCCGGGCCCTTTCATGCCTTAGTCGGGCTCATTCAGAACCACGGCGGCGTGCATGGCAACGCCTTCCCCAGCGCGCACATCATGCTGGCTTTCGTGGTGCTCGTGTTTCTGTACCGGTTTCTGCCGCGACTTGCGCCGTGGGTGCTGGTGTCGAATCTTCTGATGTGCTTTGGGGCCGTGTACGACGGTTACCATTACACCAGCGACGTTATCGCTGGAGCGCTGGTTGGAGTCATCACCGCCTCTGTATTCCTGGTCAGGGCGCCGGCTTCAAAGCAAAACCCTCCCACGCGGGAGGGCTGAAGATGATGGAACTGGGAGCTGCTAGGCCTTCACAACTTTTCCGCTGCGCAGGCAGGAGGTGCAAACACGCATGCGCTTGCTGCCACCCTTGGTTTTGGCGTGCACCGGCCGCAAGTTGATGTTCCAGCGGCGCTTGGTCACGTTGTGCGCGTGACTGATGTTGTTGCCCGAGCGCGGCCCTTTGCCGCAAATCTCACATACTTGTGCCATTGAATAACTCCAGAAGATTGCCAGCGGCTGATTCACATTCATCATAGCTGATGGAGGCGGACTGCGGCAAACGGCGGTCAGCCCCGTACAGGACCTGCGCCACAGCCAACGCAACGGTGCTAAACTGGCGCGGAATGGGTACCAGGATCCAGAGTTCCGCAGATACTGGCAACAGCGAAGCTGCTGCCTTGGGCACGCTTTACCTCGTCGGCACTCCCATTGGTAATTTTGAAGACATAACGCTTCGGGCTTTGCACACATTGAAAGCCGTGGACCTAATCGCGTGTGAAGATACCAGGCAGACAAGGAAGCTGCTGAGCCACTACGGTATCGAGAAGCCGACCGTCAGCTATCACGAGCACAACGAGCTGACGCGTGCGGCGGAACTGGTCGTGCACCTGGAGAACGGCGACAACATCGCGCTGGTCACGGACGCGGGAACGCCTGGGGTCAGCGATCCCGGCTACCGACTGGTGGTGTTGGCGGTGCGCCATCACGTCCGCGTGGTACCGGTTCCCGGCGCTTCAGCGTTTCTGTCGGCGCTGGTAGCCAGTGGCCTACCCACCGACTCGTTTCGCTTCAGCGGCTTCCTTCCGGCCAGGGGAGGAGCACGGCGCACAACGCTGGAGGGCATCCGCAACTCGCACCTGACACAGATCTTCTACGAGGCGCCGCACCGGATTGCCGAAACATTGCGCGATATCGTGGAGGTACTCGGACCGGAACGCCACGTCGTCATCGCCCGCGAGGTCACAAAGCTGCACGAAGAATTCCTGCGCGGACGCGCCGACAACGTGCTGCAGCAATTGCAACAGCGAGCGGACCTGAAAGGCGAGATCACGCTGCTGGTTGGCAAGCCGGAAGAAGCGGCCCCCGCCAAACGCCAAGCGCCGCGAGTTGCCCAGCGAGTGCGCGAGCTGATGAAAGGTGGGGAGCTTGAGGAAAAGGTTGCTCTAAAGCAAGCGGCCCGCGAGTTCGGATTGTCGAAGAGTGAGGCGTATCGCGAGTTGCAGCGCAGCAAGCATACTTAGCACCACTGACCAGCAGGGTCACCTCATCTTGGATTTGGGTCGTCAGCAAGAACGCCGCATACCCTGCTGAAGGGGACAAATTGTCATGGCGAAGATCCTTTGCGTGGACGATGATTCGCACATTGTCAATTTGAAGTGTGCCATTCTGGAGGCCGCCGGTCACCAGGCGACGCCTGCCACCTCGGCCCAGGAGGCTATCAGCAGGCTGGAGAAGGAAAGTTACGACGCCATCGTAACGGACTGGCGGCTGGGTGACGCCAACGGGCGCGCGGTTGTGCAGGCTGCCAAATCGCAATCTACTATTCCTGTCGTTGTGGTTTCTGCTTACGTTGCGGAAGCCTTCCAAGCGGCTGAGCCGCTGGCCGATCTCTACCTGGAGAAACCGGTCAACCCGGAGGAGCTCGTTACCATTCTGAATGAGTTACTTAAGACCAGAAATCACGCGCGATGAGCTTGTAAAGAACAAACCCCAGGCACAAGGGCATGCTGCCTCCCACACTAATTTCCAAGGAAGCCCGTCATCTCAAGGCAGCTTGAGCCTTCAATTGATTACGGGTGGCGACGTTGTTGTGCTAATAGCTCGCACATCGCGATTCTGCGCATTTCGCCGCTGCTTTGGGATTCCTGGAATCGAAGCGGTTGCCTGCGCCAGAATCCTGTGATGGATGGTAAACAGCGCCAGTTCCAGCCGATCGGAAACGCCAATTTTGTCGAAGATATTCCGCAACGCGTTCTTGACCATCTGTTCGCTGGTGTAGAGCTGCCCGGCGATGTCGCGGTTCTTGTATCCCTGCACGACCGCGGAAATGATGCGTAATTCCCGGTCTGTGAGACGATCGCGTACCCGCGCGCCGACCAGGTCTTCGCTGATCTCGCCGTCCCTGCTGGGGCTTTGCAGGAATGGTTCGCCGCGCGACAAACGGCGCACCGCCTCCACTACAACATTGCCACCCGCACTGCGATAGATGACCCCCTGTACGCCCATTCGCATGAAATCAGACGCCGGCTCCGTGTTCTCCACAAGCATAAGCAATGCGATGTTGCGGGCACGGGCGATTTCCTGAATGTCAGGCAGCAGCGGCAAGAAGCTGGTTGAAAGGATCAGAACACGCGCTCGAAGTTTCTCCAATCCATTCATCAGCTGTTCAGAGGACTGGGGTTGTCCGACGATGCGCATATCCTCTTCCACCGCCAGCACTTTGGCAATGCCAGCACGGAAGATCGCTTGGTGATCGGCAATGATAATGTTGATCATGGATTCGAACTCGCTTGTCGGTTCCGTTCTCGCGCTTCGCTTCAGCTACTGCGACACGGCTGCGAGTTTCTTAAAGAGGAACAGACTTCTTCCTCTTCCGGAACAGGGAGCAATGCTGGTTGACGTTTATACCACGGAGGTCGCCCCCCGCAATAGCTCTTTAGTCGAAAACTTACACGCTGGCACTAAGGTGACGGAGTGGAGCTCGGAGCGAAGCGGCCTTCGATGAACACTCGGACGAGTGGGCTTCCAAGAGTTACTGCTTCTGATATGCATTATACAGATTGGCCCAGCAAAGTCATGCGAAACCAGGACGCATTGGCGAGACGGGACACTCGGTCGTAAACAGATACCAGCCCCTATCACTGGCGACTCGTCAAGTGCGGCTTGTATCATCGAGTCTTGGCAACCACGTTCACATCTTCCCGCATCGAAACCCGCCCCAACTGGGCTGAAGTATCGCTTTCCGCTCTGCGCCACAATTTTCGTGTAGTGCAGGAACATGTGGGAGCCAACGTCACGGTATGTGCGGTTGTGAAGTGCAACGCCTACGGACATGGCGTGGAAGAATGCGCACCCGCCCTGGAACAAGCCGGAGCGCGATGGTTTGGCGTGACTTCGACTGATGAAGGTGTCCTGCTGCGCGAAGCCGGCATCCAGGGCAGAATTCTGGTGCTGTGCGGGCTCTACGCCGGCGAAGAAGAAGATGCCATTCGCCATCAGCTTACGCCGGCAGTTTTTCGTCTCGCAGAGGCGCAAGCCATCGCAAAAGCCGCCGTGCGCTTGGGCCTTTCTGATCGGATCCCCGTACATCTCAAGGTTGATACCGGCATGGCCCGTCTGGGACTTCCCCTGGCCGAACTAGAGTCGTTCGTTGAGGGAGTGCATCAATTGCCCCAGATTGAAGTGGAAGGGGTCTTCAGTCATCTGGCCTCATCAGAGGTGCTTGACGATGAAGGCACACGGCAGCAAATTGAGCGATTCGAAGCGGCGTTGCGAACGCTGGCGGCACGTCGTCTGCGGCCGCCGCTGCGTCATCTCGCTAACAGTGGCGCTGTCGTAGCCCGTCCCGACACCTGGCACAACTTTGTGCGACCCGGCCTGGCGCTCTACGGATACGAACAACCGACCTGGCACCGCGATGGTTCCCCGGTAGCCGAAGTCATACCCCTTCCGCTGAGGCCCGCGCTGGCGTGGAAGACGCATGTACTGGGATTGCGCGATGTGCCTGCCGGACAAGCATTGGGATACGGCGGCGCGTACGTGACGCCGGCGCCCGCCCGCATCGCAGTGGTTTCGGTTGGCTACGGTGACGGACTGGCGCGAAAGATCTCAATTGCTTCAGCCGGAGCTCCGGAGACCGCGACCGGACGTGGCCAAGTGCTGCTGCGTGGCCAGCGCGCCCCGATCCTGGGCCGCATCTCGATGGACCTCACCTTAGTAGATGCGACCCGAATCCCCGGGGCGGCCATCGGCGATGAAGTAGTGCTCATCGGCCGGAGCGGCGAGCAGGAAATCACCGCTTGGGACCACGCGCGGTGGGCAGACACAGTGGTTTACGAAACCTTGTGCAATCTGTCAAAGCGCGTGCCTCGGCGGCATGCTTGGTAGTTACCCGTTAGGCCGCAGCGCATTGCCCACGCAGTCGTGACCTGCGTCACTGCAAGAGTAGGTTTATAGACCTACCCTGAGAACGGAACGATTCGATCAACCCCCGCGACGCTCCTGCGCCCGATACATCGCCGGTCCCTCCCATGAGGAGATGCGAATTCTGTTAGCGCAGGGCGAGTAAGGTACTGCGATGCCGGCTTCTGCTGCCAGCCTGGTGGGCCATTATGAGGTGCTCGAGCCGGTCGGGGCGGGCGGGATGGGAGAAGTCTTCAGGGCGCATGACACGCATCTCAACCGCACCGTTGCACTTAAGGTTCTCCCTGAGTCGTTTGCCCGTGATGCGGTAAGGCTCCGCCGTTTTGAGCAGGAAGCCCAGATTCTTGCTGCCCTCAATCATCCCAACATTGTTGCGGTCTACGATGCTGGTTCGTACGAAGGCAAGCCTTATCTGGTCACCGAGTTCCTCGTCGGAAAGACCCTGCGCGCACGCCTGGCCGAGGGGGCGTTGCCGGCGCGCAAGGCGGTGACCCTCGCCGCGGAGATCGCAGAAGCTTTAGCGGCCGCGCACAGCAAAGGCATCGTCCATCGCGACCTGAAGCCGGAGAATATCTTTCTTACCGCGGATGGAAGAGTCAAGGTACTGGATTTCGGACTGGCTCGAACCACAACCCCGCCTGTGCGATCCAGACATGAGATCTCGACTTTGGGTTCAGCAGCGGAGACCGGGCCAGGCATGGTGATGGGCACGGTCGGCTATATGTCGCCGGAGCAAGTGAGGGGGGAACCGGTTGATCACAGGTCCGATATTTTTTCCTTCGGCGCGGTTTTCTATGAGATGGTCAGCGGCACTCGGGCCTTCCGTGGTGCGTCCAGCGTCGAGACCATGAACGCGATTCTGAAGGACGAGCCGCCGGAGATTCTGGCCGATCATCCTGATCTTCCCCCGGCAGTGGACCGCATTCTGCGGCACTGTCTGGAAAAGGAGCCACAACGGCGATTTGAAGCGGCGCAGGACCTGGCTTTCGATTTGGCGACGCTTTCGACAGTCTCAGAATCCTCCTCCAGACAGACGCTGGCGCGCGATCGCATCAGCCCGCGCCAGGTCGCCGCTCTGACCCTCATAGCGGCAACGATCTTGGGGGCGTTGTTCCTCCTCTGGAGGCACCTGCAACCGTCACCGGCTCCCCATTTTCACAAACTCACTTTCCAGCGAGGCTATGTGTTTTCGGCCCGGTTCGCGCCTGATCGTGGAACTGTGCTTTACAGCGCGGCATGGCCGGGATCTCCTCCCGAGATTTTCTCGACGAACTCCGGCAGCCAGGAGTCGCGAGCGCTGGGCATCAGCAATGCGGAACTGCTTGCAGTTTCCTCGAAGGGCGAGCTGGCTGTCCTGTTGAAACCGGGCTTCGAAATGGCCGGGTTCCTTCGGGTGGGAACCCTGGCGCGAGCGAGCATGAGCGGCAGCACTGCTCCCCGGGAAATCGCTCAAGACGTGGAGGGCGCCGATTGGAGCCCAGATGGCAGCAGCTTGTCTGTACTACGCAGGGATCGTGAGAACAACGCAGATATCCTGGAATACCCGCTCGGCAAGGCACTTTACCATGCCACTCGAAACGACTGGCTGAGCCATGTTCGGATCTCACCCGACAGTCGTCATATTGCCGTTCTTCAGCACAATGGCCTCAATGATGATCGCGGAAGGATATTGGTGTTCGACACCGGCGGAACGCTGGCGCTCGCCAGTGATGCATGGGACGGGGTTTACGGCCTGGCATGGATTTCAAATCAGAAACTGTGGGTGACCGCGACGACCCCGCAGAACATGGCGCGCCAGCTCTTCGAAGTCGATCTCCGCGGCGGCCGGCGAGTGATTCTCGAGGTTCCGGGCGAGCTTACTGTCCATGATGTCGCTCCCGACGGTACGGCCCTGGTTGCGATGAATGAGCGGCGTATTCTGATGCAGGCGTTCAGCCAGGGCAAGTGGCGCGATCTCAGCTGGCTTGATCGCACGATCCTTGACGCCATTTCTGCGGACGGATCAACGCTACTCTTTCATGAAGGGGGTGAGGGCGGGGGCGCGCTGGGAACTACCTACATTCGGCGTCTCGACGGTTCGCAGGCCGTCCGTTTGTGCGATGGCTACGGTCTCGACCTGTCTCCGGACAAGAAGTGGGTGCTGGTATGGCTGCCCGTTATACCCGCGCAGTACCGGTTGGTCCCGACCGGGGCCGGCGACTGGAAACCTGTGGCCACCCCGGACATCCCTCAGGCGCGGCCCTTGGGCTTTACTCGTGATCAGCGTGCGCTGGTTTGGATGGGTATGACTGCGCGGAACGAACCTCAGATGTTTGCCACGGAGTTGGACGGTTCTAATCTGCAGCCGTTGGCACCGCCAGGCACGTTTCCCATGGGCGGATCGATGAACGGAAGATACGAGGTGCGGGCTCACGGAAATGTCGTTGAGCTCTGGGATTATGAGCGGAAGTCGGGCCAGCCGATCGATTACCTTGTCCCTGGCGACTTTCCGCTTTCCGTCAGCGATGATGCCCAATGGGTCTACTTGGCGCGCATCACCGCACCTTCCGCTCTTAAAGTGTTGCACGTAAACCTGCGAACCGGCACCACCGAAACGGTTACGGAGGTCGCGCTTAACGACCTGTCCGGCCGGATATCCGTGGGACGAATTGCCATCACTCCTGACGGTAAGACGCTTGTACTCTCTTACGTCAGGCACCTTTCAGAGCTGTACCTGATGTATAGGGCAAACTAAGGCCATCCTTGCGCTTAAGGGTTGGCAATCGCTCAAGCTCCTGAGCCGCTTCGCCTTGTATGCGTCCACGGTCACCGACGCAGGAGCGGCCGGTCACTGTTTTCCCGCGCCCGTAAAGGTCAAATTGGGAGTGTGAAAACCTAAGACATCCCTCATGCGGGAGACTGCGGTGAAAGATGCGATCGAAGCAGGAGTCGAAGCTCCTACCATCCTCCGCTGGAGAGCCTATTGGACCAAAGCATTTAGTTCCTCCCAGGCTACAGGGACGAGATTCAATAGGTTAGCGGAATATCTGGTCCTTGACGCAGGCACCCAGGACCTTTGATGTCGATTCACTTCGGTGGATTGGGGCGCAACGTACTGCGAAAGAGAAGTGAGGAGCAGCTTCACCGCATGGCTGCTCCTCGCACAAACTAGCGTTCGGCTATTAGAAGAGGGTAATGTTTCCCACCTCAACGGGATCCACCGGGATCCCCTCCAAAGAGGCTGGAATAGCAGCCAGTGCCTGGTCAGTTGCCCGGCGCAGGTAGACCTGAATTACCGGTGCTCCTGAGCCCGTGCTGGAGGAGCCGATGCCATGGCCAACCACTTCGGGCAGGCTCATGAGGAACTCTGAGTACTTAGCCTTAACCTCGGACGCAGCCATTTCATCAGGAGTCATGGAGTTCTCATCGGATCCTGACTGCCCGGCAGTACCGGATGCAGACTGGAACGCCACCTTAATCTGACCACCTACCGTGCCCGCCTTGTTAAGCTCGTTGAGAGTGGCCTGGATAGGACTGGCGATGGACAAGCCGGTTAGCTGGTTTCCACCAAAAAGCAGTCCCACCGGATTGGCATTGGGCCGGGCGGTGTCAACGACCAAGGAGCCGGAATCGCCGGGCTCGGAGAAAACGCCAGGATCCCCTTGAATCAAGAAGACGCCTGCGAACGAGGCCGTGCAGGTTGGTGCGGGACAAGTTGCGGGCGGCGCTCCTCCTGGATAACCAGGTACCGCTATCAGTACGTTGATCGCAGTGATGTGGCCGCTGGTCGTCCCTGTCGTGCGTCCACTCTTTTGAACGTTCATGGTCCTGCGTGGCGCCTGGGGATTACCACTGGGAATGAGAATGTCGATGATGGAACCCTGGCGGTTTACTCCCAACTGGCCTCCTACTATCTGGACCCTGGCAATCGCCACATCGGCAACATTGGGCACGCCAATTGCGAATGATAGCCTGCGATAGTTGCTCAGAGCACCAACACGCAGCGTCCCCGCAGTCGTGCACGGCGGATTCCTTCGATTGTTGTCAAGATTGTCGGCCGTGCTGGTGTGTATTACGGGCTCTCCGATCGCCGCCCGGTTCGTGCGAGCCAGCACGTGATTGTTACTCAAGATGTACAGGTTGGGTGGCGTTGCGTTATCAGCAACAAGCGCGCCCAGCGTTCCGGCGCTGCACCCCAGCAAAGGCTGGTTCGCATTGCCTCCGTTGACGGCGCCGTTCATGCCGCTGCTGCCTAAGAGAATCGGCGGTTGCTGTTGCACGCGATGATCATTCGGTACGCTTTCATCCTGTGCCCATGTAATCGGGACAACTGATACCAGGGCCACGCAAGCTACCGCTAATAGGATGAAGAGCCGCTTATAGGACTGATTCCCTCTTGCAATTTGCATACTGACCTCCTGTGGTCATAGATTGGGGCGGTAATGAATCTCTAGGCTGTGGAACACTTCACCGCGGAGTTGCTCCACAACACGTGCAGTTAGCACTTAGTAGTCAACATTCAATGCTTGGCTCTCGGGTGCGCTACAAAACCACCACTCGCACCCCTTCATTTCGACCTGCAGCGCACGGCCAGAACACAGCCGTTGGGCAATTTCCATTCGTTGAAAGGAGGACGATTGCGGTGCAGCAGGCCTGGCTCTCGAGGACGCACGATCGCCAGGAGCGACAGCATGAGCGCCAACGTGCGCGGCATTTCCCATGGACGCCGTGCTCCCGGCTTACAGCGCGCGTCCTTGGCGATGCCGTCACCCTTCGTCGCGTTCGGTTCTTCCTCCCCTATGGAAAGGGTCCCCTTTGCCTGCGCCGAAATCGCACCCCCGAACCTGGCCGGCGTTTCGCCGCCGCTCGCTTCTTCTTCCGCGGCGATCGCCCGGCTCGACAGCGGCGTGAACGAATACGTGAGAATCTCTCTGGCCGTCATCGCTTTCCGCTCCTGGTCCATGTCAGGACGTTCAGCAGCACCGCCGTCTGGCGCTTGTCAAAGTGGTGCTGGGTGGCAACCAGCTTCTCCATCTCATCCCCGCGCAGATATGCGCTGCCTACCTGGAAGCCACAAACCACAGCGTCCTCTCCGACCAGTAGAGGCGAAAAGCCCGGACGCTCCTCGAGGAAGCGAGCGAAAGGCTCCAGTTGGTGGGCCAGCATGAGCGTTGCTCTCTTCATCTGGGGCCTCCTTTCTGTCGGCCAGCCTTCGCTCTCTGGAAGCGGGATGTTTCTCCCGCCCCCAAGAGCGTTCCCCCGAAAGCAGGTGATCAAGCTCCGGCTCGATTTCCCGCTCTCGTAGGGCGCACAGTAGGACAGCTCGGTGACGCAAGCAATGACCAGCGGCTGACTTGTGGATGGGTTCGTGGTAACCGTCTAAGCTGTTGTTGGAACTAGGGTTGCCGAATGAGGTAACCGGGAAGCGAGCGGACGGACGGAAAATGGCAGGTTATAATCGCGCCAATAGGTCAGCCCGAAGATCGTGTCGGGGGTGTACGACGGGTTTTGTTTACATTCTTGTGACATCCGTCACTCTGATGTGCTGATGCGTAACGCCGAGAAGAGGCCTACACATGAGGGATGATGGCTGCCGCGCCGTGGAAAACACTGCATCAGCACGGTAGTGGGCCCAGGTTGTTGAGCCGGAATGCCAGGCCGCGCGCCTGTCCGTAGGTAGTGTTTGTGAGCGCCACACAGAAACTGCTTAGCTTCGGCGTCTTTGAGTTAAATCTCGATACCGAAGAGCTGCGCAAATCGGGCACCGTCATCAAGCTGCCTCCGCAGTCCTTGAAACTTCTGGGTTTGCTCGCCGGCCAGGCTGGCCAGGCTGTCTCCCGTGAAGAAATTCAAAAGCAGCTTTGGGGCGAGGAGACTTTCGTTGACTTTGAGCATGGAGTCAACAAGTGCATCAAGCAGATAAGAAACGCCCTCGGCGACGATGCCGACAATCCCCTCTACATTGAAACGCTTCCTCGCCACGGCTACCGTTTCGTTGCACCGGTGGTCTCCAAAACCATCGCTGCTCCGCGCCCCAGGGTGGTTGAATCACAGTCTGGCGAAAGCCGCGCCGCTCTCTCTGTCGGCGTTCCAGCCCAGAAAAGCGGTTCGGCTGCGACCGCAATAACGCGAAGCCATCCGGCGACCGTGCCGGTGATGGACGTCACAGCAGTGGAAGAGCCGCAGGTAGCACGTGCTGTCCGGCCTCAGCGGCGCGCTCGTCTCCTTTGGATTGGCGTGGCCGTGGTGCTGATTGCGTTGCTTGCTGGTGGGCTCTACTGGCGCGCGAAAAGAGCCAAGGCCAATACGCTCACCGAGAAGGACACTATCGTCCTGGCTGATTTCGACAACCACACGGGCGACCCCGTCTTTGACGACACGCTCAAACAGGCCCTCAGCGTGGCCCTGCGTCAGTCTCCTTTCCTCAACATCCTTTCTGAGGGAAAAGTCGCCAATACTCTCGAGTTGATGACACGGCCAGCCAATACGCCACTCACCGCCGACGCGGCCCGCGAGGTTTGCGAGCGGGCCGAGAGCAAAGCCTACATCGTGGGGTCCATTGCCAGTTTAGGCACGGAATATGTTCTTGGACTAAAGGCAGTAAATTGCCAGAACGGAGACATTCTGGCGCAAGAACAGGCCACGGCAGATGCGAAGGAGAAGGTACTGGGTGCGCTCCGCGAAGCCGCCGCCAAGCTGCGTGGTGAATTAGGCGAGTCGCTCGCGACGGTGCAGAAGTTCGACGTTGCCCTTGAACAAGCTACCACGCCGTCGTTGGACGCTTTGAAAGCCTACAGTCTCGGGGTAAAAACCTATCACGAGAAAGACCCGGCTGCGGCCCTGCCGTACTTTCAGCGCGCCATCCAGCTCGATCCGAACTTCGCCATGGCCTATTCGGACTTGGGGGATGCCTATGCCAGTCTGTACGAACTCGGACGGGCAAGGGAGTGCTACGCCAGGGCATTCGAGTTGAGGGAGCACGCCAGCGAGTTAGAGAAAATGAGGATCACCGCCGGCTATCACCAGACCGTCACGGGGGAGTTGGACAAGGCGGCAGAGATCTCGCAGGAGCAGGTCGCGAGCTACCCTCGGGATGATCGAGGATACTTCACCATCGGCATTGTGTATGGACAGCAGGGCCGTTACGAGAAAGCTGCGGAGGTCACCCGCAAGGGCCTGGATCTTTTGCCGGACGACGTCGGGCTGCACGAAAACCTAACCTGGTACCTTCTCGCCTTGCAGCGTATCGATGAAGCACAACAGACCATCCAACAAGCGAAGGCACGGAAGCTCGATGATTTTGGCCTTTACCAGGGCGGCTATGCGTTGGCCTTTCTCAGAGGGGACTTGCAAGCCATGCAAGAGCAAGCGGCGTGGTTTGCGAATCAACCCGAATACGAGACGTTTGGACATTCGTTGGAGTCAGACACCGCGGCCTTTGGCGGCCATCTAAAAGAGGCGCGGAAGCTGACCGGGCAGGCAGTGGAGTCGGCTAGACGTGTTGATGGAATAGAGAAGGCGGCAGTCTGGCAGGCGAACGCGGCTCTGCGTGAGGCATTGTTTGGCAATACGGAGGAAGCGCGGCGTGCCGCTAACGAAGCGCTAAGGTTCGCGCCTGCATGCCAAGGGGCAGAGGCTGAAGCGGCATTGGCCCTCGCCATAGCAGGTGATGCGGTTCAGGCGGATTTGCTGGCGCAAGACCTAAACAGGCGTTATCCCCTGGACACACAGATCCAGACCATTTGGTTACCCACAATTCGGGCCCAGTTAGCACTGGGCAAGAAGGACCCGGCTGAGGGCATTGATCGCCTGCAAGGCGCAGGACCGACGGAGCTGGGTAACTTATTATTCGCCGAAAATATCTCGTGCTTATATCCAGTGTATGTTCGAGGTGAGGCGTTCATGGCGGCGGGTCAGGGTAGCGCCGCTGCAGCTGAATTTCAGAAAATACTGGACCATAGCGGGATCGTGTGGAATTGTTCAACGGGTGCGTTGGCCCGATTAGGGCTGGCGCGGGCTTACGCTCTGCAGGCACGAACCGCTCACGGGCCTGAAGCCGATGCTGCTCATACCCGCGCAGTTACCGCCTACCGGGACTTCCTCAATCTGTGGAAGGATGCCGACGCTGACATTCCCATGTACAAACAAGCTAAGTCTGAGTACGCCCGGCTCGGTAGTGGTTGACGATCCGTCGAGTTCATTGCGGAAGGTGCAAGAAGGACCTAATGATCGGTCCGACGGAGGCAGCTGGCTGTACGTCCGATCTGGTATATACCCTTTAGGAAATGTCTGACCGCGTTGCCACAGCGAATGGGGCCAAGCGTGGCGCAGGTCACACCTTCCTGTGCTACCAGTCACTGTTCGGCTGACTCGCTTCAGTGAACATTAGAAGTTGGACATTTATCATGGAAGGGGAGCAGCATTATGGCGGACACTGCAGTGCGCGAGCCGGTCGAAGCAGGAATCGGGACCAGTCCTTCGGCGACCGCACAACCAAAGCCCATCAAAGCTTTTAATTCGTTCCAGATTGCACAGGCGCAGTTCGACAAAGTGGCTGAATATCTGGTTCTTGACCCAGCCACCCGGGATCTTCTGCGCTACCCACTGCGCGAGTATCACTTTGCAATTCCCGTCCGCATGGATGACGGCTCGGTGAAGGTCTTTCGCGGCTTCCGGGTCCAGCACAACGATGCTCGCGGGCCGGGCAAAGGGGGCATACGCTTCCATCCCCAGGAAACCGTCGATACTGTGCGCGCGCTGGCCATGTGGATGACCTGGAAGTGCGCCGTGGTGGACATCCCGCTAGGCGGCGCCAAAGGCGGGGTAATTTGCGATCCGCATAACCTGAGCGCCCGCGAACAGGAGCAGATTTGCCGTGGCTGGGTGCGGCAGATTGCCAGGAACATCGGCCCTATCTCTGATGTGCCCGCCCCGGATGTGATGACCAACGCGCAGCACATGCTGTGGATCCTCGATGAGTTCGAGCATATCCATGGTGGCCGCTATCCCGGGTTTATCACTGGCAAACCGGTGGAGTTGGGAGGCTCGCAAGGCCGAACCGAAGCGACCGGGTACGGCTTGGTATTCACACTGCGCGAGGCGCTCAAGGAGCTGGACATCCGCCCGGAGAACACTACGGCCAGCGTTCAGGGATTTGGGAACGTGGCCCGGTATGCTATCGAACTCTACGATCGGCTGGGCGGATGCGTGATTGCCGTTTCCTGTTGGGACCAGAGTGACCAGTGCTCTTACACCTATCGCAAGCGTGAGGGCATCGACCTCCAGCAGCTTCTTGCAATTACCGACCGGTTTGGCGGCATCAACAAGAACAAAGCAGCGGAGCTAGGGTACGAAGTTCTGCCGGGAGACGCCTGGATCGAGCAAAAAGTTGACATCCTGATCCCGGCGGCGATTGAAAACCAGATCACCGGTGACAACGTTGGAAAGATCAGCCCCAGCGTGCGGATCATCGCGGAAGGAGCAAATGGGCCCACCACGCCCGAGGCCGATGCCCGGATTCGCGAGCGCGGCATACTGCTGATACCGGACTTTCTGGCCAACGCAGGCGGCGTAACCTGCAGCTATTTTGAGCAGGTGCAAAGCAACATGAACTATTTCTGGGAGAAGGATGAAGTGCTGGGCAAGCTTGATGTCAAGATGACATCGGCGTATTTTGCCGTATCAGAGCTGGCCCGCCGCGAAAATCTCTACATGCGGGATGCGGCTTACGCCATCGCGATCGGCCGGGTGGCCAAGGCCTGCCACGAGCGTGGCTGGGTGTAATGCCTCTCCTTCACATCTGGGTTGGCGAGCCGCAGTGAGGACTTACCGGAGGCGCTGATGATCGAGACCAAGCCGGTCCATGGCGATCTTCCAGTGTTCGACCGGAACTTCTGGGATGGAAAGTTTTCGTTTACCCGCATCGGAAGCGGTGCGCTGGGAGGCAAAGCCAGCGCACTGGTTTTCATCAAGGACCTGCTGGCACAAGCACTCGATCCTGCCGCTTATCCCAATGTCGAAGTCAATGTTCCCACGATGGCGGTCATCGCCACCGATTGCTTCGACCAGTTCATCCAGCGCAACCGTCTTCGGGAGCTGGCGTTTGACGAACTGAGCGACGACCGCATCGGCCATGCCTTTCAACGGGCCGATCTCCCCGTCGAATTACTCGGTGATCTCCGAGCCCTAAGCCAGCAGGTCAAGACACCGCTCGCCATTCGATCCTCCAGTCTGCTGGAGGACGCTCTGGACCGTCCGTTCGCCGGTGTTTACACCACCAAAATGATCCCCAACAACCAGTTCGACGCGGACACCCGTTTCCGGCGGCTGGTGGAAGCTGTCAAGTTCGTTTACGCCTCCGTCTTTTTCCGTGAGGCGCGCGATTATATCCGGACGACTGGCCGTGATCCCAAGGAAGAGAAGATGGCCGTCATCGTTCAGGAAGTTGTTGGCCGAAGGCATGGCGATCGCTTCTATCCCGATCTGTCGGGCGTTGGCCGTTCGTACAACTTCTATTCCATTCCTCCAGCTCGTCCAGAGGACGGTGTCGTGAATCTTGCCCTTGGACTGGGAAAGACGATTGTGGATGGTGGCGTGACATGGACCTACTCTCCTGCTCATCCCAAGAAGCCGCCGCCATTCGGCACCGTCAACGAGTTGCTTGGCGGAACGCAGACGGAATTCTGGGCCGTCAACATGGGTAAGCCGCTCGCCTACGATCCGGTCAGCGAGGTCGAATACCTTATGCACGCCGGCATGAAAGATGCCGAAGCCGACGATGTCCTCCGGTTTGTGGCCTCCACGTACGATCCCGCGCGCGACCGGGTCGTCCCCGGAGTCGGAGCCCGGGGAGCGCGGGTCCTCGACTTCGCCCCGCTGCTGGTTCTGGAGTACTTCCCGCTCAATAATCTGATACGAGCGCTCCTCCAGGCTGCGGAGGACGCCGTGCAGGCGAAGGTCGAGATCGAGTTCGCGGTCACCATGGAACAACCGCGAGGCGAGGAAGGGAGCTTACGCTTGGGCTTCCTGCAGGTTCGGCCCATGGTGGTATCGGAGGATGTGGTCGAGGTGACGGGCGAAGATCTTTCCGATCCCGCTGCGATTATTACTTCCGACACGGTGATGGGTAATGGCGTTGAGAAGGCGATTCAAGACATCGTGTTTGTGCGGCCGGAGAACTTCTCCGTAATGGAGACATCACTCATCGCCCAGCAGCTGGAATCGATCAACCGCTCGCTGCTTGCCGAAGGCCGGCCTTACCTGCTGATCGGATTTGGGCGCTGGGGCAGTTCGCATCCCTCGCTTGGGATCCCGGTGGTCTGGAGCCAAGTCTCAGGAGCAAAGACCATTGTGGAAGCCACGTTGCCGGCAATGAATGTGGAAGTTAGCCAGGGCTCACATTTCTTCCACAATCTGTCGAGCTTCCGCGCCACTTACTTCATGGTGCGCCATGACGGTCCGTTCGCCATAAACTGGAACTGGCTAAACCGGCAGTCGGTCGTAAGTGAAACCGAGTTCGTTCGTCACGTGCGGCCTTTGGTTCCACTTTCCGTTCGCGTGGATGGACGCAGCGCGCGCGGCGTGATCCTGGCGCACGAAAAACGGCCGGGCGAGACACGGTCATGAACCGAGACGAGCCCCAGGTAGCGGCCATCCTGCATGAACTTCAGGAGCGCGCGAAGGAACTCAACTGCCTGTATCGGGTGGACGAACTGCTCAATCAGTCGGAGTTGCCGCTTGAGGAAGTCCTGCGGGGCATCGTGGAGATTCTCCCCCCGGGCTGGCAGTACCCGCAAGATTGCCAGGCTCGAATTGTCTTCGAAGACACAAAGGTCGAGTCTGCCAACTTCACGCCTACGTCCTGGGTGCAAAGCGCCAACATTGTCGTGCAGGGAGCAACCGTAGGGGCCGTTGAGGTCTCCTATCGCGAGCAGATGCCGCGCTCCGACGAAGGCCCTTTCCTGAAGGAAGAGCGCAAGCTGATCGAGACCATCGCGGACCGTATCGCAGGCCATGTGATGCAACGCCGGCTGAAGTCCGCGTTTGCGGGCTTGACCGCGGCCGCGACTGGCCACATATCTGCCAAGGGTGAGTGGCGCATTGTCCTGGAATTCCTGCGCGACACTGACCCGGTGCTACTGCAGCGCATCTCGCGGAAACTGATTAATCACCTGAGTTGGCGCGGCATCGAGGAGGCCAAGCAGTTGCTCCAGCGAGGCGGCGCGGCCGCGCTTGTGGGAGCTACCGTGCCTGGCGGTGAAAACCGGCCGTTACGTCTCGAGCCGCCACCGAAGTTTGCCGACCTGACTACTGAGGCGTTTCGCATCGCGAGCGAGCACCTTAGCGAGAACGAGATCCTGACCTGCGTGACTTCCTGGATCAAGGAAGACAAGTCCAGCTTCCTGGTCCGTGCGCTGGAGCAACTGGACACTCCCCTGGGCGAAATCATCGAGGCCATTGAGCGCTACCGTCATGCCGGCATTGACGAGACCGAACTCTCCGAGGCCACGCAAAAAGGACTTCGTGTCGCCCTCACCCGCCGCTTCTTCTCCGAAAGCCTGGCCTTCATCAACGTGGCCAAGAAGGTGGTTACCGTCAAGGATTTCTACGATGTTTTGGGGAGAGTCATCTTCCCTCCCCGCTGCCACGGCAAGCTGGGAGGCAAGAGCGCCGGACTCTTTCTGGCCAAGAAGATCGTGGACCGTCACGCACCCGACGATAGCGTTCTGCGCCAGGTAAAGGTCCCCCGGACCTGGTACATCACCTCGGATTGGATTTTGAACTTCGTTCATCACAACGAACTGCAGGACGTGCTCAACTGGAAGTATATGGAGATTGACCAGGTGCGTCAGGAGTATCCCCGCCTGGTGGCGTTGTTCAAAGACTCTTCGTTCCCGTCCGAACTGGCCCAGGGCTTGTCCCTGGCGCTGGACGACCTGGGCGACCGTCCGATTATCGTGCGCAGCTCGAGCCTGCTGGAAGACCGCTCCGGATCGGCCTTTTCTGGCAAGTATAAGAGCCTCTTCCTGGGCAACCGCGGCTCAAAGGAGGAGCGCCTCGCAGCTCTCATGGACGCAATTGCTGAGGTTTACGCCTCCATCTTCGGTCCTGATCCCACGGAATACAGGGCTGAGAGAGGTCTGCTGGATGTCCACGAAGAGATGGGCATTCTTATCCAGGAAGTCGTGGGCCAGACTGTTGGCAAGTACTTCTTGCCGGCGTGTTCCGGGGTTGCCTTCAGCAACAACGAATTTCGCTGGTCATCGCGCATCAGCCGGGGTGACGGGTTGCTCCGCCTCGTCCCCGGACTGGGCACCCGTGCTGTTGATCGCGTTGCCGACGATTACCCCGTCCTCATTGCCCCCGGTCAGCCCAGCCTCAGGGCCAACGTTACCGTCGAAGAAGTCCTGCGATATTCGCCAAAGCGAGTTGACGTCATCAATCTTGAAACCAACTCCTTCGAAACGGTCGAGGTACGGGACCTGTTGCGGAGCTGCGGAACGCGCTATCCGCAGATCCGGCTGCTGGTTTCCCTCGTGGACCATGACCGCATCGAACAGCCCATTGGCCCCCTGGACTTCGACAAGCGGGAAGCTGTGTTCACCTTTGAAGGTCTTATCCGCCGGACGCCTTTCGTCAGTTACGTGCGTGAGATGCTGCTTCTGTTGCAGGACAAGCTGGGCGAACCGGTTGACATTGAGTTTGCTTACGACGGTAATGACTTCTATCTCCTCCAGTGCCGGGCGCAGAGCTACACCGGCGATGCGGTGCCAGTTTCCATTCCCCAGGACCTGCCGATGGAACGAGTGCTGTTTTCAGCCAGCCGCTTCGTCTCCAACGGACGTGTCCCCGAGATTACGCACATTGTTTACGTGGACGCAGAAGGCTACAGCCTGTTGCCCGATGAGAATGCCATGCGCGATATCGGCCGCGCCGTGGGGCGCCTGAACAAGTTGCTTCCCAAGCGGCAATTCATCCTCATGGGTCCGGGGCGCTGGGGCAGTCGCGGTGATATCAGGCTGGGTGTGCCGGTCACATACTCCGACATCAACAACAGCGCCATGTTAATCGAGGTCGCCCGGCAAAAGGGAAACTACCTGCCCGATCTCTCCTTCGGCACCCACTTCTTTCAGGACCTGGTCGAAGCTTCGATTCGTTACCTGCCTCTGTATCCCGACGATCCGAAAAATGCCTTCAAAGAGCCTTTCTTCCGCGGGTCGCGCAACCTGCTGCAGGAGATGGCGCCCGAATTCTCCGGCTTCGCCCACACCCTGCGAGTCATCGATGTGCCGAGCGAGACCGGTGGGCTGATCCTGCGCGTGCTGATGAACGCGGACCTGGACCAAGCCATCGCCTTCCTGGCTCCTCCCCAGAAAGAGGCGGAGCAGATCGGCGCAGGCGCTGCGATCCCGGGCCGCGCGGGGGATGAGCACTGGCGTTGGCGGTTCAGGATGGCAGAAAGGATCGCAGCGGAACTGGACCCCGAAAAATTCGGTGTCAAAGCGTTTTACCTTATCGGCAGCACCAAGAATGCAACTGCAGGTCCAGCCAGCGACGTCGATCTGCTGATTCATTTCGATGGCACTGAAGATCAGCGACGGGACTTGATGTTGTGGCTTGAAGGCTGGAGCCGCTGCCTGGCGGAGATGAACTTCCTGCGCACCGGCTATCGCTGTGAAGCTTTGCTGGACGTGCACATGATCACGGACACAGATATCGCGGAGCGCTCCAGCTACGCCGTAAAGATTGACGCCGTCACCGATTCAGCGCGCAAGCTGCCGATGAAACAGCCCTGAATGCGTCAGACCAGTTCTCGTGAAGCCTCGTCCGGCGATTCTGGATCGAACCGCACCAGCGCCAGCTCCGGGCCATCGTGAGCAGCATTGATGCAAACTGTGCGGCCGATTCTCACTTTCCATTCTCCCGTCAGGCGCGCGGACTCGTGCACGTGACCGTGCAGCGTGAGTAAGGGCTGGCGCTGCTCGATAAAACGCCTCACCGCAATGCTGCCAGTGTGCACGTCCAAAGGAACATGCTCGTGTTTCTTCCCGTCCAGGGCGGCGCGGTCCAGCGCCGTATCGTAGGGTGGGGTATGAATGAGAAGGATGGCCGACTCCATCGAGTTCTCATTCGCCAGAGTAGAGAGGTCCTGGGCGATCGTCCCCCACTTCACGTCACTCGCGTCTGCTGGCGCGCTGCGCCGCCCTTCTTCTGGTGAAACACAGCCTGGATCGACGTAACGGGAGACATCGTAACGCTCCCAGTCCTTCAGCAGGAAGGGTGTTGGAGGAACATAGGCATAACCGTAAACCTCGAACCTGGCGAATGGGACTCTACGTCCGTGGATGTACTGCCAGGTGCCATTCCTGACTGCCTCGAGGAACGAGGGCTCTTCTACCTTCGGATCATCGTTGCCCAGAATCAGAAATACGGCGGGATAGTGGTGGCCCAACGTTTCGTGTAGGCGCTCGAAGCCGGGACGTAAGTATCCGCCTGCAAAATCACCCGGCGCAAGTCCCGCACGGTACGATGAGCGGGGCAGCAGGTCGCCACCAAGAAACACTGCCGCCGGGCGCTCGGCTTGAATCAAGGTGAACAGGCTTTCATAACGCTCGACGCGTCCATGCAGGTCTGTGGCAAAGAAGCAGGACGGCAACGTCGATCCCTCCACGTCTCGATGCTACACCTGGGTTTCACAGATCAAGCACGGGCTTACGCGACTGGGAGCGGTCGCGCCTCACCGTGACCGGCTTTTCAACGGCTTGCCAATCGCGAGCAGGAAGATGGCGCTCTTGCCTTTCGCATGCGGCGAAAAGAAGTTAATGACATCATCGTCGAAGAAGGTCAGTCCGGTTGCACCCAGGCGCTGGGCATACGCTGCCAGATACATCCTGCCACCGATGGCGCCCGCCTCCAATTGGACGGCTCTGTAGCCGCGATTCCCGTATCGACTCAGGATTCCCTCCAGATCAGCAAGGAAGAAGATAGCTACGCAAGCGTGCGCCGGAAGCTCCTGCTCTAACCCGAGGTGATACGCCTCGGCGCGAAATTCCCCAGGCTTCAAAAGCTCCAAAGTATTCTGCTCGCGCTGAAAGAAATACGCACCGGGCTCCAGTCCCTCCACGGAATGAACGATGAGGTAAAGACCGTTGAGCTGCGCACCGGTTTCAAGGAAGTCAACTGGAAGCCCGCGCGTGGCGCACTCGAGAATCGTGGAAAGCTGAGGCAGCCTCACGGAAGCCGTCATATCGAACGTTCGGGTCGAGCCGCGGCGCAGAATCACCTGCTCGATCGTATCCTTGGGTAGTTCTTCCTCGGGTGGCAGCTCGAGGCAAACCCCTTCCCGTTCCGCAGCGGAACACGTCACGACCGCGCGCCTCGTGCGCCACTGGCGTACTTCCTCTTCTGTCTCAAGTGAAGATGCATCGTGCATATGCAGCATGGCGGGGTATCCGACCTCGCGCTCCGAAAGCGGGATCGTCTCCAGCCCCAGAACTGGAGAGTCTTTCGGGACTGGAGGTGGACTCCCCAATGAACGCCCGATCGGTACGAGGGACAAGGAAGCCTCGCGCCGTATATCGAGATCAAGCAGTCCGTTCACCTCGGCGTCCACAAACCCGAGTACTATCTCAACCGGCAGCCCCGAAGCAGCGGCAATAGCCAGCAAATTCGCCAGCAAGGTGCCATTGTCCCAACCGAAATGGCGATAGGTACGTGCCTGATACTTCCAGGCATTCCGCCAGTACGTTCCGGTGCAGATGATGATGGCGGGCGCAAGCGCCACCGATGGTTGCACTGCCGTCGCCTGAACGAGGTTCCCGCGAAAGTCACCCTCTCTGAGAAGCCGCAGTGATACATCGGCCGGATTGAAGTGATAAACGCCCGCATTCAGGTCCGCGAGATCGCCAGTCACGAGGTAAAGCTCAACCTCGTAGAGCGCTCCGGTGCAGGCAGCGGCCCGAAAATAGATCTCTCCACCGGGATAGGCGCGTTGTTTCGTAATCCCCGCTGAAAAGTAGAGGATGCGCGCCAGATCCTGAAGATCAGGCACGCCGTCAATCCGCGACGAACGCACTGGCTCGGAAATCGCGGACAACGCGGCCACCCCCGTCTGCTTTACGTCCCGCGGCAGCAGAAGCGGCTCGATCGTCGGATAGATCTTGAAGGGTAGTGGCCGATTTGCCCAGTCAAGGAAATGAGGATTGTTGCGAATGCTCCAGAAGGAGTGCTTCGTGCCGTTGTGATACTCCCAAGTCGCCTGGGTGTCGCGGTTGTTCACTGCGTTAGACGCTCACGCTGGATACATCCTGCAGCGTTGCAAAGGTCCGGGTAGCAGCATCTGAGGGCACGCTTCCCATGCGTTTGGCGAGACCGAAATCGAGAACCTTCACCAGGCCTTCGGCAGTGATTACGATGTTTGCCGTCTTCAGGTCGCGATGAATGATGCCCCGGTCGTGGGCGCGAACAAGCGCGCTTGCGACCTGAATTCCGTGACGCACGACGGACTCTGACGGAAGGCCCGCCTCTGCAATCAGATCGCGCAGGGACTTGCCGTCCACCAGCTCCATCACGATGTAAAGCTCGCCCTCAGTCTCCCCGACTTCGTAGATGGTGCAGATATTGGGATGAGCCAGCGCAGAAGAGACGCGCGCTTCAAGCAGGAGATTCTGGCTGGTCGAGGCATCCAGGCCCGCCTCCTTCTTGACGACCTTCAGGGCCACATCGCGGTGCAGCGTTTCGTCATAAGCACGATAGACAACCCCCATTCCTCCTTCGCCTATCTTGGCTGTAACGCGGCAATGACCAAGCACCTGACCAATCACAGAGACTCCTCACCCGCCCCAATGCTAGGCCGCACCTTGTTCAGCCGTCAACGCAGCAAACATCCAGGCCCGTCTCGTTGCCCGAAGGAAAAACAACACTGCGAAGATAATCTCGGCCTCACTGGGCGGGCCATTCATCGTGGTGGATCGCATCTTGTGTGGCCGGGGCGCCGCGAATTCGTGGATGGTAGGGGAACAGGGAGTACGCACGTGGAACGTGTTTGCGCGCAGTGAACTGCTATGCCAAGGAACGCGCAAATACTGGCAAAGATGGTAGGCACGAGGGGACTCGAACCCCTGACCTTTACCGTGTCAAGGCGTACCTGGACCGTAACTGATTGAAATCCGGGGGCACTGACAGCCAACTTTAGTGCCCAAACCGGCCCTCGTCCGGTGGGTTATGCTGGGGGCTACTCGGCCAATCTCATACTACTGCAGCCCGGCGGGCTCGGTTTTGGCATGCTCGAAGATGGGAATGTCGGGATCGGCGTCTAATCTTGATAGGCGACTCTCGCTTGTCCATAAATTCAACTTGACCTTGTCCGGCCTGCTCGTACACTGATTAGCGCACGAGGGCGCCACCCGACCTGTTCGACCCTCGGCCACAGTGGAGAATTCGCATGAAGCGCTTTACCCAAGCCTTGAACATCGTGCTCACCGTAATCCTGTTTTTCTCCCCTGCCAAAGTCCGGGCTCAGAAAGCCACTATTGCCGCCACGCCACCTATGGGCTGGAACAGTTGGAACCTCTTCGCTTGTAAAGTGAGCGATGTTGTCGTTCGCGCAGCCGCCGATGCCATGGCAAAGAACGGAATGAAAGACGCGGGATACTCGTACATCAACATCGATGACTGCTGGCAGGGCCACCGCGATGCTGCGGGAACTATTCAGGGTAACGAGAGGTTTCCGGACATGAAGGCGCTGGCTGATTACGTTCACAGCAAGGGCCTGAAGATCGGCATCTATTCGTCTCCCGGGCCCAGGACCTGCGCGGGGTACGAGGGCAGCTATCAGCACGAAGAGCAGGATGCGCGAACCTACGCAGCTTGGGGTTTCGATTATCTGAAGTACGACTGGTGCAGTGCCGACAAAGTTTACAAGAATAGCGACATGCCAGCGGTTTACAAGAAAATGAGTGACGCTTTGAAGGCGACCGGACGTCCCATCGTCTACAGCCTGTGCCAGTACGGTGTCGATGCGGTTTGGACCTGGGGCGCTCGGTCGGGTGGCAATTTATGGCGAACCACACGCGACATCCAGCCCAACTACAACAGTATTGTCGCCTTGGGATTTGGCGAGAACAGCGGCATCGAACACTTCGCTGGTCCCGGCCGCTGGAACGATCCGGACATGCTCGAAGTGGGAAATGGGCAACTGACTCTCGACGAGAATCGGCTGCACATGAGCCAGTGGGCGTTGCTGGCCGCGCCGTTGCTGGCAGGAAACGACCTCGCGAACACCCGGCCCGAGATTCTTTCCATCCTCACCAATCGCGAAGTGATTGCCGTGGACCAGGACCCGCTTGGCGTTCAAGGCTATCGCATTTGGCAGGCCGGTCCTATCGACGTCTGGGTCAAGCCGCTGGCCGACGGATCGAAAGCAGTAGGGATATTCAATAAAGGAGAGCCGCAAGAACCCGTCACCGTGCAGTTCCGCGATCTCGGAGTTGGGAAATCCGCGACGATACGCCAACTCTGGGATGGAAAGGACCTCGGTCGCTTCGAGAACGCCTTTACCGCAAGCGTCCCAACGCATGGGGTGGTGTTGATCAAGGTGAAGTAATGACCTTTCTAAAATGCGTGCTCTGGCTGACACAGGCAGTCCTACCGAACCTTCATGATGGGGCATGCATCGTGAAAATCTCCTCGACCGGAAGGTGGAGTGCTCTTAGAGGGGAGCGTAGCTTCTATGGAGCGACGAGGGCTCCTTCCCATCGCGAACCTAACGGCTATTGACTGGCTCATCATGCTGGTGTATTTCGGCTTTGTACTGGGGATTGGTGTCGTCCTCAAGCGCTACATCAAGACCAGCACCGATTTCTTCCTGGCCGGCCGCTCGCTTCCGGCATGGATCTGTGGCCTGGCGTTTCTGTCGGCCAACCTCGGGGCGCAGGAAGTCATCGGCATGGCCGCCTCAGGCGCCAAGTATGGCATCGAAACCAGTCATTTCTATTGGATTGGCGCGGTGCCAGCGATGGTCTTCTTGGGTGTCTTCATGATGCCCTTCTATTACGGCTCGCGCGCCCGCTCGGTGCCGGAATACTTGCGGTTGCGCTTCGATGAGAAGACACGCGGATTTAACGCCATTTCCTTCGCCAGCATGACGGTGTTCTCGTCGGGCATCTCGATGTACGCGATGGCGAAACTGATTCAGACGTTGCATCTGCTCGATGCGCCGGTCGCCAGATTCGGATTTCCGTCTGGGTGGACATTTCACATCAGTATCGTCATCGCGGCCGTAATCGTTCTTGCCTACATACTGCTGGGCGGACTGACCAGCGCAATCTACAACGAAGTCCTGCAGTTTTTCCTGATCGTTGCGGGGTTTCTGCCGCTGGTCTTTCTCGGCCTTAAGAACATCGGGGGCTGGAGCGGCCTCAAACTCAATCTGCCCGCCAATTTCACGCATTCGTGGAGGGGTTTAGAAAGCGCCCACACCAATCCCATGGGTGTGGAAGTGTTTGGCCTGATGATGGGCCTGGGATTCGTACTCTCGTTCGGCTACTGGTGCACCGACTTCCTAGTGGTGCAGCGTGCCATGGCGGCTGACTCGATTAGCGCAGCGCGCCGCACACCGCTCATTGCCGCATTGCCGAAGATGGTTTTCCCGCTCCTTGTCATCCTGCCGGGAATGATTGCGATCGCTCTGCCGACTCCGAATAGGCCCGCGCGGAACGCGAGCGCATCGCAGGTTCAGCAGATGAACGACTCGGGCAAGGGCCTGATCCCCGCCAAAATCGATGAGACCACGGGCGCGCCGCTGCTCGATGCGGACGGCAAGCCAATACTCGATTACGATCTGGCCATCCCCAACATGCTGTTGCATTATTTCCCTACGGGCCTTCTGGGGCTTGGGCTCACGGCGTTGCTGGCCAGCTTCATGTCGGGTATGGCGGGCAACGTGACGGCGTTCAACACGGTATGGACGTACGACATTTACCAGTCTTACATCAACAAGACGGCAAGCGATGGACACCTGCTATGGATGGGACGCGTGGCAACTCTATCGGGAATTGCATTGTCGGTCGCGTCGGCCTATGCGGCCACGCGATTCAACAACATCATGGATTTCTTACAGCTGGTGTTCGCGTTTGTGAATGCTCCGCTGTTTGCGACGTTTCTCCTCGGTATGTTCTGGAAGCGCACGACCGGGCATGGCGCTTTCTTCGGGCTCATTCTAGGCACGGCATCTGCCGCGATACATCACGGACTGACCCTACCCGTGGGGGCGAGTGCGGGCATCAAAGGCGGATGGATTACGCTGCTACACACCTACCCGAGCGAGATGGCGCAGAATTTCTGGACGGCGATCTGGGCGTTCTGCGTGTGTCTGGCAGCGACCGCCGCGATCAGCCTGACCACTCGCCCACGGGATGAACAGGAGCTGGTGGGGCTGGTATATTCCCTCACCGAGAGGCCGAGCGAGCAGCACGTGCCCTGGTATCTGCGACCGGGGGCGCTGGGAGTAGTTGTGCTTTGCCTCGCTGTAATCTTGAATGTCATCTTTCGATGACTTGGCGAGACTCTATGGGGATCGATATTCGACTGCCGATTGGGCTGATGTTCACGGTTCTTGGTGTCATGCTGACAGTTTACGGTCGCATAAGCAATCCCGCCATCTACGCTCGCTCACTCCGGATCAACGTTAATTCGATGTGGGGCGTCGTGCTGCTGATATTCGGAGCCCTCATGCTGGCCTTGGGTGCGCGCTCCCATCGCCGGGCCGCGAGCCGTGACCCTGCGTGCCAGGCGATCGCAGATCGCGAACACGGGGAGCGCTAGCGGATGTCCTCCACGCTGACCAGCCCGGTCGTCGAGCGATTGAGTCAGGAGATGAGCGTGCGGTTTGGCTCGTCGGTGCGCATTTTTCGCGCTCCGGGCCGGGTGAACCTCGTCGGTGAGCACACCGATTACAACGAAGGGTTTGTGATGCCCGCGGCATTGGAGTTCTATACCTATCTTGCAATCGGCCCGCGCAACGATCGCCAGCTTCATATCTACTCGCTGGATTTCCAGGAGGGGCGGGAATTCGATCTTGACAGAATGGCGCCGGGGCCGTCCGGTGACTGGAGCGACTACGTACGTGGAGTTGCCGCGGTACTCGACACAGCGGGGCATAGGATACCCGGTGCCAACCTCGTGATCAAAAGCGAGGTCCCGATCGGCGCCGGACTGAGTTCGTCCGCGGCAATTGAGGTTTCGTCGGCGCTGGGGTTCCTGGCGAATTCAGGAATCGAATTGGACCGGGCCGAGATTGCGCGTCTCTGCCAACAGGCTGAGCATGAATACGCCGGCATGAAATGCGGCATCATGGACCAGTTCATCTCTTGTTTCGGCCAGGCCAATCATGCGCTACTGCTCGATTGCCGCGGCCTTGAGTATCAGCTGCTGAAAATTGGTGGGCAGGTACGCATCGTCATCTGTAACACCAAGGTAAAGCACGCGCATGCTTCCGGCGAGTACAACCGCCGGCGGGCTGACTGCGAAGCTGGGGTTCGTTACCTGCAGGAGCACTTGCCCGGGATCCATGCACTCCGTGATGTTACCCGGGAAGAACTCGAATACTACCGTCGAAGCCTGCCTGAGGTCACATTTCGGCGCTGCCGGCACGTTATAACCGAGAATCACCGAGTGCTGGCAGCGGCCAAGGCATTGCAGTCGGCCGATCTGAGCGAGTTCGGTCGATTGATGGTGGAATCACATCGCAGCTTGAGCGACGACTACGAGGTCAGCTGCCCGGAACTCGACATTATGGTGAAGGTCGCGCAGAAACTCCGCGGTGTGTTCGGAACGCGGATGACCGGGGGTGGATTTGGCGGCTGCACTGTGAATCTGGTAAGCGCCGATGCGGTGGAAGAGTTCCAGGCGACAATCGCACGCGAATACCGGACTGCCACCGGCCTGCAAGCGGATATCTACATTTGCACTGCCGCGGATGGGGCGGCCGAAGTTCGCAAAGGAATGGCATGATGGACCTCGGCAAGTTCCAAGACACACCGCATCGTCGCTACAATCCTCTGACGCGCGACTGGGTGCTGGTCTCGCCGCTCCGCACCCAGCGGCCCTGGCATGGTCAGACTGAGGCTAAGGCACGCGAAGAGCGGCCGGAGTACGACCCGGATTGCTATCTCTGCCCGGGCAATGAGCGTGCGGGCGGGGTTCGAAATCCGAACTATGCGACCACTTTTGTCTTCGACAACGACTTCAGCGCGCTCCAGCTTGACATGGCCGAGGTGCAGCTCGATGCGGCCGGGATGGGAATCCTCGTTGCGCAATCAGAGCCCGGAATCTGCCGCGTAGTCTGCTTCTCACCGCGTCACGACTTGACGATAGCCGAGATGCGCGCGAGCGCCATCCGAAGTGTGGTCGAGGTCTGGTGCACACAATATCAGGAACTCGGCGCTGATCCGAAGATCAATTACATCCAGATCTTTGAGAACCGTGGCGTGATGATGGGCTGCAGCAATCCCCATCCGCACGGTCAGATCTGGGCCAACGAAACGGTTCCCAACGAGCCTCGCAAGGAGCAATCGTCTCTCGCCGACTACCGCCAGCGCCATGGACACTGCCTGCTTTGTGACTATCTTGAGCTGGAACGTCTCTCGGGTGAGCGCATCATTTGCGAGAACGAGCACTTTGTTGCTGTCGTACCGTTCTGGGCGACATGGCCATTCGAGACATTGCTGATCAGCAGACGCCACGTGGCCGACATCACTTCGCTGGACGATTCTGAAGGCAGCGGCCTCGCGAATATTCTGAAGCGGCTGACCACGCGCTACGACAACCTGTTCGAGATCTCGTTTCCTTACTCGATGGGTTTTCATCAGCGGCCGACCGATGGCGATGAACATGCCGAATGGCACCTGCACGCGCATTTCTATCCGCCACTATTGCGCTCGGCCGCGATCAGGAAATTCATGGTTGGTTATGAAATGCTGGGATCACCGCAGCGCGACATCA
>Ga0335082_10000625_pt1 | contig 36822 bp, 32 predicted proteins | sample Lox_Sample_41_FD_206718 | JGI IMG/M metagenome (GOLD analysis project Ga0335082, IMG submission 206718) | Soil microbial communities from Loxahatchee National Wildlife Refuge, Florida, United States - Lox_Sample_4.1 | ecosystem: Environmental > Terrestrial > Soil > Wetlands | place: USA... | reverse complement strand
GATGTGCGACCTCCTTGGAGTTCCCCACGAAGATGTCCCGATCTTCGCAGCCTGGGCCGATGCCCTGAGCCCGGTCTTCTTGCTCATGTCGCCCGACCAGATCGACGCGGCCACCCACGCGATCGAGGCGCTGCTCGGCTATCTCGGCGAGTTGGTGGATCGACGACGCGGCCAGCCCGGTGACGACCTCATCTCGGCTCTGATCGCAGCGGAGGACCAGGGCAACCGGTTGACCCATGAAGAGCTGCTGGACATGGTCGCGAACATGCTGGTGGGCGGTCACGACACGACTGCGAGCCAGATCGGATGCACTCTGTTCGAGCTTCTACGGCGTCCCGAGATCGTGGCCGAGCTGACGTCGCGGCCGCAGAGCATCCCTTCGGCGGTGGACGAGTCGCTTCGCCTGCAGCCGGCGATCGGCTTCTTCCCGCGGACGGTCGTCGAGCCCATCGAGATCGGCGGCACGGTTCGTGCGCCCGGCACGCTGCTCGGCCTCGCCACCTCTTCGGCCAATCGCGACCCGCTGGTATGGGATCGACCCGATGATTTCGTGCTTGACCGCTTCGAGAAGACCAGCGCGCCGCGGTTGCTTGCGTTCGGAACGGGTCCGCACTACTGCCTCGGCGCCAATCTGGCGCGCATGACGCTCTCGGAAGTCGTGCGGGGTCTGGTCGAGCACCCCGCCGACCCCTCCGTCGATCTCAGCGACATCAAATGGCGGATGGTCCTCGGGCGAAGCCCGGTGTCCCTGCCGATCAAACTGCGCTGAGCGTTGATGACCTGACCTCATCGCTGCCGGAACGTGTAGCTCAGCCAAGGAGTCCGACTGGAGTCCAGCCGCTTCCGCGGCCCGCCAACCCCGCGTAACACCGACGTAAGTTGGTGGGCCGCCCGGGACTCGAACCCGGAACCAACGGGTTAAAAGCCCGCTGCTCTACCAATTGAGCTAACGGCCCCCGAGCGGGAGAGACTAGCGGAACGGCGCTCCCGGCTGGCCGCCGCTGGCTGCGGCGCCGCGACCAGCGGACGGCGCGCCGGCCTCGCTCGCGACTCGCCGTGGTCGCTCGGCGTGGCGCGCTTCTTGCCTCGCGGCGAGGCATGACGGCCGCGCCCTCCCTCCCCGCTCCCGTCCTCGCGCCGGTCGCGCCGCGGAGCGGACTCGCCGCGATCCTCGGCGAGTCGACGGCGATCCGGCGGCTGCGCGCCGAGATCGCGAGGCTGGCCGCGTCGCCCTGGCGCTGCGCGCTCGTGGTCGGCGAGACCGGAAGCGGGAAGGAACTCGTGCCGGCGGCGCTGGCCGCCCTGGCGGCCGGCGCCCGACACGTCGAGGTGTTCAACTGCCCGGCGGTGCCCGCCGACCACCTCGAGAGCGAGCTCTTCGGGACGACGCGCGGCGCCTTCCCGGGCTCCCTCGACCGCGCGGGAGCCGTCGAGCGCGCCGGCGGCGGGATCCTCTTCCTCGACGAGATCGCCTCGATGCCCCTCGCGCACCAGGCAAAGGTGCTCCGCTTCGTGGAGAGCGGAGAGCTGCGGCGCCTCGGCGGGACGCGCGCGCTGCGGAGCGAGGCAGCGATCGTCGCCGCCGCGAACGAGGAGCCGCGGGCACTCGTCGAGCGCGGCCTCCTGCGGGCCGATCTCTACTACCGCCTGCTCCAGGACGGCGTCCTGCACGTGCCGCCGCTGCGCGAGCGGCCGGACGACCTGGGGCTCCTCACGGCCGCCTTCCTCGCCGAGCTCCCGGGGCCGCCCGTACTCGCGCCGGAGGCGGCCGCCCGCCTGCGCCGCCACGCCTGGCCGGGGAACGTTCGCGAGCTCCGCGCCGTCCTGCGCATTGCGGCGCGGCTCGAGCCGGAGGCGCGGATCGGCGCTGGAGCGATCGTCGAGGCGATCGCGCGCGTGGAGATCGCGCCGGCGCCTTGCGCAGCGGCCGCGGAGGGCTTTGCCGAGGCGGCCGCTGCGGCGCGCGCGCGCATGCTGCTCGACGCGCTCGCGGGCGCGGGCGGGAACCAGACCCTCGCCGGCATGCGCCTCGGCTTCCACGGCGGGTCGCACGACCTGCGCGCGCGCAAGCTCGCGCACCGCCGCTTCCGCTACTGGTGGGGGCGTCTCGTCGAGCAGGCCCCTAGCTCTGCTTCCCCTTCGGAGCGACGTCCTGGATCTGCTTGTCGCGCAGGCGCTGGATCAGCTGGTCGGGGCTCTCCGAGCTCAGGATCGACTGGGTCTGGGAGCGGAAGTTCTGGACCAGCGACACGCCTTCCACGATCACGTCGATGCCGCGCCAGCCGTCGGGAAGCTTCCGCATCCGGTAGTCGACCTTGGTCTCCGAGGCCGCGCCGTGAACCACGGTCATCACCGTGACGTCGCCCTTCGGCTCGAGTCGCGAGTTCTCGATCGTGATCCTCTCGTCGTGGAAGTTGTCGAGCGTGTCGCGGTAGGTCGCGGACAGGTGCTTCTTGAAGGCCTGGACGAACTCGGTCTGCTGCTTCGGGGATAGCTTGTTCCAGTTCTGCGCGAGCACGAGCCGCGAGATCAGCTCGAAGTCGAAGCGGTCGTAGGCGATCTGCTCGACCTGGGTGCGCTTCGCCTCCTGCGGGAGCGAGGGGTTGCGCAGGATCCCGAGCACCATCTCGATGGTGCTCTGGACCGTGCCGCGCGCCTCGGTTTCGGGCGCCGACAGCGCGGCCTGCGCGGAGACGCCGGCGGCGAGGACCAGTGCGGCGGCCAGCGCCGGGCCGCTCGCGAGCACGAGTTCACGGCGGTGCATTCTTCTTTGGCTCCTGCTTGGGCTCCTCGGGGAGATCGTAGACCCCCAGGTCCGTGGCGCCCGTGTCGTACAGATCGTAGCCGGTGCCCGACGTCGGGGGAGCCGAGTCGCGCACGGCGTTGTCCCGCATCTGGATGTAGGCGTCGCGCACGAACACGTAGTAGTCGAGCGCCGAGCGCCTGGCGTTCTCGATCTGCTTGTCCGCGCGCGCTCGAGCGTTCACGATGTTGACGCCGCCATTGGCGAGGGACCCCCAGAAGGGCACGAACCAGCCGAGCGGATTGAGGACCGCGTCGCAGGCCATACCGACCGCGTCGCGCGGATCGGAGGGACCGAGCAGCGGGATCACCCAGAACGGACCCGGCGGGATGCCCCAGCGCCCGAACATCTGGCCGATGTCCTCGTCGCTGCGCGGGATGCCGAAGCGGGTCGCCGGGTCGAAGAAGCCGGCGAGGCCGATCGTGCTGTTCACGACGAAGCGCCCGACCTCCGAGGCCGCCCCCACCGGCTTCGCCTGTCCCACGTTCGAGACGAAGCGGCTCGGGAAGCGCAGGTTCTCCTCGAAGCGCGCGATCGCGTCGCGCAGCTGCTCGAAGGTGATGACGGTCCAGCCCTTGGCGACCGGCCGCAGCACGTAGTCGTCGACCTTCAGGTTGAACGCGAAGACCGGCCGGTTCACCCGCTCCCACGGATCGGACACCGTTCCGGGGGGCGCCGGCGTCGAGGCGCACGCCGTCGCGAGCGCGCAGGCGGCGGCCAGGGAGGACACCCGGGAGACCAGCGCGCGGCTCATTTCTTCGACCCCTTCGAGTCTCCGCTGCCGAGGTTCTGGATCAGCTTGCCGATCAGGCGCTCGAGGATCACGGCGCTCTGCGTGAACTGGACGGAGTCGCCGGACTTCAGCACATCGGTGTCGCCCCCCGGCTCGAGCGCGATGTACTGGTCGCCGAGCACCCCGGCGGTGAGAATCGACGCCGAGGTGTCGCTCGGCAGGGCGAGCCGCCCGTCGACGTCGAGGACGACGCGGGCGCGGAAGTCCTTGCCGAGTTCGATCGATTTCACCTGGCCCACCTTCACGCCGTCGATCACGACCTTGGCGCGGTTCTTCAGGCTGCCCACCTCGTCGAAGTTGGCGACGAGCTCGAGCCCGCCCGGGCCGCGGTACGATACACCGCCGACCGACAGCGAGAGATAGGCGACCCCGGCCAGCCCGAGCAGCACGAAGCTGCCGACCCAGAAGTCCCGCCGCGGCTCCTCGCGCATCGCCCTACACTCCCCAGAGCGCGGTGATGAAGTAGTCGACGATCAGCGTGGCGACCGAGGCGATCACGACCGTCGAGGTCGCCGCGGCGCTCACCCCCGCCGAGGTCGGCGTCGCGGTGAAGCCTCGATAGGTCGCGACGAACCCCACCAGCACGCCGAACACCGTCCCCTTGACGAGCCCCCCGAGCACGTCCTCCGAAAACTCGACCGCGTCCTCGAGGCTGGACATGTAGGTGCCGCCGTCCCCGCCCAGCACCACCACCCCGATCGCGTACCCCCCGAAGATCCCGAACAGGACGAAGAGCGTCGAGAGGAGCGGCATCGAGAGGATCATCGCGAAGGCCTTGGGGGCCACCACGAAGTCGAGCGGGTCGACCGACATCATGCGCAGGCCGTCGAGCTGCTCGGTGACGACCATGGTGGCGATCTCGGCCGCCATCGCCGAGCCGGCGCGGCCGGCGACCAGGAGCGAGGTCAGCACCGGTCCGAGCTCGCGGATCAGGGCGAGGCCGACCACCGCGCCGAGCTGCGCGTCGGCCCCGAAGCGGGACAGCGTGTTGTGTCCCTGGAGGGCCAGCACCATGCCCACCGCGAAGCCGGAGACGCAGACGATCAGGAGCGACAGCACGCCGGTGTCGTAGATCTCGTCGACGAGCCGGCGCAGGCGGAGCGGGGGCCTGCGCCCGGCGTTCGCCACGGCGGCCGAGAAGACCGAGAAGCGACCCAGGTCGCGGACCGCGCCGAGCGTCCAAGCGCCGAGCGCACTCACCGCTCCGGTCGGGCTCACCGCGCGCCGACTCCGCGCGGCGCCGCCTCGGGCTCGCGAAAGAAGTCGACCACCCGCTCGTCGCCGCCGTGCACCAGCTCGAGGGGGGCGCCCTCGACCGCCTCGCCTTCGAGCAGCATCACCAGGTGGTCGGCGATGCGCAGCGTCGACTCGGTGTGGTGCGAGGTGATGATCATGGTCGCTCCCACCCGTTCGTTGACCCGTAGCAAAAGATCCTCGACGCGGCGCACCGTCGGGGGGTCGAGCCCCGAGAAGGGCTCGTCGCAGAGGAGGATGTCCGGGCGCTCGATGAGCGCGCGCGCCAGGCCCGCGCGCTTCACCATGCCCCCGGACAGCTCGCCGGGGAGGAGATCGTCGACCCCTTCGAGACCCACCGCCTCGAACACGCGCCGGACCTCGGCGGCGATCTCCACCTCGGAGAGGCGCGAGTGCTCGCGCAGGGGCAGCGCCACGTTCTCGTACACCGAGAGCGTGTCGAGGAGCGCCCCGAACTGGAAGAGCATCCCGACACGTCGGCGGAAGGCGCGCACCTCGGCGTCGGACATGCGCACCAGCTCACCCGCGCCGTCGACGTGGATCTCGCCGCGGTCGGGGCGGATCAGGCAGGCGATCATCCGCAAGAGCGTGGTCTTGCCGCCGCCGCTCGCCGCCGCCACCACGCTGATGCGGCCGCGCGGGAATCGGCACGAGACGTCGCGGAAGATGGCGCGTCCGCCGCGCGCGTAGGCGAGCCCGCGCGCCTCGATCTGCGCGGGGCTCGCCGCCGGCTCCCCGGCCTCCCTCGCCCGCTGCCCCGGCGCCGGCGAGCATTCGCGCGGCGCCTGCTGCCGCTCGCTCTCCACCGTCTCCCTCAGGCGCGGAAGGGATCGCTGCGCGCGATGGTGGCGTCGCGTCCGGCGCCCACGGAGATCAGCTCCACGGGCACCTCGACCAGCGCCTCGATGCGCTCGACGTAGCGGCGCGCGGCGTCGGGCAGCGTCTCGTAGCGGCGCGCGGCCGCGAGGTCGGCGCTCCAGCCCGGCTGCGTCTCGTAGATCGGCTCGGCGCGCGCGAGCTCGCCGAGCGTCATCGGGAACTCGTCGGTCACCTTGCCGTCGATGCGGTAGGCCGTGGCGATCGGGATCTCGGAGAGTCCCGACAGGATGTCGAGCTTGTTGATCGCGAGGCCGGTGAGTCCGTTCACCACAGCAGCCTCGCGCAGCATCACGACGTCGAGCCAGCCGCAGCGGCGCGGGCGCCCGGTGGTGGCGCCGAACTCGCCGCCCTTCTCGCGCAGGCGCTCGCCGACCGCCCCGGTCTCCTCGGTCGGGAACGGCCCGCCGCCCACGCGCGTGGTATAGGCCTTCGAGATCCCGAGCACGCGGTCGATCTGGGTCGGGCCGATGCCGGCCCCCGCGCACACCGCGCCGGCCACGCAGTTCGAGGAGGTCACGAAGGGGTAGGTGCCGTGGTCCACGTCGAGGAAGGTGCCCTGCGCGCCCTCGAAGAGCACGTTCTTGCCCTCCCGGAGCGCGTGCACCAGGATGCGCCCCGTGTGGTCGACGTAGGGCGCGAGCCGGCGGCCGAACTCGCACGCCTCGCGCCAGATCGACTCTCCGTCCACCGGCTTCCAGTGGTGCACCTCGGTGAGCTCGAAGTTCTTCTCGCGCACGCGCTGCTCGATCGTCTCGCGCAGACTCACCGGGTCGAGCAGGTCGGCGACGCGGATCCCGCGGCGCGCGACCTTGTCCTCGTAGGTGGGGCCGATCCCGCGGCCGGTGGTGCCGATCGCCCCCGCGTGGCGCGCCTCCTCGCGGGCCTTGTCGAGGGCGATGTTCCACTCGAGGATCACGTGCGCCCGCCCGGAGACGCGCACGCGCGCCGGATCGCGCAAGACGCCGCGCTGCTCGAGGCGCTCGAGCTCCGCGATCAGCACGCGCGGGTCGACCACCACGCCCGGCCCGATCAGGTTCACGGTGCTCTCATGCAGCACCCCCGCCGGCACCACGTGGAGGACGGTCTGCTCGCCGTCGACCACCAGCGTGTGGCCGGCGTTGTTGCCCCCCTGGAAGCGCACCACCAGGTCGGCGCGCGGCGAGAGCCAGTCGACGATCTTGCCCTTGCCCTCGTCGCCCCACTGAGCGCCGATCGCGACCAGGGTGGTCACGGCTAGAGCTCCACGAGCTGGGTCGAGATCACGTGGGGTAGGTTCCGGAGCCGCTCCATCACGGGTTCGCTCGGGGCGGCGTCCACGTTCACCAGCATCGCCGCCTCGTGCCGATCCCGCTGCAGCGCGAGCTGCATGCGGGAGATGTTGACGCCCGCCTCGCCGAGGATGGTGCCGACCGCCCCCACCACGCCGGGACGGTCGTGGTTGTGGAGCAGCAGGCAGAAGCCCTCCGGAAGCGCCTCCAGCATGAAGTCGTCGAGCCGCACGATGCGCGGCTGCGTGCCCTGGAAGATCGCGCCGGCGATCAGTCGCTCGACGCACCCGTGCACCCTCGTGGTGATGCCGCTGGCGAAGTCCTGCGTCCGGCTCGACTTCGACTCGATCACCCTGATGCCGTGCTCGCGCGCGATGTGCGGGGCGTTCACCATGTTGACTTGGTCGGTCACCGTCTCGAGCAGCCCCTTCAGCACCGCCACGGTGATCGGCGCCACGCGGAGCTCGGCGACGTCGCCCGCGTACTCGATCTCGATCTCGTCGATCTTGCCGGGGCACAGCTGGCCCTGGAAGCGGCCGAGCTTCTCGCCGAGGATCACGTAGGGCCGGATCTGCGCCAGCACCTCGGGCGACACCGAAGGGACGTTGACGCCGTTGCGGATCTCGCCCGAGAGCAGGTAGTCGCGCACCTGCTCTGCCACCTGGATCGCGACGTTGAGCTGCGCCTGCTCCGTCGAGGCGCCGAGGTGCGGAGTGCAGATCACGCGGGGATGGCCGACCAGCGGGTGACCGGCCTGGGTCGGCTCCACCTCGAAGACGTCGAGCGCCGCGCCGCCGACCTGGCCGCTCGCGAGGGCGTCGAGCAGCGCCTTCTCGTCGACGATGCCGCCGCGCGCCGCGTTGATCACGAGCACGCCGCGCCGGCACTTGGCGAGGGCGGCGGCGCCGAGCATCCCGGTGGTCTCCTTGGACTTCGGCACGTGCACGGTGAGCGCGTCGGCGCGCGCGAGGAGTTCGTCGAGGCCGACCAGGTCGACGTCGAGCTTGCCCGAGAGATCTGCGGGCAGATGGGGGTCGTACGCGACGACCCGCATGCCGAGGCCCTTCGCGAGCCGCGCCACCACGCGCCCGATGTTGCCGAGCCCGATCACGCCGAGCGTCCGGTCCGCCAGCTCCATGCCGGTGAAGGCGCTCTTCTCCCATTTGCCCTGCTTCATCGACGCGGTGGCCTGCGGGATGTGCCGCGCCAGGGACACGAGCAGCGCGATCGCGTGCTCGGCGGTCGTCACGTTGTTGCCGGCGGGCGTGTTCACGACCACGACCCCGCGCTCGGTCGCCGCCGCGACGTCGACGTTGTCGACGCCGATCCCCGCGCGCCCCACCACGCGAAGCTTCTCGGCGGCCGCCAGCACGGCGCGCGTCACCTTGGTGCCGCTCCGGATCACCAGGCCCTCGGCGTCGCGCACCCGCTCGAGCAGCTCGGGGGCAGCGATCCCGGGGGCGTAGTCGACCTCGATCCCGCGCGCCTGCTCGAGGATCTCGAGCCCCTGAGGCGCCAGGCTGTCGCTGACGAGGACGCGGGCCATGGCGCTCCCTCCGGCCGGGGTCGGCGAACCCGAGCGATCCCGCGGGCCTCCGCCCCGGCCGTCGCCGCGACGTTCAGCCCCCCGTCGCGGGCTCTAAGTCGCCGGGATCTCTTGGAAAACTGTGAAGCGGTTCGTCATTGTGCCGGAGCGCCCGGGGGGTGTCAACGCCGCGCGCGCGCCGGAGCCGCGGCGCGAGCCGGGCGACGCGCGGCGAGGAGCCCATCGGCTAGCTTCGCGCCACCGCCGGGGAGGACTCATGGCGAACGAGGCCGCAGCCGTCCTGTACGAGGTCGCCGGGCACGTCGGGCGCCTGACCATCAACCGGCCCGAGGCGCGCAACGCGCTCTCGCCCGAGGTGATGGACGGGCTGCTCGCGGGGCTCGATCGCGCCGCCGCCGATCCCGAGGTGCGCGTGCTCGTCCTGACCGGCGCGGGAGACAAGGCCTTCTGCGCGGGCGGCGACCTCGGCGGCCGCGGCTTCTTGCAGAAAGGCTTCGCCGAGCGCCACCACGAGCGCCGCGGCTTCGCCGACCTCTTCCGCCGCATCAACCGGCTCGGCAAGCCGGTGATCGCGCGGGTGCGCGGCCACTGCCTGGCCGGCGGCTTCGGGCTCGCGCTCGGCTGCGACCTCGTCGTCGCGAGCGACGACAGCTCCTTCGGCACGCCCGAGGTGCGGCGTGGGCTCATGCCGATGATGATCATGGCGACGATCTTCCGGAACGTCGGGCGCAAGAAGGGTATGGAGCTCCTCCTCACCGGGGAGCGCATCTCGGCCGCCGAGGCCGAGCGCCTCGGGCTGATCAACTGCGCCGTGCCCGCCGCCGAGCTCGACGCCCGGGTCGACGAGCTCGCCGCGCGGATCGCGTCGATGTCGCCGGCGGTGGTGCGCCTCGGCCGCGACGCCTTCTACGCGATGTCCGACATGGGGTTCGATCAGGCCCTCGAGTACCTGCAGGCGATGCTCACCGTGAACCTCGGCACCGACGACGCCGCCGAGGGCGTGCGAGCCTTCCTCGAGAAGCGCGATCCAGTCTGGAAGGGACGCTGATCCGTGTCGTCCGACTCGATCGAGATCCGGCCGCGCGGTCCGCTCGACGCGCGCGTCCCGGTGCCCGGCTCGAAGAGCATCACCAACCGCGCGGCTCTCGCCGCGGCGCTGGCGCGCGGGGAGAGCCGGCTCGCGGGCGCGCTCGAGAGCGACGACACCGACGCCATGCGCGTGGCGCTCGGAGCGCTCGGGGTCGCGATCGGGCGCGAGGGGAGCGCGTGGACGGTGCGGGGGACCGACGGCCGGCTCGCGGCGCCGCGCGCCGCGCTCGACGCGCGCGCCTCGGGGACGACGGCGCGCTTCCTCACCGCGGCCGCGACGCTCGCTGACGGGCCGGTCGCGATCGACGGGGCGCCCCGCATGCGCGAGCGCCCGATCGACGACCTCGTGCGCGCGCTCGTCGCGCTCGGCGCCCGCGTCGAGATCCTCGGCGAGAGGGGCTGCCCTCCTGTCCTTGTGAACGGAGGGCTTCGCGTCGTGAACGGAGGGCTTCGCGGGATCCCCGCCGGGCTGCGCGGCGGCCGCGCGCCGATCGACGCCCGGCGCTCGAGCCAGTTCGTCTCCGCCGTGCTGCTCGCCGCCCCCTACGCTCGCGAGGACGTGGTGCTCGAGCCGGTGGACGGCGTCGTGGTCTCGCGCCCCTACGTCGACCTCACGCTCGCGGTGATGCGCGACTTCGGCGCCGAGGCCGCGTGGGACGGCCCGGCGCTGCGGGTCGCGGCCGGCCGCGGCTACCGCGGGCGACACTTCCAGGTGGAGCCCGACGCGTCGGCCGCGGCCTACCCCTTCGCCGCCGCGGCGATCGCGGGCGGCTCGGTGTGCGTGCCGGGGCTCGGGAGCGACTCGCTGCAGGCCGACCTCGCGCTCCTCGACGTGCTCGAGCGGATGGGCTGCCGCGTCGAGCGCGGAGCCCGCGCGATTCGCGTGAGCCGGCCCGCTGGCGGCGCCCTCCGCGGGGTCGACGTCGACATGAACGCCATGCCGGACGCCGTGCTCGCGCTCTCCGTCGTCGCCCTCTTCGCCTCCGGGCCGACCCGCATCCGCAACGTGGCGAACCTGCGCATCAAGGAGACCGACCGCCTCGCCGCGCTCGAGCGCGAGCTCGGCAAGCTCGGCGCGCGCGCGCGCGCGCGGGCGGACGAACTCGAGATCGAGCCGGGTCCGCTGCACGGCGCGGCGATCGACACCTACGACGACCACCGCATGGCGATGGCCTTCGCGCTCGCCGGTCTGCGCGTGCCGGGCGTGCGGATCCGCGATCCCGGCTGCGTCGCCAAGACCTGGCCGGATTACTTCGAGGCCCTCGAGCGTCTATGAGGCGATGGCGCGGATGAGCGGCTCCGGCGTCGCGATCGAGGCCGTCGGGCTGGTGCGGCGCTTCGGCGAGCGGGTGGCGCTCGGGGGCGTCGACCTCGCGATCGCGGCCGGCGAGGCGTTCGGCCTGCTCGGCGCGAACGGCGCGGGCAAGACGACCTTCCTGCGCCTGGCGACCGGCTACCTCTTGCCGAGCGAGGGCTCGATCCGCGTCGGCGGGCGCTCTCCGGAGACCGAGCCCCGCGCGGTGCATGCCCAGCTCGGCTTCGTGGCGGAGACCTCGCGCCTCTACCCCGAGCTGCGCGTGCGCGGATTCCTCCGCTTCGCGGGCGGCGCGCGCGGGCTCGCGGGCCGTGCGCTCGACGCGGCGGTCGGGCGCGAGCTCGGGCGCTTCCAGCTCGAGGCGGTCGCCGGGCGTCTGATCGGCAACCTGTCGAAGGGCTATCAGCAGCGGGTCTCGCTGGCCCAGGCCTTCCTTCACGATCCCGCGCTGCTGCTCGTCGACGAGCCCACCAGCGGGCTCGACCCGGTCCAGCAGGCGGAGGTGCGCCGGCTGCTGCGCGAGGCCGCGGGCGCGCGCACGGTCGTAATCTGCACCCACGACCTCGCCGAGGCGCGCGAGCTCGCGCAGCGCGTCGCGGTGCTGCGCGCCGGGCGGGTCGTCGCGATCGGGCCCAGCGACGAGGTGCTCGGCGGGCCCGACCCGCTGGCGCTCTTCCGCGGGGCCCCGTCGTGAGACCCCTCCTGGCGCTGCTGCGCAAGGAGCTGGCGGTGCTCTTCGGCTCGCCGCTCGCCTGGCTCACGCTCACGGGCGTCGGGCTGGTGACGGCGCTCCTCTTCTTCGACCACCTGCGGATCTACAACCAGATCCTCTTCCTCTACGCGACCACCACGATGGGGGGATTCGACACCGACACAATCCCCACCTACGTGAACCTCCGCGACCAGGTGTTCCTGCCCGTCATGGAGACGCTCGGCCTCACGCTGATCGGCCTCGTGCCGCTGGTGACGATGCGCGTCTTCTCCGAGGAGCGCGCGCGCGGGACCGACGAGCTCCTGGCCGCCACCCTCCTGACGCCGGGCCAGATCGCGGGGGCGAAGTTCCTCGCCACCTTCGTCTTCGTGGCGGCGATGATGCTGCTCTCGTTCCTCTACCCCGCCGCATCGATCGTGCGCTCGAACCTCGGGCTGCCGCACCTGCTCGCCGTGTACCTCGGGCTGTTCGGCTTCGCGATCGCGCTCGCCTCGATCGGTCTCGCCTGCTCCGCCTTCACGGAGAGCCAGCTCCTCGCGGCGATCTCGGCCTACGCGGTGGCCTTCGTGCTCTACGACTTCCGCTGGCTCGCCCAGTTCGCGCCCGAGGGGGCGATGGTCTGGATCGACCCGCTCTCGCTGCATCCGCGCTTCGGCTCCTTCGCGGAGGGCCTGGTTCGCCCGGCGGACCTCGTCTACTTCGGGGGCTACGCGCTGATCGGTTTCGCGCTCGCCCGCGTCGCGCTCGATCCGAGGCGGCGTTGAACGCGCGCGGGCTCGCCGCCGTGGGATTCGTGGCGCTGGGCTTCGGCCTCGGCGCCTACTACACGACCGATGGGCTCGGTGTCTTCTCGGCCGCGAACCTGATCGGCGGCACGCTGGCGCTCGCGATCGCCGTGCTCGCCGCGCTGCGGCGCCGCGGCGCGCCGGGCGGGCGCCGCGGATCCGCCGCGTGGGTGGGCGTCGCCCTCGCGCTCGCCGCGGTCTGGATCGCGCAGCACGCCTTCGAGCGGGCCGGCCTGGCCTTCGACTGGACGGCCGACGCCCGCTACAGCGTCGCGCCCGCCACGCGCCAGGCGCTCGCCGCGCTTCCGCAGCGCCTCACGCTCACGCTCTTCCACGACGGCGGCGACAACCGCACGCGCAGCACGCGGCTCCTCCTCCAGTCGCTGGCCCGCGCCGGACCCGTCGACGTGCGCGAGCGCCAACTCGACCAGGCCGCCGACGAGGCGGAGCGCTACGGCGTCGCCGCCTCGAACGCCGTGGTGGTGGCGCTCGGGGATCGCTTCGAGGTCGTCGAGCGACCGACCGAGGGCACGATCTGGGAGGCTCTCGAGCGCCTCACCAGCGCGCGGCAGGCGGTGCTCTACGTGGCGCGCGGCGAGGGCGAGGGGAACCTCGAACGGAGCGAGCCGAGCGGCTTCTCCGGACTGGCGGCGGCGCTGCAGAACGAGGGCTACGTGCTGCGCGACTTCGTGGCGGCTGCGGCCGAGGCGATCCCCACGGACGCGGCGGGAGTGCTCTTCGTGGCGCCGCGCCGGCCTCTCCGCGAGAGCTCGCTCGCGGCGCTCGAGGCCTATCTCGAGCGCGGCGGGCGCCTCGTCGCGCTCCTCGACCCGGGGACAGACACGGGGCTCGAGGCGCTGCTCGGGCGCTGGGGATTCTCGCTGCCCCCGGGCGTGGTCGTCGACCCCGCTTCGGGCCCCGTCGAGGGCGACCCGCCCGGCGTCGATCCGATCGCCTTCGAGTACGCTGCGCACCCGATCACGCGCGGCCTCGATCCGACGAAGATGACCTTCTTCCGCCGCGCCCGTCCGGTCGGCGTCGCGCACAAGCCGGAGCCCGACGACGAGCTCCGCGCGCTCGTCTTCTCCTCGAAGCGCGCCTGGGTGACGACCGACGTCGACGCGGTCGAGCACGGCCTCGCCCCCAAGCGCCCCGCGGACGCGGGCGAGGGCTACCAGGCGCTGCTCGCGATCGGCCGCTTCCCGCGCGCGGGCGGCGAGGCGCGCATCGCCGTCTTCGGCGACGCCGACTTCGCGAGCAACCGCTACCTGCGCTCGCTCTACAACCTCGACCTCGTGCTCAACGCCGTCCACTGGGCGACCGCGCGCGAGTCGGCGATCACCACGCGCCCGAAGGCGCTCACACCCGACCAGTACCCGCTTACGCCGCAGCAGTCGCTGCGGATGCTCTACGGAGTCGGGCTCCTGATCCCCGAGGCGTGCCTGATCGCCGCCGCGCTGCTCTGGGCGCGCAGGCGGAGCGCCTAGGCCATCGACGCGTGGGCTCGCGTGCGGAGCCGGTGCGTTCCTGCGGCTTCGCCGGCTCCGCCTACTTCTGGCCCGGTCGCGGCGGCTGCGTCGCAAGCGCGATGCCGGTGGCGCCGGCCTGCTGCGCCTGGTCGAGGATCGAGACCGCGCGGCCGAGGACCACGTCGCGGTCGCCGCGTAGGATCACGAGCTTCTCGCGCGAATTGGCGAGCGCGGCCTTGAGCGCCGGGCCCAGCTGGTCGGCCCGCACGACCTTGCCGTCGATCGAGATCTCGTCGCCGCTGGTGACGGTCACGGTGACGCCGGACGGCGTCTGCGCCGCGATCGCGGCGCTCGGCAGATCGACGTTCTTGCCCTGGCTCGAGATCACCGAGGTGGTGACCATGAAGATGATCAGCAGCACCAGGAAGATGTCGGTGAGGGGCGTGATGTTGATCTCGGCGACGATGTCCTCGCCGGTCGCCTCGTCGGCGCTAGGCAGGGAGTGGATGGCCACGGCCGATCTCCTCCGCGCGCGCCGGCATCCCGGACGACTCGACGTAGAGCAGCGCCTGCACCAGCCGCTCGCTGGCGCGCGCGTAGCCGCTGCCAATGTTCCCGACCCGCACCTGCAGGTAGTTGTAGAAGGCGAGCGAAACGATGGCGACGCCGAGGCCGACCGCGGTGGCGATCAACGCCTCGGAGATGCCGGCGGCGACCACGGTGAAGCCGCCCGAGCCCTCCGTGGCGATCTGCTGGAAGGCCTTCATGATCCCCCAGACCGTGCCGAACAGCCCGACGAACGGCGCCAGCGAGCCGATCGTCCCGAGCATCCAGAGTCCGCGCCGAAGGTCGGCGGTCGCCTCCGCGCGCGAGGTGGCGAGGATCCGCTCGAGGTCCTCGAGCGCGATGTTCTTCCACGCGAGCGCCTCGCGGAACATCCCCGCGATCGGCGTCTTGGTGGCCGTGCAGAGCGCGTTGGCGGTGGAGAGGTCGCGCTTGGCGAGCGCTTCGACCACGTTGCGGGTCAGCTCGCGCGTGGCCTTCTCGAGACCGCGGTAGCGCCAGAACCGCTCGATGGTGACGGCCACTACGATGATGGAGCAGATGAGCAGCGGCACCGTCACCAGGGAGCCCTGCTCGAGCATCCGAAGGATCAAGCTGGTTTCCACGGGATCTCCTGTCGAGGCTTGAACGCGCTCTACCTTACCCGATCGGCGCTCGATTCCAAACGACATTCGACCCGCGTTGACACCTGCCGGGCGCGCAGTCTACGATGCTTGCAGGCGGGGAATTTGTGGAGCGATACCGAATATTTCCGCCGTCAACCCGTCCACTTCGAAGCAACTCGAGCGTAGCTTCCCCGGGCGGAGCGGGGCCTCGCATCGTGATTCGTCGAGACGAGGCGATGACGGCTCGTTCATGCGCAGCCGAGCGGTACTTCGAGATCGCGAGGCCGCATCCGATCGCGCCAGCTGCTCGGGCGCGAAGCGGTAGACCGACGAGACGCGGATGAAGACGACGCGAAGCGCATTCCGCCATCGCCCGCCGCGGCCGACTCCGATGAGTCGGCTCCGGCTCGGAACCGCTGCGCCGGGCGCGGCCTCCATCTCGTGGCCCGGCATGGCGCTCCCGGCGCCCGAGGGCCGGCGGCGGCGCCTGCTCGCGATGGGCTCCTCCGCGCTGGCGCACGCGATCGCGATCGGCGCCCTGGTCGCGCTCGCCGTGCTCGCACCGCCTCCGGAGAAGGAGGAGCCGCTCCCCATCCAACTCCTCAAGGAGCCGCCCCCGCCGCCGCCGAGGGTCGAGGCGAAGGCCGAGCCGGCGCCGGTGCCCGCTCCCGCCCCCGCGCCGATTCCCAAGCCGCAGGCCCAGCCCGCGCCCGCCCCGAAGGCGCTCGCCGAGCGCCGCAGCGTCAACTTCGCGCCCTCGGCGCAGGCCGTGACGCCCCAGGTCGTGAACCCCACCGTGATCGCCCAGGCGGCGCCCGTTGTAGCGGCGCCCACGCTGAAGCTCGACGCGGGCTCGGTGACAGCGCCGCGCGATATCTCGCGCAGCGCGCCGGCGCCCATCGACGCGGTCCAGGCGGTGACCTCGGTGGCGGCGCCGCGGCCGACACAGTTCGATGTGAGCTCGGCCTCCGCCCCCGCGCTGCGCGGTCCGATCCAGCCCAACGCCGCCGCCGGCCCCTCGGTCGGCCCGCGCCCGGTCACGACCGGCGGCGCCAGCGTCGGCACCGGCCCGGTGAACGTCGGCAGCGGCTCCTCGGTGCGCGAGGGCGTGGCGTCGAACCGCGACGTGCTCGGCACCCCCGACGGCCCCCGCCTCGCCGACGTCAACACCCGGGTCGGACAGGGCAACCTGCGCGGCCCGGGCGGCGAGGGCACCGAGATCGGCGGCGGCGCGCCGGACTGCCGGGACCGCGCAGAGGTGAAGGCCTACCTCGGCCAGGTGAAGGAGCGCACGGTGGCGCGCTGGGTCGCCCCGCCCGACGCGCCGGACGGCGAGACGCAGGCGACCCTGCGCTGGAAGCTCGACGTGGGCGGCTCCGTGAGCCGCGCCGAGCTCGTGACGGCAGCCGATCCGCGGCTCGGCAAGAGCGTCGTGGACGCGCTCCGCTCCGCCGCGCCTTTCCCGCCGATGTCGGATCGCGTGCGCTGCCTCGCCGGCGAGCAGATCATCGGAACCTTCATCCTGGACAGCACGAAGGCGCGCGTTGCGAATTAGCCGCCCTCCGGTCTGGGCGGCGCTCGCGGTTGGCTTCGCAGCACTGCAGGCCGGCGCGGCGCAGAACTGCCCGCCCGTCGAGCTCACCTACGACGACAAGGAAGAGCTCGCCGAGAAGCGCGCCGACAACAACCACGACTGCAAGGTCGACGAGGTCATCCACTACAAGAACGGCAAGCCGGTCTCGGCCGAGAAGGACAGCGACTTCGACGGCAAGATCGACACCTGGATCACCTACGACGCCGCGGGTCGACCGCTGCGCCAGGAGCGCGACCGCGACGACGACGGCCGCAAGGACCAGTGGGTCGACTTCGAGAACGGCGAGCCGAAGCTCCAGCGCGAGGACACCAACGGCGACGGCAAGCCCGACGCCACGCTCTATTTCGAGCACGGCCAGCCGGTGCGCGAAGAGACCGACACCAACGGCGACGGCAAGCCCGACCGCATCGTGACCTACCAGAACGGCAAGCCGGTGCGCATCGAAGAGGACGCCAACCACGACGGCAAGCCCGACATCGTGGCGGAGTTCGACGCCGCCGGGCAGAAGACGCGCGAGCAGCAGGACACGAACTTCGACGGCCGCTTCGACGTCACGATCCTCTACCAAAACGGCAAGAAGGTGCGGCTCGAGGAGGACCCCGACGGCGTCGGGCATCCGACCGTCGTCACGACCTTCGACGCCGATGGGAAGCGGATCAAGCGCGAGGCCGACACCACCGGCAAGGGCCGCTTCGACACGGTCTCCACCTTCGAGAACGACGTCGAGCGCAAGCAGGTGCGCGACGCGAACGGCGACGGCAAGCCGGAGTTCGTCGCCACCTTCGACGCCCAGGGGCGGCCCCTGCGCGAGGAGCACGACACCAACAGCGACGGCAAGGTCGACCTGGTGCGCATCTTCGAGAACGGCGTGCTGGTGCGCGAGGAGAAAGACACCAACTTCGACGGCAAGCCAGACCTGGTGACGATGTTCGCGAACGGCAAGCCCGTGCGCTCCGAAGCCGACACCAACGGCGACGGCAAGAAGGACACCTTCATCACCTACCGGGACGGCAAGAAGGTCCGCCAGGAGGAAGACCGCAACGGCGACGGCAAGATCGACGCGATCTACGACTTCGACGCCAACGAGAAGATCGCGCACGAGCAGGTCGACGCCGATTTCGACGGCAAGTTCGAGACCACGGCAGACTACCAGGACGGCCAGGTCGCGAAGCGGGTCACCGCCTCCGCGAGCGGCGCCCCGGAGCGCACCGAGATCTACGGCGACGGTCGCCTGCTGCGCGTCGAGCTCGACGAGAACAAGGACGGCCGCGTCGACCTCTGGAACTTCTACGACCCCAAGGGCCGCCTCGAGAAGCAGGAGCAGGACTCCAACCACGACGGCCACGTCGACGCCTGGGTGACGCTCGACCCGGCGACCGGGAAGGAGACGCGCGTCCTCAAGGACACCAACGGGGACGGCAAGGTCGACTCGTGGCTCACCAACGACGCCGCCGGCAACCCGCAGCACTTGGAGGAAGACAAGAACTTCGACGGCAAGCCGGACCGCTTCGTCGACTTCGCGAACGGCAAGCCCGCGCACTTCACGGAGGACACGAACTTCGACGGCAAGATCGACGCGGTCGGCGACCTCGACCCGAGCGGCAAGCTGGTGCGCGACGAGCGAGACACCGACTTCGACGGGAAGTTCGACGTGCGCACCGAGTACGCCGCGGGCGTGCCCGTGAAGGAGGAGCGCGACACCGACAAGGACGGCAAGTACGACGTCGTGACGACCTTCGAGAACGGCAAGCCCGCCCGGCAGGAGCACGACACCAAGGGCACCGGCCGCTACGACACGGTGCTGCTCTTCAAGGACGGCAAGCAGGACGTCCAGCGCCGCGACACCGACGGCGACGGCAAGATCGACACGACGATCACCTTCGACGCGCAGGGGCGGCCCGCGCGCGAGGAGATCGACAAGGACGGCGACGGCAAGCCCGAGGTGGTGCGCGTCTACAAGGACGGCCAGCTGGTCAGCGAGGAGGAGGTGCGCGACGGGAAGCACACCACGACGACCCACGCCGGCAACCGGACCGAGGCCGACACCAACGGCGACGGCAAGCCGGACGTCGTCGTCGAGTTCGCCAACGGCAAGAAGGCCAAGCAGAGCGAGGACCTCGACTTCGACGGCCGTTTCGACGTGGTGACGACCTTCGACGCCGACGAGAAGCCCGCGAAGATCGAGGAGTCGACCAAGCGCAACGGCAAGTTCGACCAGGTCACCTACCTCGAGCACGGGGAGAAGGTGCGCATCGAGCGGGACACGAACGGCGACGGGAAGATCGACGCGATCGCCCACTTCCAGGACGGAAAGCTGGTCTCGACCGAGCAGGACACCAACTTCGACGGCAAGATGGACGCGGTGAGCCGCGCCGACGCGAGCGGCAAGCAGGTCCAGGAGATCGACTCGAACGGCGACGGCAAGGTCGACACCTGGCTGACGCTCGACGCGGCCGGGAAGGTCGTGGAGAAGCGCGAGGACAAGAACGGCGACGGCAAGCCCGACACCTTCGCGCGCTACGAGAACGAGAAGCTGGTGGAGCTCCGCCAGGACGACCCGGGCCGGGGCTGTCCCATCCTGATCCAGCGCTACGACGCTTCGGGCGCGGTCGCCGAAGAGCAGCGCGACAGCAACGGCGACTGCAAGATCGACACTTGGATCGCCGTGGAAGGCGGCAAGCCGGTGCGCGAGGCGCGCGACACCAAGGGCCGCGGCAGCCCGGACGTGCTGACGCTCTTCAACGCCGACGGCCGCCCCAAGGTGCAGGAGCTGATCGAGGGCAAGGGGCCGCGGCCCGACAAGAAGCTCTTCCTGGCTCCGGACGGCAGCGTCGTCGCGCAGTGCCTCGACACCAACGGCGACGGCCGCTTCGACGCGCGCGCGAAGATCGAGAACGGCCAGGTCGTGGAGGCGCTGCTCGACACCAAGGGCAAGGGCGTCCCCGACCAGCGCGAGATCTACGAGAAGGGCGTGCGCGTGCGGCTCGACGCGGACACCAACGGCGACCACAAGCCCGACGTGATCCAGTACTTCTCGGGCAGCGCCGTCGTGCGCCAGGACGAGGACACCAATTTCGACGGCCAGATCGACCGCCGCTTCGAGGGCGGAAAGCCCGTGCCGCTCCCGGGCCCCACCGCCGTGCCTCCGCCGCTCGGGGCGCTCGACTGCGGCGAGATCGACCGCTTCTGGAGTCGCCGCTAGGCTCCTCTACCGGAGGAGCTGCGATGCGCATCGGTCTCTTCACTCCGCTCGGCAATCCCTTCGCCACGCCGGACTACCTGCGCGCGCTGGGCCCGGCGGCCGAGGAGCGCGGCTTCCACTCGCTGTGGGTCGCGGAGCACGTGGTGCTCTTCGACCAATACGCATCCAAGTACCCCTACGCGGCGGACGGCCGCATCCCGGCGGCCGGCGAGTCGGGCATCCTCGAGCCCTTCACCGCGCTCTCCTTCCTGGCGGCGACCACCGAGACGATCCGCCTCGGCACCGGCATCTGCCTGGTGCCGCAGCGCAACCCCGTCTACACCGCGAAGGAGGTCGCGGCGATCGACTGGCTCTCGGGCGGCCGCTTCGACTTCGGCGTGGGCGTGGGCTGGCTCGAGGAGGAGTTCCGCGCCTGCAACACGCCCTTCGACCGCCGCGGCGCGCGCTGCGTGTCCTATCTGCGCGCGATGCAGCGCCTCTGGTGCGATTCGGTCTCGTCCTACGAGGACGAGTTCTACGAGATCCCCGCCTGCCGCGCCTACCCCAAGCCGGTGCAGACGCCGCACCCGCCGATCCACTTCGGCGGCGAGAGCGACGCCGCGCTGCGCCGCGTCGCCGAGCTCGGCCAGGGCTGGTACGGCTTCAACCTGCGCCCGGAGCAGGTGCCGGCGCACCTGGCGCGCCTCGACGCGCTCCTCGCGCGCCGCGGGCGCAAGCGCTCCGAGCTCCAGATCAGCGTCTCGCCCTACTTCCAACCTGTCGACTTCGACGCGATCCGCCGCTACCGCGACGCCGGCGTCGAGCAGGTGATCGTGCTCGCGCTCGCTGGCAACCGCGACGCTCTGCTCGCGCGCCTCGACGAGCTGGCGAAGGCGCTGGTCGAGCCCGCGCGCAGCCTGTGAACGCGCGCTACCGGAGCGCGATCAACCGCGACGTCCCCGTCGCGCGGGCGGGCGAGTTCGCGCCGATCGCGATCGGCCCGCACCGCGTCTGGCCGCCGGTCGTGCTGGCGCCGATGGCGGGGGTCACGAACGCCCCGTTCCGATCCCTCTGCCGCCGCTTCGGCGCCGGGCTCTACGTCTCGGAGATGATCACCGCGCGCGGCCTCGTCGACGGCAACCACAAGACGCTGCACCTCGCGGGCTTCGCGCCCGACGAGAAGCTGCGGAGCCTCCAGCTCTACGGCGTCGACCCGCGCTCCCTCGGCGAGGCGGTGGCCTGGCTGGTCGACGAGGGGCGCGTCGACCACGTCGACCTCAACTTCGGCTGCCCCGTGCGCAAGGTGACCCGCCGCGGCGGCGGCGCCGCGATCCCGTGGAAGCGCGAGCTCCTGCGGCGCCTCGTGCGGGCGGCCGTCGCGAACGCCGGCGCGGTGCCGGTGACCCTCAAGTTCCGCATCGGGATCGACGCGGCGCACGAGACCTGCCTCGACGCCGGCCGCATCGCGGCGGACGAGGGCTGCGCCGCCGTCGCCCTGCACGCACGCACCGCCGCGCAGCTCTACGACGGCGAGGCGCAGTGGGACGCGATCGCGCGGCTGCGAGACGCGGTGCGGCAGATCCCGGTCCTTGGCAACGGCGACGTCTGGGAGGCGCACGACGCCCTGCGCATGATGCGCGCGACCGGCTGCGATGGCGTCGTCGTGGGGCGCGGCTGCCTCGGCCGCCCGTGGCTCTTTCGCGACCTCGCCGACGTCTTCGCCGGGAGCGAGCCGGCCGACCCGCCCGCGCTGCGCCAGGTCTGCGAGATCATGCTCGAGCACGCGGAGCTGCTCGCGGGCTGGTTCGGCGAGCGGATGGGGGTGCGCGGCTTCCGCAAGCACGGCGCCTGGTACACGAAGGGCTTTCGCGGGAGCGCGCGGCTGCGCCCCCGGCTGATGGCGGTCGAGACGCTCGCCGAGCTCGAGGCGCTGTTGGCCGAAGTGGCGAGCGACGAGCCCTTCCCGGCCGCGGCGATGCGCGTGCCCCGCGGCAAGACCGGCGGCCGCCAGCGCGTGGTGCTTCCGGAGGGCTGGCTCGCCGACCGGGACGACCCGACGCCGCCCGGCAGCGAGGCGGAGGACGCGACGTCCGGCGGATGAGATCGCGATGAGCGAGGCGGCCGAGCGCGATGGGTGGCTCGGCGGGCCGCCGCCCGCCGATCCCCTCCCCCGCCTCGAGGCCTGGCTCGCCGAGGCGGCCGTCGCAGGCACGATCGCCAACCCCGACGCGATGGCGCTCGCGACGGCGGGGCGCGACGGCCGACCGAGCGTGCGCATCGTGCTCTGCCGCGGAATCGACCTGGAGGGCGGCTTTCTGGTCTTCTATACGCACCGGAGCAGCGCAAAGGGACGCGCTCTCGCCGAGCGCCCGCTCGCGGCCGCCGTCTTCCACTGGGACGCGTTCGGCCGCCAAGCGCGGGTCGAAGGCCCCGTCCGCGCCTCGCCCGACGCCGAGTCCGACGCCTACTTCGCCGCGCGGCCGCGCGAGAGCCAGATCGCCGCCTGGGCGAGCGTGCAGGGCGAGCCCGTGGCGTCGCGCGCCGCGCTGCTCGCGCGCTACGCCGCAGAGGCGATCCGCTTCGGCGGCCTGCGCGACCCCAACGCGCCGCCGATCCCGCGCCCAGCGCACTGGGGCGGCTATCGGCTCTTCGCGGAGCGCGTGGAGCTCTGGGCGTCGCGCCCGGCGCGGCTCCACGACCGGGTGGTGTGGGAGCGCGCGCTGACACCGGACGGAGACGGTTTCCGCGGGGGCGGCTGGCAGGCGCGCCGGCTGCAGCCCTAGGCATCCGCGCGCGCCAGCTCGAGACCCACCCAGGCGAGGCTCGCGCTCACCAGCCCGAGCACGACGAGGCCGACGGCGCGCCCGCTGCCGGGTGGCGCGAGAAGGAGCCCGGCCAGCGCCGTCGCGAGCGCGACCCCGTGCAGGCGCGGGTTCCAGCGCGACACCAGGCCGGCCTGCGAGGCGCCGCCCGCGAGCGCGCCCGCCCCGAGGAAGAACGACAGGACGCCCGGCAGCACGAACGGCAGGTCGCGCGACTGCAGCCGCTGCATCACCGGCGCCATCTGGGCCGGGTCGGCGCCGGTCTCGGTCATCTCGTAGGCTACGAGGTGGAAGATCGCATCGGCGCCGAGCGCGCACGCGCCGATCGCGAGGAGCGATGCCGCGAGCGAGGTGAAGCGGTCGCCGCGCGCGGGGCGCCATCGCGCGAGCCCGGGCACGGCGAGGCCAAGGGCCGCCGCGGCGATCAGGTGGAGGACCGAGGAGACCGCCACCTCGCTGCGATGCGCGCCCACGCCCTCGAGGATGCGGGTCGCGTCGGTGATCCCGACGCCGGGCATCAGGAGCCAGCCCAGCCAGAACGCGGCGGCCGCCGTCACCAAGAGCCGGCCTGCGCTCCCCGCTCCACGCGCCGCCGCATCCGCCACGCCGTGCTCCTTCCCGAAGCGCGCGAAGCTAGCCTAGAAAACTAGAAAGGGACTCCGAGCGTCTTGGTGAGCTCGGCGAACGCGACCCGGACCCGCGCGACGACGGGACCCGGACCGGAGCCGATCGCCTGGCCGTCAAGACTTCGGACGGGCACGATCCCCGCCCCCGTCCCGGTCAGGAACACCTCGTCCGCGGCCAGCAGATCGACCCGCGAGAGGGTCCGCTCACCGGCGAGCAGCCGGAGCCTGGGCGCGAGCTCGAGGACGCTCCGGCGCACGATGCCCTCCAGCGAGCCGTCGGTCGGCGGCGGCGTCGAGAGCTCGTGGCCGCGCAGCGCGAAGACGTTCGCGACGCTCGCCTCGGCGACGCAGCCCGCCGCGTTCAGCAGGAGCGCCTCGTCGGCGCCCCGGTGGCGCGCCTCGAGCTTCGCCATCGCGTTGTTGAGGTAGTTGAGGCTCTTGACGCGCGGGTCGACCGCGTCGAGCGCCGGCCGCCGCCAGCTCACCGTGACCAGGTCGATCCCGGCCGCGAGCTTCTCCGCCGGATAGATGCGCGCCTCGGCGGCGATGCAGAAGATCCGCGGCGTGGGGCACGTGCTCGGGTCGACGCCGAGCGCGCCCTCTCCGCGCGTCGCGACGAGGCGGACGTACGCGTCGTCGTGGCCGAACGCGCGCAGCGTCTCGAGCACGATCTCGCGGAGGCGCGGCTCGGGAAAGGGCAACGCGAGCGCGATGGCGCGCGCCGAGAGCGCGAGCCTCGCCAGGTGGTCGTCGAGGCGGAAGACGCGGCGGCCGTAGGCGCGGATTCCCTCGAAGACGCCGTCGCCGTAGAGGAGCCCGTGGTCCGTGACCGGGATGTGCGCTTCGCCGCCGTCCACCACCCGCCCGTCGATCCAGACCTTCATGTGTCGGCTCCCTCGAGGCGCGCGCCGATGCGCGCGGCCGCCTCGAGCATGCGGGCGGCGAGGCGGGGCCGCTCCGTCCGCTGAAGCCGCACCGCCGGCGCCGCGAGCGCGACCACCCCGTGCAGCCGTCGCGCGGTGCGCACCGGCGCCGCCACCACCGCGAGCCCCGGCACCCACTCCTCGCGATTCTCCGCCCAGCCGCGGCGCCGCACGCGAGCGAGTTCGCGCTCGAGCGCCCGGCCGAGCTGGGTGCGCGCCGTGAAGCGCCGCTGCGGCGCGCCCCTGGCCAGCTCCCCGGGAGCGAACGCCAGGTAGAGCTTGCCGGTGGCGGTTGCGTGCGCGGGCACCTCCTAGCCCACGCGCGGCGACGCGCGCAGGAAGCCGTTGCCCTCGACCTTGTCGAGCACGACCAGGCGGCCGGCGCGCGCGCCCGCCAGGAACAGCGTCTCGCCGAGCGCGGCCGCCTCCGCCTCGAGCACGCTGCGGGCGGCGGCCACCACCGGCTCGCGGTCGAGCACGCCGAGCCCGAGCGCGACCAGCCGCATCCCGGGCCGGTAGCGTCCCTCGGCGTCGCGCTCGACGAGGCCGCGCCGGCCGAGCGCCGCGAGCAGGCGGTGCGCCGTCGACTTGGGGAGCCCGACGGCGCGGCTGAGCGCGGTCACCCCGAACGCCCCCGAGGTCGCGAGGTGGAGGAGCAGGTCGAGCGCCTTCTCGACGCTGCTGTCGCCGCCCCGGCCCTCGCCGGATCCCTCGGCGGGGTCTCCTCGATCGTTCCATATTCTGGAACTCGATTCCAGCATGCTGTCCCTACCCTAGCAGACGCGGAGGCTCGGCAACACGCAAGCGGTGGCGCCCCCACCGCGCCGCTACGCTCTCCGCGCCGCCAACCGGGGGGTGTCGCATGGCGCGCAGGGGGTTCCTCGTCCTCGGGTTCGCGGCGCTCGCGCTGCTCGGAGCGCCGGGCGCCCGCGCGGGGCTTCCCGCCCCGCCCGTCTTCAAGTGGCAGCGCTGCCCGGCCGCCTACTGCGAGACCGGCTGGTACGCCTCTCCTGCGGTGGCCGACCTCGACCGCAACGGGCAGGTCGACGTCTTCTGGGGCGGCTACACACTCCTCGCCGTGAACGGCGCGACCGGGGCGCTCGAGTGGAGCTACGCGCCGTCCGGCAACGGCCGCCTCTGGCCCGACATCGCGATCGCCGACCTCTTCGGCGACCACCAGCAAGAGCTCGTGGTCGCGCAGTACGCGCAGCTCTCCGTGCTCGACGGCGCCGGCCGCCCGCTCGCCTCCTGGCCGGCCCAGCCCTTCGCGAGCGGGGAGATCCGCACGCTCGCGGTCGCCGACCTCGACGGCGACCACCAGCGCGAGATCCTGGTGGCGGACGCGGCTAGCACCGGCACCGGCCAGTGGACCGTGCTCGAGCCGAACGCTACGACCCGCGCGGGCTGGCCGCGCCTGCAGGACGGGTCGGGCGCCGAGGGATACGCCTGGGGCTGCTACAACGAGAACGTCGCGGTCGCCGACCTCGACGGCGACGGGCGCGGCGAGATCGTCGGCTCGAGCGACGTCCACTACCTGGCCTCGTTCGAGGACGACGGAACGCAGATCGCCGCCAACGCGCTCTTCGGCGCCGGCAAGCTCTGGAGCCAGGTCAACTTCAACTACGACCAGGCGGAGGACATCCAGGGCTATTCGAACTGCGCCGGACCGCTCGACCCGCGCCCGAATTTCGCGTCCTCGGCGCCCGTGATCGCGGACCTGGACGGCGACGGCTCGCTCGAGATCGTGGTCATCGGCAACTTCTACGATTGCAGCGGCGGCACCGAAGTCGATCTCTTCCAGATGCCGCTGGTCCTCGAGCGCGACCGCTCGCGCTGGGCCGCCGGGAGCTACGACTGGACCGCGCTCCCCGTCCCGGACGGCAAGGCGGGGCCGCTCTCCCAGGACTCCAGCGTGATCGAGGACAACCAGCCGAACGCGGTGGTCGCCGATCTCGACGGAGACGGCGAGAAGGAGATCCTGTTCCCCTCCTACGACGGCCGGCTGCACGCCTACTGGCTCGACAAGACGGAGCACGGGAGCTGGCCCTATGACCTGAACCCGACGCCGCACCCGATCCGCTTCGCCACGCCGCCGGCGGTCGTCGACCTCGACGGCGACGGCAAGGCCGAGGTGATCTTCGCCACGTGGACAGAGCACGGCAGCAACGCCTACGGCCGGCTCGTGATCCTGAGCGACCAGGGCCAGGAGCTCGGGAGCGTCGAGCTGCCGCACACGCCCCCCCACGACTGGGGCGGCTCGCTCGCGGCGCCGACCGTCGCCAACATCGACGGCGACCCGGACCTCGAGGTGGTGGTCGGCACCACCGACGCCGGGCTCGTCGCCTACGACCTCCCCGGAACAGCGGGCGCCCAGGTGCGCTGGGGGACCGGCCGCGGAAACCTCGCGCGAACCGCGCCCGAGCCCGACGCGGGCACCGCAGCGCTCGCGCTGCTCGGGTGCGCCTGGCTCGGACGGCGCGCGCCGGCGCCGCGCTTGCCCGGCGGAGGCCGCGGAGGAATCCTCTCGCCATGCGATTCACGACCCTCGGCTCGACGGGCGTCCAGGTCTCGCGCATCTGCCTCGGCTGCATGAGCTACGGGTCGCCGAGCTGGCGGCCCTGGGTCCTCGACGCCGACGCCGCAGCGCCATTCTTCCGGCGCGCCGTCGAGGCGGGCGTCAACTTCTTCGACACCGCCGACATGTACTCGCTCGGCACCAGCGAGGAGGTCACCGGCCGCTGGCTGCGCGAGTACGCCGTGCGCGACGAGGTCGTAATCGCTACCAAGGTGTTCTTCCCGGCGAACGACCGGCCGAATATGGGCGGGCTCTCCCGCAAGCACATCCAGCAGGCCTGCGAGGCCAGCCTGCGGCGCCTCGGCGTCGAGGCGATCGACCTCTACCAGATCCACCGGCTCGACCCGAACACGCCGATCGAGGAGACGCTCGCGGCGCTCGACCAGCTCGTCGCGCAGGGCAAGGTGCGCTCGATCGGAGCGAGCTCGACCTACGCGTGGGAGCTGATGAAGGCGCTCGCGATCTCGGAGCGGCGCGGCTTCGCCCGCTTCGCGACGATGCAGAACCACTACAACCTCGTGTACCGCGAAGAGGAGCGCGAGATGATCCCGCTCTGCGAGGCCGAGGGGATCGCCGTGATCCCGTGGTCCCCGCTCGCGCGGGGCCTGCTCGCGGGCACGCGCCAGAAGCTCGGCGACGACTCGACAACCCGCTCGAAGAGCGACGGCCTCGACCGCATCCTCTACGACCAGCCCTCCGACTGGGACGTCGTCGAGGCGGTGCGCGCGGTGGCCAAGGAGCGCGGCGCGAAGCCCGCGCAGGTGGCGCTCGCCTGGCTGCTCGCCAAGCCGTGCGTGGCGGCCCCGATCGTCGGCGCGACCAAGCTCGAGCACCTCGACGACGCGCTCGCGGCGGTGGAGATCAAACTCGCCCCCGAGGAGATCCGGGCGCTCGAGGCGCCCTATCGGCCGCACCCCGTGAAGGGGCTCGCGCCGCCGCGGCCGCCGCGGCCCGCGTAGCTGGAGACGGTCGCCTGACGGCGACCACTCCAGCTAGGCGGGGGCGCGCGCGCCTCACTCGATCCGGACGAGCTCGAAGTCCTTCCCGTTCACGGGGACCGTGAGCCGGCCGTTGGCGATCGGGAGGGTCTGCCCCGACGACACGGCGGTTGCGCCCGGCGTTCCCGCAAAGCCCATCGCCACCGGATCGACAGCGACGTGGATGTTCCGCGCGGAGCCATAAAGGTTTCCGACGACCAGGAGCGCCGCGGTCGGGCCGCTCCGGCGGTAGAAGCTCACCTGGCTCGCGGTGTCGAGCGCGGTGGCCGCCGGATCCTTGCGCCAGTAGCCGACGAAGGCTGCCTGGTCGGTGCCGAAGTCGTCGAGTGCCTGGAGGATCGAGCTCCGCGCCGCATAGGGCACGGCGACGGGCACGAGCTCTGCGTCGTGGAGCAGCACCAGCGTCATCATGTTTCGAAAGGCCTTCAGCTCCGCGGCGCTACCCGACCAATTCGGATCGCCGCTGTGGGCGTAGCCGAACTCCGAGATCCAGGCCGAACGCACGCCGTACTGGTCGGGCGCGAACTGCATGCGGGTCTGATCGAGCGGGATCGTCGCGATGTAGTCGTCCTGCCAGAGCGAGGTCCGAAACTGCTCGCCGTCGACGACCGCCGTGGCGAAGGTGTACGCAGGGATCAGCTCGCTGTTCGAGGCGTGGACGAAGAGATAGCCGGGCATTCCCTTGAGCGCGAACACGTTCCGCGTGCGTCGCAGGAACTCGCGCGTGCCGAGGATGTCGAGCGACGGACGCGTCTGGCCGTTCGAGTCCGTCCAGGATCCATTCGCCGGGTTGGCCGAGTCGAGAACGCTCGCCTGGTCGAGGAAGAGGCCCCGCATGCCGAGGTTGTCGAGCTCGGCGGCAATCCGCGTCACCAGATAGTTGGTGAAGTCGGACGCGCGATGGGACAGGGCCGGCTTGTCGAAGATCGCCGTCCAGGGAGGCTCGGTCTGGGTGAAGACGAAGGGCGGCTGGACCTCCCAGCTCGACCGCATGACGGCGAGCGCCGGATCGATCTGCGGCAGGCAATGGAGCGAGAGCTCCGGCAGGAGTTGGATGCCGTAGACCGCGAGGTAGCTCTCCATCAGTGCCTTGTTGGCCTGCAGGCCCCGGTAGGCGTCGAGATCCGCCTGGGGGATCTGCGCCTCGACGCCGGGCGGATAGCTGGTGTATGGGAACAGGAAGTGCGCGAACGCCTGCCACGAGAGCTGGATGGTCCCGAGCCCCACCTCGGACGGAGCGACGCCGGCCGTGACGCGCTGCTTGCGCCACGCAGATCCGAGGTCCTTGACCGGAGTGGCCAGGAAGTTGAACTGGAACTGCATCGGCGCCGAGATGCGGAAGCTCGAGCCGATCAGGTGCTGGGTCAGCCGCAGCCGGCCCGAAGCAGGCGTCGTGAGCTCGGTCACAGTCGGGCCGTTCCAGATCCACCCGATCGCGTTGTCCGCAAACCACCAGAACGAGCGATCTCCGTCGGCGAGGCCGACTGCGTTGAGGAAGGCGCCGCTGTAGCTCGGAAGGATCTGCTGCGCGCGGTTCTGGCTGCGGATCGTCCCGGCCTGGAACTTGAGCATGCGGGTCGCGGACGTCGAGAGCACGTCCACCTCCTGGTCGAGGCCCTGGACGTCGACCGCGCCGGTCGGCGTCACGGTGATCGCGACCATCGCGACGCCATCGAACTCGATCCGGGTCGTCGCGCTGACGGTCAGGTTCGGATAGGGCTGGCCGTCCGCGCGGATGACCGCGTGGTGGGGCGTGCTCTCGAGGACGGTCACCTGGCTGGGCGCGAGCAGGATCGAGCTGCCGCCGACGCGCAGCCGGAGGTTCATCGGCCCGGCGAGCGGGTCGCCCGCGGCGTCGATCTCGGCCGGCAGGAAGCTCCCCGACCAGACGTAGGAGCGGCCGGCGCCGAGCGTGACCGTCGTCCCCTTCACGGCGATGGCCGTGAAGCCGGGCAGCACGATTTCGTCGGTTCCGATCGGGCCGCACGTGTTGCCCAGCGCAACGAGGCCCAGGGCCGCGACGGCAAGCGCGCGCAATCGCTGCAACGGCGTTCCCCCAGCCGCCGGGATGATCACGACTTCCGCACGCGCGCGCCAGGCACCCGCGCGTTCTCGCCGCTTGCGGCGGCCGCTCGGGGCCGCGCGCGGCCGCAAGCGGTCACCAATCGCCGCGCAGCGGCGCGCCCGTGCGTCGCGGCGGGGCACGCTCCTTGCTCCGCCGGGGCAAGGGCGCTGGAGGGGGCGATGGAGCGCATGCGGTCGATTCTCTGGGTGGGGGGCGCGGAGGCTCTGCGCGCCGAGGCGGTGGCGGAGTCGCCTCTCCTCGACGTCGCGTGGGCGCGCGACGCCGATGATGCCGCGGCGCTGCCGCTCGCGGCCTTCGACGCCGTGGTGCTCGACGCCGCGTCGGGCCGCGCCGCGCGCGAGGCGCTCGAGCGCCTGCGCCGCGCGCCGTGCGAGGCGTGTCCTCCCGTCGTCGTCCTGCTACCGGCCCGCGCGGAGGGCGACGAGGCGGGGCTCCGCGCCGCCGGCGCGGCCGCCGTCGCGCTCCGCGAGGCCGCGCGCGGCGGAGCCGCCAGCGACAGTCTCGCGGGTCTGCTCGCCCGCGTCGTTCGTCCGGGCTCGAGCGCCGCTGCGCCGCGCGCGCCCGCCCCCGAGGCCGCGCGCCCGGCCCTCCCGATCGCGCGCAGCCCGAAGATGCGCGACGTCCTCGCGCTCGCCGAGCGCGCCATGCACTCCCAGGCGACCGTCCTCATCACCGGAGAGACCGGCACCGGGAAGGAGCTCCTCGCGCGCGCGATCCACGAGGGCGGCGCGCGGCGCGCGGGACCCTTCGTCGCGCTCAACTGCGCCGCCTTCCCCGACACGCTGCTCGAGAGCGAGCTCTTCGGCTACGTGCGCGGCGCCTTCACCGGCGCCGATCGCAACCAGAAGGGCCTCTTCGAGGTCGCCGACGGCGGCACGCTCTTCCTCGACGAGGTGGGCGAGACGTCGCCGCCGCTCCAGGCGAAGCTCCTGCGCGCGCTCCAAGAGCGCGAAGTCCGCCCGATCGGGGGCGCGCGCTCGCGCGCGGTCGACGTGCGCGTGGTGGCCGCGACCAACCGCGCCCTGCGCGGCGAGGTGGCGCGCGGCGCCTTCCGCGAGGACCTCTTCTATCGCCTGGCGGTCTTCCATCTCGCGCTCCCGCCGCTCCGCGAGCGCCGGGAGGACGTGCTCCCGCTCGCCGCGCACTTCCTCCGGCGCCACGGCGAACGCGACGGCAAGGCCGGCTGCTCGCTCGCGCGCGACGCCGCTGATCTCCTGCTCCTCCACCCGTGGCCGGGCAACGTCCGCGAGCTCGAGAACGAGATGCAGCGCGCGCTCGCGGTCGCCGAGGTGGGCGAGGCGATCGGCGTGCGCCACCTCTCGGAGCGCCTGCAGGACGCCCTGCGCCCGGTGCGCGAGGCCGCGCCCGAGGAGGCTCTCGCCGCCGAGCCGCTGCGCCGCACGCTCGGGCGCATCGAGGCCTGGCTGATCCGCCGCTCGCTCGAAGAGCACGGCGGCCGCCGCGCCGCCACCGCCCGCACCCTCGGCATCACCCGCGAAGGTCTCTACAAGAAGATGCGTCGTTTTGGAATCGACTAGCGCCGCCGCCTCACGCGGGCCGGACGCGCGTCGATCACCAGAGCTGCGGCGGCTTGCTTTCGCAGCTCCACGACGCCTCGAGCGCGTCGCCGCCCGCCGCCGCGGGGCTCCCTCCGCGCTCGGGTGCCTCCGGCGCGTCCTCGCGGAAGGCCGGGCTGTAGGCGCACTGCATCCACACGATGCCCGGGAACTCGAGCAGGAAGGAGTCGCCGAGATTGGTGTAGAGGAAGGTCGCGTCCTCGGAGTCGAACCAGCCGACGCGCGGCGGCGGAATCTCCGTCAGATACGCTGGGAGGAGCTGCGAGAGCTCGTCCGGATAGGCGTCGTGCTCCTTGCGGTAGCGCTCGATCGCGGCGATCACGCGCGGGGCGATCTGGTCGCGCGACTGCGCGAGGAAGCGCTCACCCTGCCACTGCCCGACCTTGATCGCGAGCACCACGAGGAGACCCGCGACCAGGAACGACAGGCCCGCGCGCGCTCTCTGCCCGTCGCCCCGCCCAGCGAGGGCGGCGACCGCCGCAGCCGGAAGCGCGAGCACCGCGAGCGCGAGCGGCCCGATCGCCGAGAACGGGATCCGCGCGAGCGCCGCGGCGAGCAGCGCCGCGAGCGCAGCAGCGGCGGCGGCGCGCAGAGGCGCCGGCCGGTCGCCGCGCGCGAGCAGCCCCGCGCCCGCCGCCAGGTAGACCACGCCGAGCACGAGCCCCACCAGCTCGAAGCCGTAGAGCGTGAGCGTGGGCCAGGGCGAGATGTTCCACTCGAGGTGGGGGTTGGTGCCGGTGATCTCGGTGCTGAGGAAGTAGACCGCCACCATCCAGACGAGCGCGGCGAGCGCGGCGAGCCGGGCGGAGCCGCGCTCGAGGAACCGCCCGACGACGGCGGGCGCCAAGACGAAGATCGAGACGAAGCCCGCCGTCGCCGCGAGCGTCGCCGGCCAGCGCCAGCTGTAGTCCTGCCACGTCTCGGGATCGAGCCAGCCGTAGTAGCTGAAGGCGCAGAGCGTGAGCCCGAGCGCGAGCACCCCGATTCGCCAGAGAAGACCGCGCGAGAGCAGAACGCCGAGCGCCGCGAGCGCGATCGCCGGCACCGCGAACAGGCCGAGGGGGATCAGCCCGCGCGGCTCGGTGCGGCCCTCGTGGCGCGCCTCCTCGACGTCGCGGCCGATCTTCTGTAGCGGCGCAAGCCAGTTCGACTCGGACGCGTGGGCGACTCCGACGGGCCGCCACCAGCTCGTCGCCTCGCGCCGCTCGGAAGGCGTCGGCGCGGGGCCCAGGAACTCGTAGTAAGCGACCGCCATCGCCAGGGCCAGGGCGGCGAAGGCGATGCGGATGGCGATCCGGCCTGCGCTCGTTCCCATCGCAGATCCCCGACCTCGTGTCGCCCGCCCGGGACCGATGATACTCGGCGCCGAGCCGCGTATCACGGACGGGACGGATCGACCGGGACGCTCCGCTTCCCGAGCAGCGCCCTGGGAGCGAACAGCAGCGTCAGCGCCGGCACCAGCGTGAGCGTGGCGAGGCAGCTCGTCGCCATCATCAGCGCAACGTAGCCGCCGAGCTGGCGCCACAGGGCGAAGCTCGACGCGAGCAGCGTGGCGTTGCCCGCAGCGATCGCGGAGGCGACGAAGAAGATGGCGCGCCCCGAGGTGCGCATCGCCTCGGCGATCGCCTCGGGCAGCGATCGATGGCGCGCCTCCTCGCGCAGCCGGAAGAGCAGGTAGATCGCGAAGTCCGCCCCGATGCTGACTCCCATCGCGGTGTAGCTCGCGGTGGCGAAGCTGAGCCAGCTTCCCAACCACCCCATCGTCCCCAGGTTGACGAGCGCCGCGCAGGCCAGCGGCGCGAGCACCAGGAGGCCGACCGCCATCGAGCGGAACACCATCGCGGCGAGCAGGAAGATCACGCTGCCGATTTGGAGCATGTTCTCGAGCTTGTTGCGCACCACGGTGGCGTTCATCGCCGCCGCTTGACCGAGCTCGCCGCCCGCGACCCGCGCGTGCACGCCGGCGGGAAAGAGGGAGCTCGATTGGCGGCGCAGCCGGTCGAACAGCCCCTCGACCCACGAGACGCGGTCGGCGCGCGAGAGGGCGTAGATCGCCGCGCTGCGCCCATCGGGCGAGAGCACGCGCGCCAGATCGTCAGGCTCGTAGAGGAGCAGGTACTGCGCGATCAGATCCCGCGAGTCGGGGATGCGGTAGTCCTGCGCGGCGCCGCCTTGCATCGCGCGATTCATCACCTGGACGTAGTCGGCGAGCGAGAGCGTCGCGCTCACCGCCGGCTCGGCCGCGAGCGTGTGCTGGAGCTCCGCGAGGCCTCTCAACACCTGCGGATCGAGCAGGTCCGCACCGCCGTCCGCCTCCACCAGGACTCGGATCGTGGACGTCCCCGTGAAGCGGTCGCGGATCGCGCGGTCGGCCGCGATCAGCGGAGCGCTGGCGTCGAACCAGGAGCGGAAGCTCGTGTTCACCTGGAGGCGGGCCGCGCCGAGCGAGGCGATCAGGACGGCGGCCAGGGTGGTCGCGAGCACGGCCCGTGGGCGCCGCAGCACCACGCGGGTGAGCGCGTCGATCGCCGGATCGAGTAGGCCGTGGCTCCGCTCGCGGCTCGCTTCCGAAGAGCGCGGGGCGCGCAGGAGCGCGCGGCAGGCGGGGATGAAGCTCAGCTCGAGCACGAGCGTGGAGAGGATGCCGAAGGCCGCCATCAGCCCGAAGTCGCGCACGGCGGGCACGCCGAAGGTAGCGAGCGAGGCGAACCCGGCCGCCGCGATGCTGCAGGCGATCGCCATCACCGGGCCGATCCGTACCAGCGAGGCGACGACCGCGGCGCGGTTGTCGCCGAGCTCCGCGTAGGACTCGTAGTAGCGCTTCAGGATCTGCACGGCGTGCCCGGCGGCCACGGAGAGCACGAGCACCGCGGTGATGGCGGTCCAGGGCGTGAGCTTGAAACCGAGCGCGGAGGTGATGCCCATCGCCCAGACGACGCTGAGCCCGGCCGTCACGAGCGGGAGCACGACGGCCTGCCAGGTGCGGAACGCCTCGTAGTGGACCAGCGCGATCACGCCGAGCGCCAAGACCACCAGCGGGATGATGCCACGCGTGGCCCCGTTCAGCGCCGCCAGCGCCGGCGATTGGCCTCCGATGAAGATCTCGGTGTCCGCGTCGCGCTCGCGGGCGGCGAGCGCCTCGAGCGCGTCGGTGATGCGCTCGGCCGACGCGTCGTCCCGGAAGTCGGCGAGCACCATCGCGCCGCGCGCGTCCGGCGAGACCAGCGTGCCGACGTACATGGGATAGGAGAACACCCGCTCGCGAAGCGCGCGCAGCGCCGCGGGGTCCTCGGGGACCTCGGCGGGAAGCAGCGGCTCGACCCGCACCGAGTCGCCCTCGGCGGCGATCGACTTGACGCGCGGCGACGCCAGCGAGAGCACGCTGGTCGGCTCGACGCCCGGCAGCCGGCTCACCGCTTCGGTGAGGCGCTGGATGCGGCGCAGCGTCGCGGGCGTGAAGACGTCTCCCTCGCGCACCCCAATCGCCAGGATCGAGGTCTGCGCCGCGCCGAGCCGAGCCGCGAGCCGGTCGTCGATCTGCGTGTACGGGTGCCCGCGCGGCACCTCGTCGGCGAGCTTCACCTCGAGCCGCAGCTGGCGCAGATCGTTGGCTAGGCCGAGCGTCAAGAGCAGGACGCCCGCCACGATCCAGCGCGGGTAGGTGACGACGATGCGGGCGATTCGCTCCACGGGCGACGAGGGATACCGCCGCGCCGACCCTGGCGCCAACCGCGCGAGCGGGCGACTCTCCGCGCCGGAGGCACCATGGCCGAGAAGGTCCGCAAGAGCGAAGAGGAGTGGAAGCGCGAGCTCACCCCCGAGCAGTTCGCCGTGGCGCGGCAGAAGGGCACCGAGCGCGCCTTCAGCGGGAAGTACTGGAACTGCCACGAGGACGGGATGTACCGGTGCGCCTGCTGCGGCGCCGACCTCTTTTCCTCGACGACCAAGTTCGACTCGGGCACCGGCTGGCCGAGCTTCACCGAGCCGGCGGTGGCGGCGAACGTGCGCACCGAGGTCGATCGCAGCCACGGGATGGTGCGCACCGAGGTCCTGTGCGGCCGCTGCGACGCCCATCTCGGCCATGTCTTCCCGGACGGGCCGGGGCCCGGGGGGCTTCGCTACTGCATCAACTCCTGCTCGCTCGACCTCGCGGACGCCGACCCCAAGAAGGGGTCCTGAGCGATGGCAGGGCGCTTCGACGGCCGCGTGGCCTTCGTGAGCGGCGGCGGGACCGGGATCGGGCTCGCCTGCTCGCGCGCGATCGTCGAAGGCGGCGGCTCGGTCCTGCTGGCCGGCCGGCGCGAGGACGTCCTCGCGCGCGCCGCCGAGGCGCTCGGTCCGCGCGCCACCTTCGCCCGCTGCGACGTTGGCGACGACGAGGCCGTCGAGGCAGCGGTCTCCGCCGCCGAGAAGCGGCTCGGCCCGCTCCGGCTCGCGGTGAACGCCGCCGGCACCGGCAACATCGGGAGCGTGCTGAACGGCCCGACCCGCGAGTTCCAGGCGCTGGTCGAGACCAACCTCACCGGGGTGTATCGCTGCCTGCGCGCGGAGGCGCGCGCGATGCGCGCCGCCGGCGGGGGCAGCATCGTCAACATCTCCTCGATCGCCGGCGCGCTCACCCACCGCTGGATGAGCGCCTACTGCGCCTCCAAGGCGGGCGTCAACATGTTGACGCGCTGCGCGGCCGACGACCTCGGCGAGCACGGCATCCGCGTGAATGCGGTGATGCCGAGCCTGGTCCCCACCGAGCTCACGCAGGCGATGGTGTCCATCCGCGCGGTCACGGACGAGTACCTGCGGCGCATGCCGGTCGCGCGACTCGGGACGCCGGAGGACGTCGCGGCGCTCGTCGCCTTCCTCCTGTCCGACGAGGCGTCGTGGATCACCGGCCAGGTGATCGGCGTCGACGGCGGGCATACCATCCGACAGGGACCCGACATGGTGCCGCTCTTTGCGCAGGGCCTGCCGGTCGAGCGCTGAGGGTTACTCCACTCGGTGTGACGCAAATCATAGCCGGCGACCTGCCGGCCGTGGTCTACTGCGAGCCGTGGAGGTCGCCCATGTCGGCTCGACGACTCGTCATCGGCGCACTGTTCGCGTTCTCTGTCGCTTCCTCCTCCCTTCCGGCGCGGGCGGCGGCGCTCAGCCTGGTCCAGGTCGTGCAAGACAGCGCCTCCGGGCTCAGCGGGGCGTCGGCGGTCGCCGTGAGCCCCGACGGCAAGAACGCCTACGTGACGAGCGAGTCGGGCAACTCGGTCTCGATGTTCTACCGCGACCTCGGGGCGAACGCGTTCTTCTACATGGGAAAGCTCGTCGACGGCGTCGACGCCGACGGCCTCCAGGGCGCGAGCGCGATCG
>Ga0335082_10000623_pt1 | contig 36827 bp, 33 predicted proteins | sample Lox_Sample_41_FD_206718 | JGI IMG/M metagenome (GOLD analysis project Ga0335082, IMG submission 206718) | Soil microbial communities from Loxahatchee National Wildlife Refuge, Florida, United States - Lox_Sample_4.1 | ecosystem: Environmental > Terrestrial > Soil > Wetlands | place: USA... | reverse complement strand
GCCCTGGCGCTGGACGTCCTGCGGCAGGCTGGACAAGGCAACCTGGACGCGGTTGTTGACGTTGACCGTATTGATGTCCGGGTTGGTTCCGAGCTCGAAGGAGGCGGTGAGCGTGTAGCTGCCGTCATTGCCGCTGACGCTCTTCATGTAGATCATCTTGTCGACGCCGACGATCTGCGCCTCGAGCGGCTGCGCGACGGTGGCATCGACCACGGCGGCAGACGCGCCGGGGTAGCTGGTCGTCACCGAAACCTGCGGAGGGACGATGTCGGGATATTGCGCGATCGGGATGGAATAGAATGCAAGCGCGCCGGCGATCGTGGTGACGATGGCGATGACGCCGGCAAGACGCGGGCGATCGATGAAGACCGACGACAACATGCATCAGCCTCCGCCGACGGGCGCCGCCGCGGGAGTCGCGCGAACCGGCAGCCCCGGACGAACGGCCTGGAGACGGTCGACGATGACCTGCTCGCCGCCAGACAGGCCCTCGTTGATCACGACGTCGGCCCCGCTTGCACCGCCGGGCTTCACCCGCCGCGGCACGGCTTTGCCATTCTCGACCACGAACAGGTAAACGCCCTCTTGGTCGGCGAGCAGCGCCGACTGCGGCACGACGATCTGTTCCTCCGGCGCGCCGATCTGCAGCAGCACGACGACGAGTTGCCCGTCGATCAGGGCGCCTTTCGAATTGGGGAATTTGGCCCGTACCAGAACTGTGTCCGTCGAGCGGTCGACCGTCACGTCGACGAAATTGATCTCTCCGACCTCGGCGTAGATCGATCCATCGGCAAACCGCAGGCGGCATTTGATGGACTCCCGACTTACGTTCGTGCCCTCCGTGCGTGCCTTCAGCAGTTCGCGCTGGCTGACCGGGAAGGTGACGTACATCGGATCCTGGCTGACGATGGTGGTCAGGACCCCGCTGTTCGGCCCGACGACGTTTCCCTTGGTGACGCTGGTTTTGCCGATCTTGCCGGCAATCGGCGAAACGATAGTGGTGTAACCGAGATTGATGCGCGCGGTTTCGAGGCTGGCCTCGTCCTGCATTATCGCGCCTTTTGCCTGCTGGTCGGCCGCCACCGCTTGATCGCGCGCGACCACCGTTCCGGACTGTTTCTCGAGCAATTCCTGCGCGCGTTGCAGCTGAATCGCCGTCAGCGCCTGGGAAGCTTTGCTGCGCTCGACAGCGCCCTGGGCCTGTTCGACAGCGGCCTTAAACAGACCGTCTTCGATCCGGTAAAGCGGCTGGCCGACGGCGACCGTGCTGCCTTCCTGAAACTGAACGTCCTCGAGATAACCGGTGACCCGCGCCCGGATGTCGACGCGCTGGACCGCATCGACGCGCCCGCGGAAATCCATCGTCTTCTCGACCGCCTTACGGGACGCGACAATGGTGCCGACGGGAAGCGGAGCCTGTCCGTTGCCTTGCGCCGAAGCGGTGAGGACGGAACAGCAAAGAAGAAGAACGGCGCAAACGGAGTTTCGCATGAGCTTCTCCCCCGTTTCGATCAGTGACCTCGAAAGCACGGTCTACTGTCCTTCCAGGAACACTATATTCTCCCAACTGTGCACGCGCAGCAGGATTTTGTGAAACAACGAACCTGGGACCGGCCGCCTCGGCAAGCGCATCTCGCAGCAATTACAAGAATTGCCATATCGACGCGTGGATCATCCATTGTCCCTCGGGGCAATGGCTTGCCTTCTTGCCGAAGGAGGTCGAGCGGGATTCCGCATCCGTCCGGCAAGTTACAGGCCCGATAACCGGTGAATACACATCCTGGAGCCGCCCGCGGCTTGCCCTGAGCCGGGGCCCGGCGTTAGCCTTGCCTTCATGGGCGCGCTCGACACCGCACTGCATCCGTCCGCCGCCGATATCGAGGCTGCCGCCAAACGGCTTGCCGGCGTCGCCGTGCGCACGCCGCTGATCAACGCGCCGGTGCTCGACGAGCGGCTCGGCGCGCGGGTTTTCCTAAAGGCCGAGACGCTGCAGCGCACCGGTTCGTTCAAGTTCCGCGGCGCCTATAACAAAGTATCTTCGATACTGCCGGAGCGGCGGGCCGCCGGCGTCGTGGGCTATTCCTCCGGCAACCACGCGCAAGGCGTGGCGGCGGCCGCGCGGCTGCTCGGCATGCCGGCGGTCATCGTCATGCCGGCCGACGCGCCGCGCCTGAAACGCGAGCGTACCGCCGCGCTCGGCGCCGAGGTCGTGCTCTATGACCGCGACCGCGAGGACCGCGCGGCCATCGCCAAGAAAATCGTGGCCGATCGCGGCGCGACGCTGGTGCCGCCTTACGACGATCCGCTGATCATCGCCGGCCAGGGCACCATCGGGCGCGAGATCGTCGAGGATCTCGAGCGCCTTGGCATCAAGCCGGACATCGTCGTGGTCGGCGCCTCCGGCGGCGGGCTTGCCGCCGGCATTTCGCTCGGCGTCAAATCGCGCGTGCCGTCGGCAAAATTCTATACCGTCGAGCCGGAAGGCTTCGACGACACGCTGCGCTCCTTCGTCAGCGGCCAGCGCGAACGCAACGAACGCATGAGCGGAACCATCTGCGACGCGCTGATGAGCAACACGCCGGGCGAGCTGACCTTTCCGATCAACCGCGAATTGATCGGCGCCGGCATCGCGGCGAGCGACGCCGAAGTCGCCGCCGCGGTGCGCTACGCGTTCCAGGAACTGAAATTGGTGGTCGAGCCGGGCGGCGCCATCGGCCTTGCCGCACTGCTTGCCGGCAAACTCGAGGTCGAGGGCAAGGTGGTGGTCGGCGTCCTGTCCGGCGGCAATGTCGATCCGGACCTGTTCGCCAAGCTGATCGTGGGCTAGCGCGCGGGCTCATCGATCGCGCTGATGGCTGACATTATCGCTTACCGCACACAAGAAACTGTCATGCAGAAAATTTTGTTGGCGCTCTCAATCGGACTTGTATTGCTGAGCGGGCCGCGTGCCGCTTTCGCGGAATGGAAAGAGGACGTCAAAGTTGATCGGGTCACGGGTGAACGGACCGTGGTTATGACGAATGCGGCTCTGAGCTCCGCGCGTCAATTCGGCAGAAAAGTTTCAGCAACGCTTGTCTTGCGATGCGTCGCCAGCGCCGGTCGCGCAAAACATCCGAGTGCGGCGATCGTCTTTTCCGAACGCGTTGCGATGGACACGGTTGCGACGAAATACCGAATCGACAATGACCCGGTCAGACGCAACAAGATGGCGTCGGTCCAGAATGACGGGCTTGCTCTCGAACTGGGATGGGCCGAATTTATGAGCAGACTGCCGTCGTCATCCGTTTTGCATATTGAATTTAGCCTTCCCTGGGCCGGCCATGCCTTGATTGAGTTCGACACCACCGGCGCAAATGAAGCTTTCCGTCACATTCCGTGCAGCGACCAAAAGCGGCTCGGCTAGTTCACCGGCGAGCGTCACACGTGGTTCGTTTCACGGCGCACGTGTCGCGTCAGCGTTTGGCCAAAGCAGGCGTGCCGTACGATTGCGATTATGCCCGCCGAGCGGCATTCCATGCTGGCGAACTGTTGCTGAGAGCGGCGGATTGCCGTGCTGACGGCGAATTGGATCCGTTATGGCGCCGTCTAGTTCCAGGTCAGCAGGACGTCGCTGGCCAGGCCCACCCCAACAAGGCCGGCGCTGGTCAGCGCATTGGCGCGGATAAAGCCGAAATCGAATCCCAGGTTATCCATGGTCACGCCCAGGACGGCCGCTGTCGCGACAGCGGTCAACAGGGCCAAAAATGCAAACACGAATTTTTCTTCCATGGCGGCAGAATAGCGCGCCGTTCGATTATCATTCGTTAGCAGGGTTAAACGCCGGCGATCGAATTTATCGCTTTCGTTAAAAAGACAATAAGTTAAAAAACGGCAACGCCTTCAACGCCGCTGATCGACATTCACGGTGTGATTGTCGACTCGAAACCTTGTCTCTTCCTGATAGGCAAAGGAGGCCCCGGTGCGCGGAGGAAACGACCGGAGCCTCCCTATTGAGCAAGCATACCTAGCAACGGTATCGAGTGTAGAAGGTAGGCCGTTAATGGCATTTCAAATTCTCGTAACGCCAGCATTAGTTCTGCAATGCTGCGGATAAAGACGAGATAAAATAATGTCGAGACCAGCCCGGCAAGCGGGCATTGGGCGTCGCGGTCGGCACGTTCGCTAAGAGCCGAGAGGCGACAATTCGTCGGGTGTGCCCACCCGCCTTTCGGCTTCGAGGCAAGCGCCGGTTTCCGACATTATGCAGATGACGCAATTGCGCTCAGCGCGCACGTCCAAATGAATTGCCGATCGCATCAAGCCGGCCAGTCGATTGCGTCGGCAAGGGAGCGCCATGGGCGTCAAAAGGAAGAGGCGCGTGGCATTGTTTGATTTTCTCTAGAATCATTTTGCCGCTGGCATTGTCGAACTTCCTAACCTCGCATCGATTCTCGCCGGTTTGGACGACGACGGTACCCATGCGAGCCGGCTCCGATTTAGCTGAGCGCGCTTTTCCATTTGTATCAGAGTGAGAAAATATTGCGGCAGAGCGAGCGACTAACATCGTTGTAAAATCCGTAGTCATCGCCAATGCGACGAACGCCACGACCATGCAAAGACAGCCTGCCAGGCTGATCCACCCCTTCCACCCATGACGGCGCCGGCGCGTTTTTATTTTTGCGTTTGTCGTCGCAATCTGTTCTTTTGCGAATTCTGGAATGTATTCGGCTTCCGCCCTTCGCGGCGATAGCGATTCAAGGTCAGCCTTGAACCTGGCATCTCTAGCCTCAAAGTCGGCCCGGATCTTGGCTGAGATCTCGGCAAAGCTGCCTGTGTATTGAGTCATCGTGCGCTCATAACGATTAGGCGTAGCTTTCATAATCTTTGATGATAAGCGTTAACAAATTGCCGTTACTAAGCGGTTTTTAGGTCATTCGCGGCCAAAATAGCCACTGCGAAGCCCAGTAGGAAATAAGCAAGTGCCGGCCGTCTCGTGCGACGGTCCCTCATCACGTAAACAGCGCGAGCCTCTCGTCGGCGCTCAGCGCCATCAGCGCGGCGAGCGGATTGACCGGCGGCGCAACCGGCTTTGCGGTTTGCGGCGCAGGCTCGATCGGGGCCGCAGGAATCGGCGCCGGCGTCAACACTTCGGGCTCCGCGGGCAGTGGCAGCACGATAAGTTGGGCGCGCGCCGGTTCGGGCTCGGCTTCGGCGAGCGCAATGCGAGGGCGCGGCGGCACATCGGCAGGCGGTTCGGTCGTCCGCGTCTCGGCCATGGCGTCGATGCGCCGTTCGAACAGATCGAGCAGCTTGGCGAGCTTGACCGCCCGCGCCGGCGGCGCGGCGGCGTCGATCTCGGGGCGGGCGAGGCGGATGGCGGTGACCAGCATGCGCAGGTCGTCGCGCAGGCGCTGCGCGGCGGAGGCGTCGGCGTGAAGATGCGTCTCGATACGGCCGATCGCCGTCAGCAGCGCCTCGTTGTCGGCGTTGCGGCTGCGCCGGGCGTGCTCGGCGAGGAAGGCGCGACCACGCGCGCTTCGCGACAGTGCGGCGCGAAGCGTGTGATACTCGTCCTCGTTGGGCGCTTCCGGCGACTTGAACGCCAGCGCCAGCGGCTCGTTCGCCATGGGCAATCCGTGACCGGCCGTTTATGAATCAGGGCGCCTGATTCGGCTAGCCACGCCGGGTCACGGAATGTGGCCGCAACGGTCCAAGCAACAGCGAAAAAGACGGAAAATGCGGCCCTTCAGCCAGTTGCAAGTCGGCTTTTCGGCGCGCCTCGCGGGGCTTTACGCCGGTATCTTTATCATGGGCGGCATCCAACTGCCGTTCTTCCCGGTCTGGCTGAAGGCCAAGGGTCTCGACCCGCAAATGATCGGTATGGTGCTGGCGGCGCCGATTGTAACGCGGCTGATCGCGGTGCCGCTGGTGGCGCGGGTGGCCGACCGGCGCGAGGCCCTGCGCGCGGCGATCGTTGCAGCGAGCTTCCTCGGCACCGCGGGCTACATAGCCGTGGGCCTCGCCGAGGGAGCGGGCGCGATTATGATCGCCTACGCGCTGACCTCGCTCGCGCTCACGCCGGTGATGCCGCTCGCCGAAACCTATGCGCTCAGAGGCCTTGCCGCGCACGGACGCGCCTACGGGCCGGTCCGCCTGTGGGGCTCGGTCGCTTTCATCCTCGGCACCTTCATCGCCGGCTTTGCCGCCGATACGATTGCCACACGTCAGTTGATCTGGCTGATCGCCGCGGCCTGCCTCGTCAGCGCGCTCACCGCATTGATGCTGGCGCCGCTCGCGGCCGGCGCGTCGACGGCAGCGGCTTCACCGGCGCCGCGCAAGCCCTTGCTGCGCGATCCCGCCTTCATCGCCATTTTAGCTGCGGCAAGCCTGATCCAGGCGAGCCATGCCGTCTATTACGGCTTCTCGGCGCTGCAATGGCGCGCAGCCGGGCTCGACGGCACCGCCATCGCGGCGCTGTGGGGCCTCGGCGTCGTCGCCGAGATCGTTCTGTTCGCCATGTCCGGAAGGCTGCCGCCGCTGTTCCGGCCGATCGTGCTCATCACGATCGGCGCGGCGGGCGGCGCCTTGCGCTGGGCCGCGATGGCGCTCGACCCGCCGGCCTTGGCATTGCCGTGGCTGCAGCTGCTGCACGCGGCCTCGTTCGGCGCCACGCATCTCGGCACGCTCGGTTTTGTCTCGCGCTACGCGCCGCCTGGGCGGGGCGCGACCGCGCAAGGCTATCTCGCGATTGCCGTCGGCATGACGTCGGCGGCGGCGACCAGCCTGTCGGGATGGCTTTACGGCAGCTTCGGCAGCGGCGCCTATGCGGCGATGGCGTTAGCGGCGGTCGCTGGCGGCGCTTTCGCGCAGGTCGCGCAGCGGGCGCGCGGTGAAGCGGCGCTCTGAGCGCAACCGCACGCGCTCCACCGGCCGGTCGCAGCTCGCCACAATGCCGTGCAGTGCGCGGCCTTCCATGAAGATCATCTTGCGCGACAGGCCGCCGTGCCGGCTGATCCAATGGCGCACCGGCGCGGGGTAGATATTCCACAGCGCCTGCGTTCCCATCGGGCTGGTGACCGGCCGGCCGGTTTCGTCGGGCATCCAGGCGGCGTGGAAGCCGAACCGCGCGCGCGAGGTGGCGCAGATGCGGTCGCGCGGAATCAGGCCGAGCACCATGGTGCACGCCGACAGGCAATTGCCGTCGACAACCACGCGCTCGCCGCTCGAGCGCACTGCGGCGAAGTTTTGCAGATATTGGCCGATCTGCCCGCCGCGGTCCTCGGCGATGCGCATGGTCGCGGACGCGGACGAGATTCCGCACGCCAAAAATACGGCGCACAACGACAGGCCCCGAATTTCCATTGACGTCCCCACGTTCGTTCGTCGCGCCTGTCCCGGCGCCTGCGCAATTGAACCGTAAGTCTAGGCCAAAGGCGCGGCCGATGGAAAGACTTGGTTAACCACGAAAGTGGGGAAAGCGGCCGGAACGACGATTCGCACGGCGCATGGGCAGCCGGTCGGGAACCTACGGTTCCATCTTCGGCGAGTCCGATTCCGAGCGATTAGGCTTAATTTGAGTATGAAATTGATTGTCAGGCTCCCGCTGGTGTCATCTCGGCGGCCTCAGGAGACTGCGGTTGTCCCAGGCCGTTCCTCTACGTTCGATCCAGATTCTGCGCGCCGTCGCCGCCTGCCTGGTGGTGTTCGGCCATGTGTTGCATGAGACGGTCGAGATCGGCATGCACAGCGGACGGCCGCCGCTGAATATCGGCATCATCGATTGGGGCATCGGCGTCGATATTTTCTTCGTCATCTCCGGCTTCATCATGATCTACACGACCGCCGAGCTGTTCGGTCAGCCGGGGGCGACGCGGACGTTTCTGATGCGGCGGATCATCCGCATCGTGCCGCTCTATTGGCTCATCACCGCGGGACTCATTCTGACCTATCTGGTCGCGCCGAAGGTATTGAACGTGCCGATCGAAGGCTGGCGCTCCATCGTCACTTCGTTCTTCTTCATTCCCGATCTGCGCGGCAACGGCGAAGTGCGGCCGATCATGGCGCTCGGCTGGTCGCTGAACTACGAAATGTTCTTCTACGCGATATTCGCGGTGTGCCTGCTGGCGCCGCTGAGACGCGCAACGGTCTACCTCGTCGGCTTTTTTGTCGGCATTTCCATCGTCGGCGCTGCGGTTAAGATGCCGTCCATCGCGCTCACTTATTGGACGGATTCGATTGTACTGGAGTTTCTCTTCGGCGCTCTGCTGGCGCTCGCCTGTCGCGCCAAGGTCGCGATCAGCCCCGCCGCGGCGTGGACGTTGATCGCGCTCGGCGTGGTCCTGGCCGTCGCGCTCGGCCCGTTCTGGGGCGCAAACCAGATGTTGCCGCGCTTCGTTGCCGGCGGGCTGCCGGCGACGCTGATCGTGGCGGCGGCGGCGTTCGGGCCGCGGCTGTCGGCGTCATGGATCGTGACACCGCTGGTCGTCCTGGGCGATGCCTCCTACAGTCTTTATCTCACGCATCCGTTCGCGCTCCGGCCGATGCGCAACGTCTGGATGGCGCTCGACGGCGGCTCGCTGCCGTTCGGCCTTTATGCGATCATTTGTCTGCCGGTGGCGATTGCGGCCGCGCTGGTCGTCTATCGCTGGATCGAAAGGCCGATCACCGACGCGCTGCGCGTCCGGCTGGCGCGACGCCGCGGCGATGACCGGTCGCGTCAGTTTGCTGCCGCTCAGCCCCACAGCGCGGCGGCGGGCGGGTAAATCAAGCTTCCTTCGTAACGCAGGCCGTCGGGCCGGTCCTTGCTGAGCAAAAGCGGGCCGTCGAGGTCGACAAATTGGGCCTGCTGCGCCAGCAGCAGGCCCGGCGCCATGGCGAGCGAAGTCGCCACCATGCAGCCGGCCATGATGGTAAAGCCGAGCTGCCGGGCTTGCGCGGCCATGGCCAAAGCCTCGGTCAGCCCGCCGGTCTTGTCGAGCTTGATGTTCACCGCGTCGTATTTCCCGACGAGGTCCGGCAGCGAGTCGCGGTCGTGCACGCTTTCGTCGGCGCAGACCGCCAGCGGCCGCTTGATGCGCGCGAGGGCGAGATCGCGTCCTTGCGGCAGCGGCTGCTCCACCAGCGCCATGCCGGCTGCGGCGCAGGCAGCGAGATGGTCGGTGAGATTGCTCTCGGTCCAGCCTTCGTTGGCGTCGGCGATCAGGGTGGCCCGCGGCGCGGCGGCGCGGACGGCACGGATGCGGGCGACGTCGCCGCCATCGGCGGCATCGCCGCCAAGTTTGATCTTGAGCAGGGTCCGGCCGGCCGCCTTGGCGGCGGCCTGGGCCATGGCGGCGGGCGGCGCGAGCGAAATCGTAAGGGCCGTGGTCAACGGCTGCGGGGCGGGCAGGCCGGCAAGCGCATAGGCTGGGCGGCCGCTGCGCTTGGCCTCGAGGTCCCAGAAGGCGCAGTCGAGCGCATTGCGGGCGGCGCCGGGCGGCATCGCGCCCTGCAGGGCCTGCCGGTCGAGGCCGGCGGCGATCCGCGGCGCCATAGCCCTGATCTGCGCCAGCACGCTGTCGATGCTTTCGCCATAGCGGGCGTAGGGGACACATTCGCCGCGGCCGCGCGCCTTGCCATCGCCCAATTCAGCGACCACGACCTCAGCCTCGGTCTTGGTGCCGCGGCTGATGGCAAAGGAACCGGCGATCGGCCAGTTTTCAGCGGCAGCGGCAAGGGTTAAGGCCATTTTCAGGGTTAAATTCTAGTGTCTAAGGCGGGATAGGACAGCGGAAACCGCCAAAACCTCGACAGGTGCAACGGCTTGGGTCAAGGGCCGCGCGGCGGCGCCCCCGGCTCTGGCGAGGAACTACAGCGGAATCAAAGGCTTGGTTGGATGAGCGGCGTATTGCTAGAAGGCACGGCGGATGGCGACCGGCTCAGACTCGCCGGTGCCGGTGCCTGGGTGGCCGAAAACGCCCACAGCCTGGAGGCGCAGGTCAACGCCGCGACCCGGGGCAGGGCTCCCGTCAAGCGCGTCGTCATCGACATGGCCCGCGTCGACCGGCTCGACACCTTCGGCGCCTGGCTGCTGGAGCGGCTGACGCGCAGCTTTGCCGTCCGCGGCTGCGAGACCGCGGTGACGGGGCTCAAGGAGGACTACCGGGCGCTGATGGATGAGGTGCACGGCGTGCCGGCCGAATCGCCGCCGGAGCGCCGCCGTGGCTCGCTCGTCGATGCGATTGCCTCCATCGGCGAGAGCATGGCCGCGGTCGGCGGCTCCATTGGCGCTTTCGTCAACATGCTGGGCGCGCTCGCGGTGGCGTTCGCGCGCGTCGTCATCCATCCGCGGCGCTTTCGTCTGACCTCGATGGTGCACCAGCTCGACAATGTCGGCTGGCGCGCGGTGCCGATCATCCTGCTGATCACGTTTCTGATCGGCGCCATCATCGCGCAGCAGGGCATTTTCCATTTCCGCAAGTTCGGCGCCGACATCTACGTCGTCGACATGGTCGGCATCCTGGTGCTGCGCGAGATCGGCGTGCTCATCGTCGCCATCATGGTGGCGGGCCGCTCCGGCTCGGCCTACACCGCCGAGCTCGGCGCGATGAAGATGCGCGAAGAGGTCGACGCGCTGCAGACCATGGGCTTCGATCCGGTCGAAGTGCTGATCCTGCCGCGCATCGTCGCTCTCATCATCGGCGTGCCGATCCTCACCTTTCTCGGCTCGATGGCGGCGCTCTACGGCGGCGGGCTGATCTGCTGGCTCTACGGCGGCATCAGCCCCGACATTTTTTTGTCGCGGTTGAAGGAGGCGATCTCGCTCGACACCTTCGAGGTCGGCATGATCAAGGCGCCGTTCATGGCCATGGTGATCGGCATCGTCGCTTGCGTGGAAGGCATGGCGGTCAAGGGCTCCTCCGAATCGCTCGGGCTGCAGACCACCGCCTCGGTCGTGGAATCGATTTTCCTGGTGATCGTGCTCGACGGCTTCTTCGCCGTGTTCTTCGCCTCGATCGGGATGTGAGCGATGGCGACGGGCAATGGACGCAAGGAAACGGTGATCGAGGTGCGCGGCGTGACCGTCGGCTTCGGCGGCCACGTCGTGCTCGACAAAATCGACCTCGACGTCTACCGCGGCGAAATCCTCGGCTTCGTCGGCGGTTCGGGCGCCGGCAAATCGGTGCTGATGCGCACCATCATCGGCCTCCTGCACAAACGCGAGGGCAGCATCAAGGTGTTCGGCGTCGATCTGGCGAAAGCCACGGATGCCGAGCGTCAGGCCGTGGAGCGGCGCTGGGGCGTGCTGTTCCAGCAGGGTGCGTTGTTTTCCTCGCTGACGGTGCGGGAAAACCTGCAGTTTCCGATTCGCGAATACCTCAAGCTGTCGCAACATCTGCTCGACGAACTGGCCGTCGCCAAGCTGGAAATGGTCGGGCTCGACGCCAGTGCGCTGGACAAATTCCCGTCCGAATTGTCCGGCGGCATGACCAAACGCGTGGCGTTGGCGCGCGCGCTCGCGCTCGATCCGGAAATCGTCTTCCTCGACGAGCCGACCTCCGGTCTCGACCCGATCGGGGCGGGCGATTTCGATACGCTGATTGCGACCTTGCAGCGCACCTTGGGCCTGACCGTGTTCATGGTGACGCACGATTTGGACAGCCTGCACACGGTCTGCGACCGCATCGCGGTGCTCGCCGACGGCAAGGTGATCGCGGCTGGCACCATGGACACCATGCTGGCGTCCACCCATCCATGGCTGCGCGCCTATTTCCACGGCAAGCGGTCGCGGGCGGGTCATCTCGAAGGCGTGAAAGTCTAGCTGGAGTTTGAGTCGATGGAAACCAGAGCGAATTATTTCATCATCGGATTGTTCACGCTGGCGGTCGTGTTCGGCGTGTTCGGATTCGTCTACTGGTTCCAGAACATCGGCGGCCATGCCGAGCGCGCCTATTACAGCGCCGTGTTCGACGGCTCGGTATCCGGCCTGCGCACCGGCGCGACCGTGCTGTTCAACGGCATCCGCGTCGGGGAGGTGACCAATCTCAAGCTCGACCCGAGGCGCCCGAAGCAGGTGATCGCCGTTGTCGCCATCGACAAATCGGTGACGGTGCGCAAGGACACCGAGGTCGGTCTTGAATTCCAGGGACTCACCGGCATTGCTTCCGTCGCGCTCAAAGGCGGCAGCCCGAACTCACCCGAGATCGTCGGCGACAAGGACAGCCCGCCGCTGCTTACCGCGGCGCCGGGCGCCGCGCAGGACGTCACGCAAGGCGCGCGCGACACGCTGCGCCGGCTCGACAGCTTCATCGACGAAAACAGGGAAGCCTTCCACAGCGCGCTGACCAATCTCGACACCTTCACCCAGTCGCTGGCACGCAACTCCAAGCGCATCGACAAGATCACGCAGGGCCTGGAGAACCTCGCCGCCGGCGAGGACGGCAAGGGCGGCGAACTCTTCGAGGCGGTCCATTCGATCCGCACACTGTCGGATCACCTTGATCAGCGCACGGAAGAGATCACCAAAGGCATCAACGCCTTCACCGCCGCCGGCACCAAGCAGATCAATGCCATCGGCACCGACGCCCACCGCATGATGGCGGAGGTCGAAAAGACGGTGAAGAACATCAACCAGAATCCGAGTCGCCTGCTGTTCGGCGGCGCGCCGAAGAACTAGGCGCCACGGCCGGCGGGCCGCTTCAGTCAGCTCATGTTGCCGAGCGGGACGTTCGCCGGGATCGCCGGCGTTTCCATCACCACGACCTCCGGCTCGCCTTCCTCCATCTTACGCCGGAACATGATCCAGAAGGAGATCGCCGCCAGCACTGGCACGCAGGCCAGCGCCGAAATCGCGTCGTTGGTCGACAGCAGGACCAGCAGCGCGATCGCCGCCAGCGCCGCCCGGATGCAGCGGTCGACGAGCAAGCGGTCGGTGAACGTCGCCTGCAGGCTGAAGGTGATGCCGAGCGTCGAAGTCGCGACCAAAAGCGCGGCGAACAATTGCTCGACGCCGGGTTTGATCACCAGCTCCGGATGGACGAAGACGCCGGCCATCAGCGTGAACAGCGACACGCAGATCTGCACCGAGCGCCACAGCGTCGTATAGAACGACGCGCCGGCGATCTTCGAGGTGATCGCCGCGGTGATCGAGGTCGGCGGAGTCAATTCGCCGAACACGCCGATGAAAAAGGCGAAGAAGTGAATCACCCAGGGGTTGACGCCGACCTGCATGAAAGGCGGGGCGATGACGATGGCGACCAGGATGTAGACCGGCGCCGGCGGCAAGCCCATGCCTAAGATGGCGCCGAAGATGAAGGCCATCAGAACCATCGCGGTCATGTTGACGCCGGCGGCGTCGACCAGCAGGAAGCCGAGCTTGGTCGGCACGCCGGTGATGACGAGGGCGCCGGTGAGGATCGCCAGCGTCGCCAGCAGCATGGCGATGTCGGAGATCATTTCGATATAGGAATCGAGGACGCGCTGGATCGGCCGGATGAACTCGGCGAGCGACCAGCGCCTTTCCACCAGCAGCGATCCGAAATGGATCGCGACCAGGATGGCGCCGGCGGCGCAGAACATATAGAGCGCGGCGAACATCGGCGCGAGAAAGATCGCCGCCATCAGCGAGACCAGGCCGCCGACCACCAAGACGAAGGCGCCGAGATTGACCTTGTCGCGCCAATTGAGCTTTTCGGCCTTGGGGTTGATGACCAGGCGCGTGCGGTAGTGGATCGCCAGCAGATAGACCGACACCGACACCGACATGTAATAAATCAGCGCCGGCACCCAGCCGCGCGCAACCACGTCGAAATAGTCGACGCCGAGGAATTCGGCCATCAGGAAGGCGGCGATGCCCATCACCGGCGGCATCAATTGGCCGCCCATCGACGAGGCGTTTTCGATCGCCGCCGCGGTCGCCGGTGGCAGGCCGGCGCCGATCATCGCCGGGATGGTGGCCGAGCCGACGGTGATGGAATTGGCGGCGCCCGAGCCCGACACCGTGCCGATCGCCATCGAGCCGATCACCGCCGACTGCGGGATGGCGTGGTGCGAGCGGATGGCGATGCGCTTGGTCGCGCGCAGCAGCGAATCGACGCAGCCGAACCCGCGCAGCAGGCTCAGCACCAAAAGGAACGAGCCGATCACGGTGAGCGCGATCTGCGGCAGGCGCGAGAAGATGCCGGTCTCCATCTCGACGCTGCTCGCGGAGATGACGCGCTCCCAGGACAGGCCGGCGTGGTAGAACATGCCGGGCACCACGTAGCCGTAGACGGCATAGAGAATGAGTACGATGTTCAAGATGAACAGCGGCATGTGGCGCTTGCGCGCGTATTCGATGATCAGCAGCGTCATCACGCCGCCGACGACCAAGTCCATTGTTTCGGGGGCGCCGGCGCGCTCTTCGCCGAGCGCCATGTAATTCGTGTGCATGTAATAGGCGCAGTACAGCGCGAAGCCGCAATAGGCGGCGGCGATGAGGTAGTTCGCGAGCGGCGGCAGCTTCGGATAGAGATCGTTGGTGCGCAGCGAGTGCAGCGTATAGAGCACGAAGGCGGCCGGGATCATGGCCATCGCTAGCAGCGTCGGTCCGCCGTTGCCGGTCCAGTAGTAGTAGAACATGTAGAGAAAGAACGCGACCGAGGCTGCGTAGTAGATGCAGTTGAGCGCGAGCGGCGGGCGGTGTTGCGACGTCGTGTCGGTCATGACGAATCCATGGAGGCTGTCTGAACCAGACAGAGGCGGGCGCATTGCGCGCGCCCGCCCCCGGATTTCATTTCACCTGAACACGATCCTTACATCGTCGCCTTGGCGACGTGGGCGTCGAACTTGGGGTCCCACTGGCCCTTTTCCTTCAGCCACTTGGCGAGGCCGGGATGGATGGGGACAAGTTGCCAGGTCGCTTCCAGCGCCTGCTTCTGGAATGCGGCCATCTTGCCGTTGCCGATTTCGCGGAAGCTCGGATCGAGCTTGGCCAGTTCGTCGGAATGCTTGTCGATGACGGTCAGCATTTTATACATCTCGTCGGTCGACACTTTCATGCCGAGATCGAAGCCCCAGTAGAACGGTAGCAGTGTCACCTTCTTGACGTACAAATCCTTCTTGTGGAAGCTGGCCGGATCGACATCGACCGTGCTGAAGCCTTTCGCCTTCATCTTGGCGAGTTCGGCGGCGCTTGGATTGAGCGCGGCCCAATCGACGGCGAGCGAGGCTTCGGCGAGCCACGGCGGCGGGGTCTTGCCGCCGGCGGCGTAGATGATCATGGCGTCGATCGAGCCGGCATTGAGCTGCGAGCCGGCGGTCGACAGATCGACCTGCTTGTAGACGTGCTTGACGCCGGCCGCGGCCATGGCGTTTTCGAGATGCTTGCGGGTGTCGAACGGCAGCGGGCCGGTGTAGACGTTCTTGCCGGTCAGATCTTCCCAGCTCTTGATCTTGTCGCGGTTGGCCGCCTTGATCGCCAGGCCGACGTCAAGCGTGTAACACCAGAACGACTGTACCGGCTGCACCTTGACGTGCGACTTGAAGTCCTTGAAGCGGCCGTTGTCGGCGGCGAATTCCTTCAAGGCGACGTCGGAGCCGTAGTAGCCGTCGAGGTCGCCGGTGGCGAAGCCTTTCACGGTGCCGACCGCGCCCGGATAGGGCAGCACGGAGATACGCAACTCCGGCATCTCTTTGCTGAGGATGTTGGCCAGCACCACCAGGGCTTTTTGGCCGGTCGATCCGACCGGGCCGGTACCCCATTTAATATCCTTCGGTTCGGACCGAGCCGCGGTGTTCGATAGGCCGAATGCAAACGCCGCCAATAGAGCCGCGGCTAAGCTGCGTGCAATCAACGCACGCGCCGATAGAACATGCTTGCGCATGGCAATAATCCTCCCAGAGTTGCCGTATTCTTCCTGTGGCGCCGTTCGACGCCGTTAGACCCTCCAAGCCGCCCGATCGTTTTTTCTTATTATTGCCGGCGGCAATGCTACCGCTTAGACCGCCGACATCGCCCCACGCGGACAGCAGCCCTGGCTCACTATCCAATAGTTGGCTCGCGGAGGCAAACTGAAATTTATGTTGTGGTTATGTTGCAAGTAGAGGCAGGGCCGGTTTCCCGACCCTGCTGGATTATTGTCTCAACCGTCTTTTGCCGCGAAATCTAGTCGAATCGCCCGGCGGCGTGCGCCAGCATGGTGTAAACCTTGCCGGTTTCCGAGGTGAGGTAGGTGCGCGCCACCAGTTGGCCGCGGCCGTCGCGCGAGGTCTCTTCGAGCAGCCGCTCGAACTCGTCGATGTAGCGGTCCACGGTAAGCTTGAATTCGCGGTCGCTGCGGTACTTGCGGCGGATCTCGTCGAACGCCTGCTGGCCCTGCAACGTGTAGAGCCTACGCGTGAAGACGTTGCGCTCGCCGCGCTTGTAGCGATCCCACAGATCGGCCGCGGCGTCGTGGTCGATCATGCGGGTGATGTCGACCGAGAGCGAATCGAGCGATTCGAAGCTGTGGCGGGGCGGCCGTTCCTCGGTTCCGCGTTGCGGATCGCGTGCGGTCTCGCGTTCCACGCTGCCCGTCTCGCGCGAGGCGCGGCTGAGCAGATCGCTGAGCCAGCCGGAATTGCGGGCACCGCCCGCGCCGGTCTGACCGGTCGGCCCGAGCGGCGGCGGCGGCTCGCTGCGGCGGGTCGCCGGCGCGAACCCCCCGGCTTCACCGCGCGGCGGCGCCGGACGCGGCGGCGCTTCGCGGCTGCCGCCGGCGGCAAGCGCGATGTCTTCACGCGGCGGCCGGCGCGGCTCGACCGCGTCGAGATTACGCCCGTGGCGGGCGACAATGCGGTTGAGCTCGGCCAGCGCCTCGATCTGGTCGACGATGACGCGGCGCATCTGCGCCGTACTTTCGGCCGTCTCCTGCGGCAGCTCGAGCGTGCCGCGGCGCAGCTCCTCGCGCGTGGCTTCGAGTTCGCGATTCATTTCGGCGCGGGTCGATTCCAGTTCGCGCTGCATTTCGGCCGCCATGCGCTTCATGTCCTGTACTGTGTCGGCGAAACGCTCGCTGGCGTCGCTGAAGATGGCATGGGTCTCGGCGGCGCTGCGGTCGTAGATCGAGCGCATCGATTCGGCGGTGCGCCGGCGCTCGTCGTCGGCTTGCGTACGCACCCGTTCGAATTGCTCCTCGATCGCGCGGGCGCCTTCGATCGTGGTCTCCGACACCACGCGGGCAATTTCACGCGCGCGGGCGGAGGCCGCATCGAGAGACTCGTCGAGCAGGCCGGAGAAGCGCACCAGCCGCTGGTCGAGATCCGTGGTACGGGCGTCAAGCGCAGTGACCAGCTGTTCGAGTTCGCTTCGGCGCTGATTGATGCCCTGGTCGGCGCGCTGGTTGCTGCGTTCGACCAACTCGGCGGCGCTGGCGAGTTCGCGGCCGTGGGTGTCGAACTGGGCGGCGAGCTGGCTGAGGTCGGCGACGACGCGAGCGGTGACGTCGCGGAAATCGGCAATGTTCGTTTCGACCTTGGTTGTCACCGAGCTGGTGGTGGACGTGATCTCGGTCATCGCGTTGACGAAATCCGAGACGCGCAGCATCAGCGTGTTCTCGAGCGCGCTCATGTTGGCGTGCGAGCCGGTGAGCACCTCCTGCAGCATGATGTTGGCTTCGCGCAGCCGTTCGAACAGCGCCGTCGTGTCGGTGCGCAGCATATTGTGCGTTTCCATCATCTCGCTGACGGTGGACGTCGCGGTCGATTTCGACTGTTCGATCGCCTTCTGCGCGGCCGCATATAGATCGTTCAAACTGCGGTTGATCGAATTCGACGCGGTTTCGCCCGCGGTGTTGATCATGCGGGTGATTTCCGAGCCGTTGTCCAGCATCGCATGCGTGAAGGCGTAGCCGTTGTTCTCGATCGAGCGGACCGCCTCGTCCGTCGCCCTGCTGACATCGGTGGCGAACTGCTGGCCTTTTTGGGTGAGAGCGGCGATGACGCCGTTGCTCTTCTCGGACAGCACTTCCGCCATCTCGGTGGTGCGTTCGCTTACCGCGGCGACGATTTCGTCGGTCTTGCCGACGACGGCGCGGGCAACCTCGGCGCTCACGGCCACCAACCTGCGCTCGACGTCGCCGGCGCTGGCGCGCAGCGTTTCGGACGTGGTGGTTGCCAGCTGGCCGAGGGAACGTTCGGCGTCGGCCGCGTTGGTCTTGATCGATTGGCCGACCTGGTCGAGCTGCGTCTGCACCGCGTTGGCGGCATCCTTGGCGCGCGCTTCGAGCTGATTGGCGGCGGTCTCGGCGCGGCCAACGAGCAGGTCTTCGAAGCGGGCGATGCGGCTGTCGAGCGTGTTGGCGACTTCGAGCGCCCGCGACCCCAGCGTCTCGTCGATCTTGGTGGTCTTGGCGGCGATCGTGTCCGCCACCTCGGCGCCGCGCGTCGTGATAATGCCGCTCACCGCGCCGACGCGCGCGTCGAGCGTGTCGACGACGTTCTTGCCGCCCTCGGTCATACGGGTCGTGAATTCGTTGATGCGCGAGGAGAGACTAGCCTCGAATTGCGATAGTCGCACGTCGATCGAACCCGTCAGGTCGCCGGAGTGCCCGGTCAGCCGCTGATCGAACGTGTCGACGTAGTTGCGCATCGCGTCGGCGACGTCCTGCGTGCGTTGGCCGAGCCGCTCGACCAGTTCACCGCCATAGGTCTTCACCGTGCGGTCGAACTCGGTCATGTGACGGGTGATCAGGCTGCCGAGCGTGACCGTGTCGCGCGACACCTTTTCGGTCAGCGCGGTGCCGCCGTGTGTGAACATCTCCTCGAAGGCCTGCAGGCGGGTGGTCAACATGTCCCGGACCGCGTCGGAACGCGTGCTCAGCGTCTGCGCCAAGGCCTCGGCGCTGTCGCGGAACGTGGTGGCCACGGCGTCGCCGCGATTGACGAGATTGTTGGTGATGTTCGTGCTGGTCTGTTCGAGCTTGGCAATCACTTCGTTGCCGCGTGCGCTCAAGCCGGTTGCCAGAACCTCGCCGGTCGAACGCAGTGCCGTGTTCACCTGGTCGGCGCGGCTGGCGATGGTCTCCGCCATCTGCGCGCCGGTCCTATTCAGGGTTTCGGTGAACTGCTGCGAACGCCCGCCCATGACCTCGACCGTCTTGGCGGCATCCTGCGCAAAGCTCTTCGCGACCTGGTCGAGCTTGCCGCTCATCATCTGCTGCACGCGGGTGGCGAGCTCGGCGAACTCGTTGTGCACGTTCTCGGTCTTGAAGGTGAGCGCGGCAGTGAGGCGCTCGTTGGCCGTCGTGATGGCGGTCGAGGCGCGTTCGCCGGTCGTCTCCAGCCGGTCGAGTAAGGTCGAGCCGCGCTCGGTCAGCGTATCGATCATCGAATCGCCGACTTGGCCGAGGGTCAGCGTGATGTGCTCGCCCTTCTCCGTGAGGGAGCGGGTGACGCGCTGCGCCACCTCGCTGACTTTGTCGGACACCAGATCGCCGACCGAGGTGATGTCGTGCGACAGATCGAGATGGACGCCGGCGATGGCGTTGCGCACGTGTTCGGCCTGATTGACCAGCGTCTCGCGCTGATTGGCGAGGCCGTTGAGCAGGTCGCGGATGCGCACTTCGTTGTCGTTGTAGGCGCGCTCGATGGCGGACACTTCGTTGTGCACCAGCGATTCAAGTTCGGCGGCACGCGCGAGCGCGCGTTCGACGCCGTCGCCCATGGCGGTGACTTCGCGCCTGATCGCCTGGCCGACGCTGACGATTTGATCGCGCGCGGCATCCTCCGGCTTGGTCAGCCGCATCGCCACTTCGGCCATGGCCTCTGCAACGATGCGCAGATCCTGCGAACGGCGCAGCATGTGGGCGAGCACAAAAAAGAAGATGACCGGGACGACGATGATGGTGGCGAGCCCGACCACGGTGGCGATGCCGATGCGCGGCGTGGCGAAGAGGGTCTGTAATTGGCCGTTGTTGAGATAAGCGGTGGCAAGGCCACCAGCGGTCCAGAGCAAAGCGGCAATGCTGGCGAGCAAGTACGAGGTCCGCGTCGGCCGCTTGTGCAATGCCTGCAACATCTGGCCGAGCTCGGCGCGGTCGTCGTTGGCGGCGCGGCGCGGCAGCAGGGCGTCGGATTCAACGGCCGCCGTTTCCGGCGGCTCGATGGCCTGTTCGACGGGCTCGGCGGCCGGCGGCGCTTCGGCGAGGGGCGGCGGCGGGGCGCGGCGCTCGGTCGGACCGGCTGCCATCGCTTCCTTGATGGCGTTCAGGGCATCCTCGGTCGGGTCCGGAGATTTCTGCGGATTATTCGCCATTTGGTGCTCGCCTCGTCGTTACGCCGGGCAACTTCGGCCCAAACCGGCGCCTTGTGCGGACAGCTTTTACGGCACGGAACCCCCGCGGCCGCGGCTGCCGCGCAACCCGTCCACAACGCCCTCGCCACATCCTATCGGCTTGGCATCATGAAAGAAACCGCGACGGTAAGGACTTTTTCATCATCGTTAACTTGCTATTAACCATGGCATTTCGGGCCTCTAGGCCCGGCCGCGGCGCTGCCCGTTAACTTCGCCGCAGCCATGCGACGCAAAACGCAGCCGTGGACGGTCCCGCATTTACCGAGTTTTGGCCGCGGCCGGGTCAAATTCGGCCCCAACAAAAGGGGCGGAAAAGCCCCGGGGGAGGTCCCTATGGTGCAGCTCGCGACTTTGATCGCCGACCAAGAGCCGCTCGCGCCGGCAGCGGCAATTGATCGCGGCCAGCTTGTGCGTATGACGCTCGGCGACCGCAACCTCGAGCGCGAGGTCCTGCAATTGTTCGACCGGCAAGCCGGCCTGCTGCTTGCCCGCATGTACAGCGGCGACCCCGCGGCCGTAGGCGCACTGGCGCACACGCTGAAGGGCTCGGCATCGAGCATCGGCGCGGCCAGCGTGACTGCAGCCGCTGCCGCGGTCGAGCAGGCTTCGGGTGCCGAGCGCAAGGCCGCCTTGGACCGCCTTGCCGTAGCCATCGAGGAGGCCTGCGCGGCGATTGCGGTGCTGCTCGGCGATCGCTGAACGCGCGGACAACGTGGGGATAGCATCGGCGGCGGAATGATTATATACGGGGCGCCGCTTGCGCCAATTCCGGCGCGCTTTCCCGCAATAGTCCGCTATGCCGAAGATCACTTACATCGATTCCGGCGGAACCGCCCGCACGGTCGAAGGCGAAAATGGCTCGACCGTGATGGAAACGGCGATCCGCAACAATATTCCCGGCATCGAGGCCGAATGCGGCGGCGCCTGCGCCTGCGCCACCTGCCACGTCTATATCGATGAAGCTTGGCGAGAAAAGACCGGCGAGCCCTCGCCGATGGAAGAGGACATGCTCGACTTCGGCTACGACGTGCGGCCGAACTCGCGGCTGTCGTGTCAGATCAAGGTATCCGACGAACTCGATGGTCTCGTCGTGCGCACGCCGGAAAAGCAGGCCTAGCGGCGGAACCGATCCTCCGCTGAACCAGTTTGGTTTCCAATGACGGCGGCCGCGGTCAGAACCACGTGTTGCATCGTCGGCGGCGGACCGGCGGGTATGATGCTCGGCTTTTTGCTGGCGCGCGCCGGCGTCCATGTTGCCGCGCTGGAAAAGCACGCCGACTTTCTGCGCGACTTCCGCGGCGATACTATTCATCCCTCGACACTGGAATTGATGGCCGAGCTGGGCCTGCTCGACGAATTTCTCAAGCTGCCGCATTCGCGCGTGACGCGCCTGAGCGGTCAGGTTGGCGGCACTACCATCAATCTTGCGGATTTCTCGCATCTGCCGACGCATTGCAAATTCATCGCGCTGATGCCGCAGTGGGACTTCCTCGATTTTCTCGCCGCGCACGGTAGGAAATACCCGGCCTTCGATCTGCACATGAAGACGGAAGCAACCGACCTGATCGAGGAGGGCGGACGCGTTGCCGGCGTGCGCGCTAAATCGCCAGACGGAGAGTTCGAGATTCACGCCGATCTCACGGTCGGTTGCGACGGCAGGCATTCCACTCTGCGCGAGCGCGCCGGCTTCAAGGTCGAAGACATCGGTGCGCCGATGGATGTTCTCTGGTTCCGCATGCCGTGGCACGCTGGTGACACGACGGAGACCTTCGGCCATATGGAAGCCGGCCGCATCTTCATCATGATCAACCGTACTGACTATTGGCAATGCGCCTATGTCATCCCCAAGGGCGGCATTGATGCGGTCAAGGCCAAAGGACTCGACGCGTTTCGCCAGAGCGTCGCCGCCATGTCGCCGTTCCTGGGCGATCGGCTCGGTGAGATCGAAAGCTGGGACGATGTGAAGCTGTTGACCGTCGCGGTCGATCGCCTCGACCGCTGGCACAAGCCGGGTCTTTTGTGCATCGGCGACGCGGCGCACGCGATGTCGCCGATCGGCGGCGTCGGCATCAATCTCGCCATTCAGGACGCGGTGGCGGCGGCCAATATTCTTGCCGCGCCATTGAAGGCAGGCCGCATCACCGACGCATTGCTTGAAGCGGTGCAGCGCCGGCGCACCATGCCGATGCGCGTGATCCAGTGGTTGCAGGTGCAGATCCAGAACAACGTGCTGAGCGCCGTGCTCAAGGGCACCGCGCGGCCGAAGCCGCCGTTGCCGGTCAAGTTGTTGAACTGGTTTCCACTGCTGCAGCGCCTGCCGGCGCGCATTATCGGCCTCGGCGTGCGGCCGGAGCATATCGCGACGCCCGAAGCAAAGGCTTAGGACTTCATCCCGGCAGGCGCGACCTGCGACGACGTCAGGCCCATTTCGTCGAAGGCCTTGCGCACAAGGCCGGAGGCCTTCGCCTCCTCGATGAATTCGGTGACGTAAGCAAGCGCGGCCGGGCGGCCCTTGGGCACCGCGACCGAGGTGGTTGAATTCAAAAAGCCGCCGTCGAGGATGCGCGAACCGGGCACCTTCGGCGCGAGCCCGGTCAGTGACTCGCGCGAGAAGGCGAGTGCGTCGACCTCGCCCGCTTTCAATGCCGCCACCGCCGCGTCGGTCTTGTCGAAGGAGACATGACTCGCATTGGGCGCGGTCTTGTTCGAGGTGCGGAAGGTCGCGGTGTTGGCGACGCCGCCGATCTTCACGCCGGCCGTATTGGCGCCGGCGACCGAGGCGATCTTGCCCGCCGGTCCGACCAGATAGGTGCTTTGCAGCAGGTGATAGGCATTACCGAAGTCGACGAATTTCTTGCGTTCTTCGTCGACCGGCAGGAAGGCCACGTCCCACTTGTTGTCTGCGGCCGAATTCTGGATTTCACCGGAGCCATTGTGGGCGATCAACTCGACCGGCATGCCAAGCTTCTTGGCCAGCGCGCTGCCGAGGGTCACGGCGACGCCGCGATAATTGCCGGCGCCGTCCTCGATGGCGAATTGCGCCGATGGCGCGGGCGCAATCGCGATGGCGACGCGCAACTTTCCGGTGGGGGCAAGCTCGACGGCGGGATTGGACATAGACGAGGGTCTCCGAAAAAATCTGGCCGGCTTGGCCAAGTCTAGGCGGGTTTTGCCGGCGTCCCAAGGCGGGTTGCTCGCGTCTGCACGACAGCAAGGATCACCACCAGCGTCGCCAGCCACACCACGCGCGCGCCGTAGCGGTCGTGCGGATTGGCGAAGGCGCCGCAAACGACCGCGTTGCCCAACAGCGTCAGTGTGACGATGGCGGCGAGCTCGCCGATCGGGGCCGGCAGCCGCTCGCGCCATGCGAGCCAGATGATGATCGGCAACAGCGCCATCGCCAGTAATGCCAGCGGATATTGAAATGCATTGATATTGATAAAGGAAATCTCGCCCTTTTGCTGGCGTGCTGCGCGCATCGCGGGCACGAGCTGCGGCGTATAGTGCTGGATGATGCTGTAGGTGTGCCAGATGATATTGAGCACGCCTTCACCAGTATGCACCGCGACCAATTGCTTTGCCGAGGCGATGGCGGCGTCCTCGATTTGCAGGAGCGGATAGTCGACGACGCTGCCGACGGCGATGGTCTGCATTTCTTTTCCGAGTCCGGCGAAACGGCCGAGCTTGTCGAACAGATCGCTGCCCCAGAACCAGACGTCGGCGTCGTGCGGCAGCTGGTCCTTGTAGGCGCAGAGCTGCAGTGCGGGGTCTGGACAGTGCCGATCGAGATATTTCTTGACGATGCCGTCCTGCAGCATGCGGCCGAAGGAGAGCGAAAAGCCGCCCGGCGTCCAGACGAATCGGCCGGCGACCGCGTCATCCGCGACAAAAACCAGAGCGGCACCGAGCACGACGGCGATGACGCCGCAGCCGAGGCGCTTTGCCGGCATGCGCCTGCGATCGAACAAAGTCACCAGCGCGGCGACGATGAGCAGTCCAGCAAGCACGGCAAACGTGGCGCTATGCGTCGCTGCGGCGACCGCGATGAGCGCGATCAAGCCGATGTGCTCTCCGCGATTGAGCGCGTCAGCATGCAACAGGAGCAAATAGAGCGACAACACGCTCAACCCGCAAAAAATGTCGGTGAGCAGGATCGAAGTCAGCCAGGGCAATGTGGTGAGAAGCGACAGTGCGGCGACCATGCCGAGCAAGAGCAGCGGCCGGCGGCCGAGGCCATGGACGCGCAACGTGAGTGCGAGCACCCACACGGTCAGTCCTGATTGCAGCAGCAGCACCGGCCAGAAGGCGAGCGGCGCCCCCGCATTGAGGATCAAGCCGTAGGCCACGGCGCGGCTCGGCACCAGGTAGCCTTCGAACCAGCGCGCCAGATAGCCGCCGGTGTCCCATTGCAGCAGCGGAAAGCCGTTCCATAACGCCGGCGCCATCAGCAGGACGATCGACAAAATGACGGCAAGCGCCCGCAAGGAGCGATCATGGCGGCGCAATGTGAAATCCCCGGCTAGGGTTTTTCTTTATGTTCTTGGCGCCTTGTTAGCGGCTTGGCGCCCCCCCGCCTAGGGGTCAATTCTCACGGCGCTGCCGTCGAGCGCCGGCGGCGCCACCAGCGGTTTTGCCGGCGCACCGCACGTGCTTTAGGCGACACCTCCAGACGAATGAACGCGTCGCGCGCCTTGAACTCGTCGAGCCGGGTGCTGGCAAGCCGGGTCGGCGCCTTGCGCAGGATTTTTTCGATACGCTGCCACAGGATCATGGTGTGCACCGGCGAAGCCAGCGCCGCCTGACGGGCGGCGCTCTCGTCGTAGCCGAGCACCTTCTCGCCGAGCACGCACCAGGCCTCGTAGACGGCCGTTTGCCGGTCGCCGAACGATACCGGCTCGTAGGCAAGCGGCGGCAGCACCTCGATGGCGTCGGCGCGCTTGAAGCGGCGGATTGCCTTGGCCGACTGGAACGCGACCAGATGCAGCCATTCGTGCAGCAGCGTGAGACCGAGCTCGCGTCCGAGCCTGCGGTCGGGCCGGTAGAGCACGATCACGGCGCCGATACTGGCGTTGCCGATGCTGTAAATGTCGAGCCCGGTGACCTTGCGTACCCAAGGGTCGAGGAAGGACGGCTCGTCGGTGAGATGCAGGCGGTGGACGAGACGCGGATCGGGCAATTCGCGCAGCAACGCGAGAGCCTCGACCGCGTCGATGCGCGGATAGCCGGGCGGCTCGGCCGGAATTTCGATGCGCGTATTGCAGGCGGCGACGCGGTAGACGTGCACCAGGCCTTGTTGCGGGACCGTGCCTTCGCGGGCATAGGCGCGCAGCGTCTTGTATGGCGCAGCGTCGGAGGTCGGCACAAAGATGGTGATGTTGCGGCTGTCGACGCGGGAAAATCCATCCGGCGCCGGCGGACCCGGCAACCCGGTCCGGCGGCCGATCTTGCCGCCGACGCGCGGCATGCCGCGGTTGCGGAAGGCGTCGATCGCAAGCGCCACGACGGCAATGACCACGACGACGAACAGGATGCCCTGCGATATCCGCTGAAGGGTTTCGAAAAATTGGTCCAGCATCGGCGGCTTTCGATCGGATGCTTGACGGCGGTGCGCCAAGGGCGAATTGTGCCGCAATGTTCGTCAATTTCTTCCAGGAACTCAAATCCGCCGGCGTGCCGGTCACGTTGCGCGAGTACCTGACATTAATGGAGGCGATGCAGGCCGATCTCGCCTCGCGCCGGGTGGAGGATTTCTATTATCTTTCACGCGCGGCGCTGGTGAAGGACGAGCGCAACCTCGACAAATTCGACCGCGTGTTCGGCCACGTGTTCAAGGGCCTGGAGATGCTCGGCGACGCGATCGAGGCCGAGATTCCGGCCGAGTGGCTGAAGAAGCTCGCCGAGAAATATCTGACCGAAGAGGAGAAGAAGCAGATCGAGGCCATGGGCGGGCTCGAGAAGCTGCTTGAGGAACTCAAGAAACGCCTCGCCGAACAGAAGGGCCGCCACCAGGGCGGCTCGAAATGGATCGGCACCGCCGGCACGTCGCCGTACGGGGCCTACGGCTACAACCCGGAAGGCGTGCGCATCGGCCAGGACAAGAATCGCAATTTCCGCGCGGTGAAGGTGTGGGACAAGCGCGAGTTCAAGGACCTCGACGACGAGGTCGAACTTGGCACCCGCAACATCAAGGTGGCGCTGCGCCGCCTGCGCAAATTCGCGCGCACCGGCGCGCCGGAAGAGCTCGATCTCGACGGCACCATCAAGGGCACCGCGCACAAGGGCTATCTCGACATCCTGATGCGGCCGGAGCGGCACAATGCGGTGAAGGTGCTGCTGTTCTTCGACATCGGCGGCTCGATGGACTGGCACATCAAGGCGACCGAGGAATTATTCTCCGCCGCGCGTTCCGAGTTCAAGCACATGGAGCATTTCTACTTCCACAATTGCCTGTACGAAAAAGTGTGGAAGGAGAACCGCCGGAGATTCCAGGCGCACACCGCGACCTGGGACCTGCTGCACACCTATCCGCACGACTACAAGGTGGTGTTCGTTGGTGACGCCTCGATGTCCCCCTACGAGGTGACGGCGGTCGGTGGTTCGGTCGAGCATTACAACGACGAACCCGGCGGGGTTTGGCTCGAACGTGTGACGCGCACTTATCCGGCCGCGGTATGGCTCAACCCGGTGCCGGAGAAAGAATGGGATTTTACCTATTCGATCGCCATGGTGCGCCAGCTGATGGGCGGCCGGATGTATCCACTGACGCTCGACGGCCTCGACCGCGCGATGCGGGAGCTGGTGCGGTAAGGGCGAACGAACGGGCTTTCGAATCGCCGCTGCGCCCGTATACTGATCCCACCATTAACAACCGAAAGGAGGTGATCCAGTGTCTCATTGTCTATCGCCGCGGTCGCCGGCATTCGTGAACTGGATCCGTAGCCTCTGCGAGGTCCACGCCTAGCCGACCTAATCCGTCGGCAGAACACGCGCGTCTGGCAGGAGAACGCCGGCGCAACCGGGCCACGGCCTGACAATGGAGGGGTCGTCCGCGAGGACGGCCCTTCTTTGTTGCCGGCCGTCAAAATCGGCAGCTATTCCTTTTCGAGCGTATCGGCGATCGGCACTTCGTCGATTTTTTTGCCATGCTCGTCGACGATGCGGACGAACCAGCCGGCCCAGTTCCAGCCCGGCATCTTCTCATGCCGCAAGTCGCGGGCGAGGTCGACGGCGTCCTCGCGCGCCGCGGCATTGCCGGGCAGGCTGATGCCTTTGTGATTGTTGAGGACGTTCTTGCCGTCGGTGAGGTGGAAGAAGTAACGCGGCATGCTGCGGTCTCATGGGGTTTCGTTTGGCCGTTTCTACCACCGCGGCCGTTGGCCGTCACGACGCCCGCCGCATCGTTAACGCGCGCGGCGACAAAAGGGCAGCCGCGTCCGGTGGTACGTAGTTTTCCCTAACATTAGCGGGCTTTTCCGTTGCTTTGGATCAATGCCCTTCACATCAAATCAGTCCATATTTAAAAAATGGAGTTGATCGACAACCCGCAACGACCGCCGCGCGTTTTGCAGACGCAGCCTATTACCGATGGCATTATTGTGTCTAAGGTGGCCCGGCCCCAACAGGCAACGTGCGCAGCGGCGTGGCCGGTGGGAGTTTCGGCTCTGGCTCTCGCAGTCAACGCCTGTCAGCGCCGCGATTTCCAGCTGCACTGGCTGACGCGACAGGTCGACAACGTCGCATCGACAATGTTCTGCGACTGACATCAACGTCAGATGAAAAGCTTAGCTGCCTCCACGGCAGGCCTAATGCGGGCCGCGCCCCGCGCCTTCGACTTCGTGCATCAGCCAGGCGATCTCGTCGCGCAAATGGTCCTTGCGGCGCTTGAGATCGGCGACGGTCGAGGTTGCGGCCGGCTTGTCGAGTAGATTGCGCAGTGCCTCGTCGATTTCATCTTCGAGCCGGACGAGGTCCGCAACGGTGGCCGGTGTCGGCATGGTCGTCTTCCGCTCCCTGCGCAGTGTGCTCGGCGATGGTATCACGCACTACCCGTAGTCGCCGGATTGCTGCTCAGCGCGTCGAATTTCAACTCGAAAAAGATATCGGAGTTCGGACAAAAGCGCGGCGGCAGTATCGGCGATGTCGGCGCGTGGTCGATCCAGGCGCGGCATTCGCTCTTGCAGAGGCAACTTTCGCAGCGGTGGAACGTGGTAGCGTAGCTTAAACCCAGGCGCGCGACCACGCCGCCACCGGGTTCGATCCCCAGACGCTCCATCATTTCCAAGATGTAGGTTGGCTGCCGCTGGTCCGTGGTGGGTGAAGGCATTGTCCGTCTCCCTGACATTCACCCGGCGTAGGGCATCCTGAGAACACGATCGGCTTGCGCCATGATCTAAGTCAAAAGGCGGTGAAAAGTTTCAAATTTCTCAGAATGTTGGGCGGCAGTGCGCCGAATCCTTTGGCGTTTCCGCGGCCGGCGCGACGGGTCAGCGCGGCGCCCAGGTATCGCCGTCCTTGACATAACCGCGTTTGACCGCCGCCCAGGCAATCATATGCGCACGCTTTTCGCGGTCGAGTTCCCCGGCGTGGGCGGCAAAGGCATGGTTGAACGCCTCGCGGTAAACATCCTGTGCGTGCTCGGGGAGATGTTTCCTGACGGACGGCGGCAGATCGCTGTTGGCGCGATACGGCATTGCGACAAAGACCCTCGGCCCCCGCCGGGATGTTGCAGCGCTGATACGCAAATCGGCGCGGCTCCGCATTGTGATAAATCAACAGGCACCGGATTTGGTTCGCACGACGGCAGCAAAAAATCGCCGGACCCATGGGTCCGGCGATACCGCAAGCCGACGAGGGAGTTCCTAGGCGGCGTTGGCGGCGCGGCGTGGGGCCGGATCGGCCGGATTGCGCTGCAAGGTCATGACCTCACGCATCGCCTTTGAATAGTCGCGGCGGGCGGCTTCCAGCGCACCTTCGGCGACTGCGCGCGCCATTTTCTCGCGGCGCAGGGTGGCGTCGAGTTCCTCGACCTTCTGCTCGTAAGCCTGCTTCTCCGATGCGCGCGCCTCCTCCAGGGTGCGAACGCGGTCGATGAGCGAGGCGTTGGCCTCCTCGGCCTGCTTGAGCGCGGCATCCTTGGCGGTGAAGGCGCGTGCCAGGGTCTCGTTGCGCTCCATGTAGGCCGACCGGGTCATGTCGGCTTCCTTGTACTGGGATTGGGTTTCGATCAGCGAGGCCTGCAGCGTCGAGACGCGCTCTTGTAATGAGTTGCGTTCGCTCGTCAGATCGCCCATGCGCCGGTCGTAGTCGCGGATCTGTTCGGCGCGGGCGAGCAGCAGTTCGCGCGCATCCGCCACAACCTTGTCCAGCGTGGCCGCGCGCGCCTGCAGGGAGTCGAAGCGCATCTTCAGGCCGCTGCGCTCGCGCTCGTGCCGTTCGTTGATCTCGTCGATGGAAGTGACGAGCCGCGCACGTTCGATGCTGGCCTCGTTGAGCGTCGCCTCGGTGTGACGCAGACGGCCTTGCACGGCGTTGAAGCTCGCCTCCATTTCGGTGAGCTTGCGCGACAGCCGCGCATTTTCCGTGCCCGCACCGTCAAGCTGGGACTGCAGCGCCCGCTTTTCGTCTTCGGCGACCAGCAGCCGCTGGCGCGCTGCGGCGAGGTCGGACTCGATGGCGATCGCGCGTTTTTCGGCGCCGACCAGCCGTTCATCGAAGCGGCGGTTTTCCTCGCGCAAGGCGAGGCATTCGCCGGTCCGCTGCGCCAGGTTCGTTTCCAACTCGGCGATTTGCGCACGGGCGGCGGCGATATCGATGGAGTAATCGGTCTTGGTCGATTCCAGCGTGTTCAGCAGGCTTTGCGCTGCGGCGAGATCCTGGCGCAGCGTCTGGCATTCGCGTTCGGAAGCGGCCAACTTCTTTTCAAGATCGCCGACCTCGTTGCGCAGTTTGCCGTAGGCCGTGCGGGTATTGTTGAGGACCGTTTGCAGGCCGGCCCTTTCGCTCTTCTCGGTCTCGAATTCGCGCAACGCCTTGCTGACGGGATCGACGAGCTTGCCGACCGCGGCCTTGATGGTGTCGAGCTCGCTGATCTTGTTGTTGGCGTCGAGCAGCAAATAACGCAGCGCCTCGTTCTCGCCGCCAAGCTGCGCGCCGGCCATGGAGAACAGTTCTTCGTCGAGTTCGAGCGGATTGTCGCTGGCGTTCGTCGGCTCGTCCGGCTTTTCTTCGGCGCCCGGTTTCCGGGTGAGAAAGCCAAATCTGCTCATAGCGGCGACCCCATCAATGTGCCGATCCGCCCGGCCGAAGCGACTCCGAATCAACTACTGAAATGGATACTAGCGGAATGAAAACCCCGCCGCGACCGCAAACGGGACTTTAACCACTTGTTACTACGGACGAAAAAACGCTTGCCGTCGCCGGTTTGTACATGCCGCCGGAAACCGAGTCGCGGCGATGCAGCGGCGCGACGGAACACGGAACCCGTTCGCCGCAGGCTTGGCGGTCGCGACCGCGCCGGCGAGCGGCGGCCCCGACTCGATTGTGAAAGCAGTCCACAAATTCAGCGATGAATCGAGCGGCACCGCACTGCGGAAATCAAGACATAAACAGGAAAGTTGCCTTTTGGCGGCTGCGATTAGAACGCGTGCGTTCGCCGGCCAGAGCGAGGACGCGCATTGGCGCGAGCGCGACGCAGACGAGTGCTTACAACAATACCATCGCGCTCGGCCGGCTATTTCGGCTTACGCTTGCCCGGCGATGAACAGGCCTTCGCTGAGGCGGAAGGTGAGATCGGGGCCGGCACCCTTGGGCTCCATCACTTCCTTCACTGCGGGCGTGAGCTCGGCCAACATGGCGCGCAAGAAGGCCTGCATGTTGGCGTCGTGACGCGCCGCCCAACTCTTGAATTCCATCTGCTTAAAGAGTTGCTCTTCGTGCGCGATCTTGAAGCCGGCCTTGCCGAGCGCGTCGCGCCATTCCTGCATGGTCCAGGCGCGCAGGTGGCTCGGATCGCGGAAACGCTCGAAGGCATTGACGTAGTCGCCGGTGCTGCCGGGCGGGACTACGTTGTCGACCACCGCAAGAAGGCCGGTCGGCTTGAGCACGCGGTGCACCTCGGCGAGGAACGCCGGGATCGAGTCGAAATGGTGCGGTGCGATGCGGCAGGTGACCAGATCGAAGCTCGCGTCTTCGAACGGCAGCGCCTCGGCCTTGGCGTAGGCGGTGCGCAAGTTTGCCAGGCCGCGCTTTTGCGCTTCGCCCTTCACCATGTCGAGCATTTCCTGGGTGATGTCGGTCGCCCACATGCGCTCGACATGCGGCGCGAAGGTATAGGCGACGTGGCCGCCGCCGGTGGCAACGTCAAGCGCGCGCCACGTCTTCTGCGGCTTGGTAAGCTCGACGAGGCGCTCGAGGCTGGCACCTTTGGCGTGCGGCGCCGAGGTGAGATAGCTCGCGGCGGTCTTGCCAAATTGTTCCTGGACCAGGGTCTTGTTCATGGGGTCGTCCGGTGGGTTGAATGGCCGCCCTTATATACCCCGGCGCATAAAAAAGCCCTGCATCTTTCGATGCAGGGCCTTGCCGGTTTTGCAGCCCTCGGGCGGCGCGCTAGTGCACGATCATCCAGGGGAAGACGTAGGCCTGCAGCATCACCAGAATGCCGACCAGGCAGGCCAGCGCGATCGAGTGCTTGAAGACAAAGCGCAGGATCGAGCCCTCGTGGCCGAACCAGTTGGTCGCGGTCGAAGCCACCACGATCGACTGGGCGTCGATCATCTTGCCCATGACGCCGCCGGAGGAATTGGCGGCGCCCATCAGGATCGGCGACAGGCCGAGTTGCGTGGACGTGATCTTCTGCAGGTTGCCGAACAAGATGTTCGAGGCGGTGTCCGATCCCGTCAGCGCGACGCCCAACCAGCCGAGCAGGGTGCCGAAGAACGGGTACAGCACGCCGGTCGCCGCAAAGGCGAGACCAAGCGTGGCGTCGATGCCGGACAGCCGGGTGAGGGTGCCGATCGCCAACATGGCGCAGATGGTGATGAGCGAATAGGCGCAGATCTTCAGCGTCTTGCCGTATTCCACTACCAGCCTGAGCGGCGAGAAGCCCATCAGGAAGCCGGAGATGATGGCGGCGATCAGCATGCCCGAGCCGGTATAGGAGAGCCAGGTGAAGGAGAACACCGCGGCTTCCTTGGTCGGCACCGACACGATCGGTGCGACCTTGTTGATCATGTTGTGCAGGCCCGGAACCGCATAGTTCCAGGTCGCGTGCGCATTCAGCGCCGCTTTGACCGCGTTGGTGCCCCACGCCAGTAACACGATGCAGACGATGATCCAGGGCATCAGCGAGAACCACACCTGAGCGGTCGTCGGCTTGACCTTGGCCTTGGCCGGCGCCTTCGGCATCGTCTCGGCGGAATCGTCCTTGCTGCGTAGCGCCGGCGACGTCCAGATCACCTTCGGCTGCCACATCTTCAGGAACAGGATCAGGCAGGCCATTGAGACGAGCGAGGCGCCGATATCGACGATCCAAGGGTTGACGAAGTTGGAAATCAGGAACTGCGGGATGGCGAAGGAAACGCCGGTGACCAGGATCGCCGGCCAGACTTCTTTCATGCCCTTGTAGCCGGCGAAAGCCCAGATCAGCCAGAACGGCACGATCAACGAGAAGAACGGCAATTGCCGTCCGACCATGGCGCCGAGCATGAAAGGATCGAGGCCGGTGACGCTGGCCAATCCGGCGATCGGCGTGCCGAGGGCGCCGTAGGCGACCGGCGCGGTGTTGGCGATCAGCGATAGGCCGGCGGCGGCGAGCGGCGAGAAGCCGAGCCCCATCAAGATTGCCGCGGTCACGGCGACCGGCGTGCCGAAACCGGAGGCGCCCTCGAAGAACGCGCCAAAGCAGAAGGCGATCAGCAGCAGTTGCAGCCGGCGGTCTTCGGTGACGCCGCCGATGGTTGTCTGCAGAGTCTCGAACACGCCTTTCGCTACCGTCAGCCGGTAGAGAAAGATAACGTTGAGCACGATCCAGCCGATCGGGAAAAAGCCGGTGACCGCGCCGAGCACCGTCGCACGCAGCGACATGTCGGCCGGCATGGTGAAGATGAAGATGGCGACCAGATTGGCGACGATCAACGCGACGACTGCGGCGATGTGCGCCTTTACTTTGTTGGATGCGATAAGCACCAGCAGCGTGACCACCGGCAACGCTGCGGCGCACGTCGACAGGAACCCACTGTTGAGCGGGTTGTAAATCTGATTCCACATGTTCGTTTCGCCCCCGAGACCGCGAAACCCGGCGTTTCGCGTGGTTATTTGCGTGACAAGGGGTAATAGCGAAGGCGAATAATTAAATGAGCTAAATCAATAAAAACCCGATAAATCGCCGCAGATAGCCGGTAGCGGACTAGGGCCGCGGAGGACCGGCGAGATCATTTGTCCGGGCGGTTCGCTTCGTCATCGTAGCCGTGCCGGCTCGAGTAGAATACCAGGCCCATCAGCCCGCCGCCGACCAGCAACGACACCAACACGCCGCCGGCGATGGCGACGTAGCCGTAAAGCGGCATGGGCTCGCCGCCGAAACGCTCCCAAGCGGCGCCGGCAAACCAGACCGAGACCGCCAGCAAGGCGAATAACGCAAGGATGATCAGCGTGCGCACCACGCGCATATAAGATGCGCGATCGGTCTTGTCACCGCCCGCGCGCCAACGAAAAAAGCGCCCGGCGCAATGCCGGGCGCGGAGTCAAACAGTCAAACGCAACATGCCATTTGGACTATTTCGGAGCGCCCATGGGCTTCGGGGCGCCAATCGACCCATGGTTAAGGCTGTTCAAGCCCGAGCCAGTGGTCGATTGCGAACTCGGCGCCTTGTAGTAGGCGAATTTCGGCGCGCTTTTGAGTTGCTCTTTGGTGTAGCTCACCGTGATCTTTTCGATCGAGTTCGAGTTCGCCTTGCGGCTCACGTGCAGCGAATCGAATGGAACCGCGACGTCCTTCTCGCCGACGCCGAGGAAGCCACCGACGCCGATCACCGCGGCCTTGATCTGGCCGTTGCTGGCGACGATCACATCGTTGATTTCGCCGATCGACTTGTTATCCGGGCCGTAGACGTTGCTGCCGATCAGCTTTGAGCCGCGCCACTCGTCCTGGCTTTGCTGCTGCACGAAGCCCGGATCGGTCGTCGCGTTGCTCGAGCTTTGCGCGGCCGTGTTCGCCTTCAGGTCCGGTTTGTCCATCGGCTGCTGCGCGAAAACCGGCACGGCCAGTGCCGCGGTCAGCGCGGTGGCAGTCAGTAGGCGTTTCAACATAGTCGTTCCTCCTGGATATCTTTGCTTAAGCAGGGCGTTACGGCGCGCCGGATCGCGCGCCGTCTAAAAGGAAAACGCGGAGCCGAAGCCCCGCGTTCCGAACATGACGAAATTTTTAGCTGCGGCGGTGCGTCAAAAGACGCAATCGCAATGTGCGTTACGCTGGTTCCGCGCCCTTGCCTGCAGCGGCCTTGACCGCAGCCTCGTCGTTAGCCGGCTCGTCAGGCGTGACCGGCGCATCGTCGAGCGACATGCCGCGGCGCAGGATGGAGCGCAGCGACGCCGCTTCGCTTTGCAGCCGCGCGTTATCCTTGCGAGTGGCTTCCAGCGCGCCTTCGATCATCGCGCGTTCCATGCGCTCGCGTTGCAGAGCCGAGTTGAGTTCTTCGATGCGCTTTTCGATATTGGTGCGGATCACCTGGACGTCGGCTTCGAGGCGGCCATTGCGCTCGGTGAGAGCGGCGATCTTCTCCTCGGCGCGCACCAGCGCCGCCTCGCGCGCTTTCAGCGTTTTTGTCATCGCGTTGGTACGCTCGGCGAGTGCCGCGCGCGCCTTCTCGACATCCTTGATATGGCTCTCACGCATCTCGTGCATGCCCTCGACCTGGGCGAGACGCTTATCCGCGTTGTTGCGTGCGATGGTCGCTTCCACCGCCTTGCGGTCAAAGGCGCGGACTTCTTCCGTGCGCACGATCAGATTTTGCCGCGTCTCGGACAGCAGCCGCTCGGCGGTCGCCGCGCGCGATTGCAGCGCTTCGAGACGCATATTCAGGCTGTTTTGTTCGGCCTGGCGCTGTTCGCGGATCTCGTCGAGCGCCACCGCAAGCTGGCTGCGTTCGGCGTAGGTTTCGGCATAATTGGCCTCGACCTTGGCGAGCTGCGCGCGCGTCGTCACCAACGTATTTTCGCTTTCGGTCAGCGCGTGGGAGAGGCGGGCGGTCTCGTCGAAGGACTTGTCGACGGCGGCCTGCAGCGAACGCTTGTCGTCGTCCAGCAGCGCCAGCTTTTCGCGCACGTCGGCAATATCACCCTCAAGCTCGATGTTGCGCTTTTCCGCGCTCTCGAACTGCGCCTGCAACACACGGTGGTTCTCGCTAAGCGCGCGGTGTTCCGTGGTCTCATGCGCCAACTGATGCTCGAGTTCGTTGATCTGGGCGCGGCGGTCGGAAATTTCGTTGGTGAGTTCTACGGTGGTTGCTTCGAGCGCACGGTTTGTTTCGCGCGCCAGTTCGAGTTCGACGCGTAATTTCTCGGCGTCGGATTCGACTGCAATCGCTTTCTTGTCGACGCGGTAGAATTCGGCGCGCAGCGTCTCGTAGGCCGAGCGCGATTCATTCAGCATGCCGGAGAGCGCGAGCGCCTGCGACTTTTCCTGTTCGAGTGCCCGCAATACGTTATTGAATGGCGCGACGATCTTGCCGAATGATTCCTTGAGTTCGTCGAGTTCGTCGATTTTTCGGGCGGTATCGTTCAGCAGGTTGCGCAGCGCCTCGTTTTCCTCGCCGATGCGCGAGCCGACGTCGGCGACGGTCTCCGGAGGTCGGGTCTCGGCGGCGTGGAAGCCGGCAATTTCGTCGTTCTTTCTGCCGAACAAGTTCGATAACTTCGCCATGACAAGGTTCCCCAACCCCAAACGCAACATATCCCTGCAGAGAGGTTATTATATTGATCGGCACATTGAAACAGATGTCTGCATAGTGGGGGGATACCATTGCGGCGCATGGAGACGCCGGCTCGATGGACGATGAGTGGCTGAAATCATGCATGAAACCAAGATTTATCGCGCGGGCGCGAGCAATGAGCCTTAAAGAAGCGGGCGGCGGCCAGCCGATTGGCTATGCCTACCGGCCTTCGCTTTTAGGCGCGCCGTGGGAATTCCGCCTCTCCGGCGACGGCGTCGACTGGGCGAAGGGGGGCAAATCGGGGCGTATCCCGCTATGCAACATTCGCCGGCTACGCCTGTCGTATCGGCCCGCCAGCATGCAGTCGCACCGTTTCATGACCGAACTCTGGGCCGAAGGCGCGCCGAAGCTGGAAATCCTGTCCAGTTCGTGGAAAAGCCTGGTCGAGCAGGAGCGGTTGGACAAGGCTTACACCGATTTTATCGGCGAATTGCACCGCCGTATCGCCAAGGCGTCGCCCCCGGCGTGTTTCGAGCAGGGCAGCCACCCGCTGCTCTATTGGCCGGGATTGATCGTCTTTGCCGGCGTCACACTCGGGCTTGCTTGGCTGGTGGTGCGGGCCTTGCAAGCCG
>Ga0335082_10000622_pt1 | contig 36840 bp, 31 predicted proteins | sample Lox_Sample_41_FD_206718 | JGI IMG/M metagenome (GOLD analysis project Ga0335082, IMG submission 206718) | Soil microbial communities from Loxahatchee National Wildlife Refuge, Florida, United States - Lox_Sample_4.1 | ecosystem: Environmental > Terrestrial > Soil > Wetlands | place: USA... | reverse complement strand
GGCCGGCCGGTGGCGGCGGCGAGCTCGGTGCCGAGGATCGCCCCGGCCGCCTGGTTCGCCATACGCAGCGTCATGTTGCGATCGATCGCCACGACGCCGGTGGAGAGGCGCGCCAGAATGATCGCGAGCCGCTCGCGCTCGCGCTCGACCGCCTGCTGGCTGTGCTGCGCCTCGGCGCGCGCGCGCTGCAGCCGCTTGGTCATGTCGTTGAAGGAGTGCACCAGGAAACCCATCTCGTCGCGCGAGGGCAGCGGCAGGCGCTTGGCGAAATCGCCCTTGCCGACCGCGCGCGTCCCCTCGATCAGATCCTGCACCGGGCGCACCAGGCGCTGCGCCGAGAAGATGGCGCCGTAGATGGCGGCCAGCATGGCGAGCAACAGCACGAGCGTGAGCGTCAGGCTGAAGCTGTACTTGAGCGGCTGGCGCATCGCGGCGAGATTGCCGTACTGCGAGTAAGTGCCCTGCACCGCCTCGGAGAGCGCCGCGAGCTGTGCCGGCACGCCGTAGATGGCGACGACGAAGCGCGGATCGTTGCCGGCGGCCGAAGTCGCGAGCGGTGCGGCGGTGCGGATCAGGTAGCGCCCGCTCGCCTGGGGCTCGAGGCTCACATAGGCGAGCCCCTGGCTCACCTGGCGCACCAGGTCCTGGGGCGGCGCCGCGGGCAGCGCCTCGAGCGGGTTCTCGAGGCTCGCCGCGAGGATGCGTCCGTGCGGGCCGAACAGCGCGATCTCGAGCGCCTCGCTGCTGTGCCGCTCGGCGTCGAGCTGGGCCTGCACCGCCGCGGGCGCGAGGGGCGCGATCGAGCGGGCCAGCTCCTCGGTGCGGCGCGAGTACTCGCGCATGCGCAGCCCGAGCGCGGCGCGCGACAGCACCACCGCGTCGTTGAGCCCCTGCTTCACCTCCACGGTGAACCAGCTGTCGATGCCGCGGTTGAGGAACTCGAGCGAGGAGAGGTACACGATCAGCAGCGGTGCGATCACCAGCGCGCCGAAGATGCCGACGGTGCGCGCGGTGAGGCGCGAGCCCGGCACGTGCGCGCGGTAGTCGCGCACCAGCCCCCACAGGCGGCGCACCACCAGCACCGTGAGCACCAGCACCGCGCAGGCGTTGAGCACCACGATCCACCACTGCAGCCGCGCGAACTCGGCCGAGTTCTGCACGCTCTGGGCGAGCAGCGCGAAGGCGGCGAGGCCGGTCACGCCCCAGAAGACGATGAGCGCGACCATCGACAGGCGCGCGCGCCGCTGCGACCGCGGGGCTACACCGGCAGTGTCCATGTGTACCACTCGCTCTGGCGGGCCCAGTCGTCGGTCCAGAACAGCAGCGCCCGCAGCGATGCCGGCAGGCGGCCGCGGCGTACGCCGGCCCGCACGCTGATCGTGTAGCTGCCCCCGTCGAGCTGCGGCTCCACGAGGATCGGCCAGGCATCCACCCTGCCGAGATAGGTGAGCGCCTCGTCGAGCGTCGCAAAGGTGTCCTGGTCGCCGCTGCGCACGTCACGCACCACGTAGCGGTCGCTCACCGCGTGATAGCTGAGCTCGCGGTGCAGGGTCAGCTCGACGATGTTGGCGTTGAACCAGAGATGCCGCTCCCGGTCGATGCGCACATCGAGATCGAAGTCCAGCGTGATCCCGTCCCGGAGCGCCTCGCGCACTTCGGGGCCCTCCGGGTATTCGACCCGCGCGTGCAGCAGAAAGACCCCGTGATCGATGTTGACGTACGCCGAATGCACCTCGAGCACGCCACCGAGGGCCTCGGCGCCCGCCGCCCACCCGCCCGCAGCTCCCAGCGCCAGCACGCAGACCGTCGCCAGCAAGTCGTGACGGATCAAGCCATCCCTCGTTGGATCCCCACGTAGCATGAATGCAACGACAAGGCTCGGGCTGTGGACAAAAGGGAGCTGTTCAGGCTCCGGCCGTTGTCTTTTCGAGACAAGCATAATAGAAGCCGTCCGTCCCCGCCTCTGCTCCGGGCAGGAGCTGAACGCCCACGGGGCGCTCGAGTGCGCCCGGAGCGAGCTGCGCCGCCGGCGGCATTCGGGCGAGGGCCATGTGTGGGGTCCGCTCGAGGAGCGTCCCGACGACGGCCTCGTTCTCCTGCGGCAGGACCGAGCAGGTGCAGTACACGAGCCGACCCCCCGCGGCGAGCATCTGCACGGCCGCCGCGAGGATCGCGCGCTGCCCTTCGACGAGTGCCTTGAGATCGCTCTCACGGCGCAGCAGCTTGATGTCCGGATGGCGGCGGATCACTCCGGTCGAGGAGCAGGGGGCATCGACCAGGATCCGCTCGAAGGGGTGGCCGTCCCAGAAGCTCTGCGGCTCGCGGGCATCCGCCACCACGAGCCGTGCCGCGCGCCTGACTCGCGCGAGGCTCTCCCGAATGCGCTCCACTCTCGTCTCGTCGACGTCCACGGCCGTGACATCGGCTCCCTCGCCGAGCTGCTCGAGGATGTGCAAGGTCTTGCCGCCGGGGGCCGCACAGGCATCGAGCACGCGCATGCCGGGTCGGGCCGCGAGCATCGGCGCGGCCAGCTGAGCTCCGCAATCCTGGACCGAGACGAGACCCGCGGCGAACTCAGGCAGTCGGTTTACAGCCACCGGATGATCCAAAGTTATAGCTGCAGGTGACCATTGTATCTCCCGCGCGCCAATCGAGGCCTCCCGCAGCCGCTCAAGGTAGTCCGGCCTGCTCATGCGCGAGAGATCGACTCGCAGCGTCATCGGGGGATGGGCATTGTTGGCCGAGAGGATCGAATCGGTCGTCCCGCCCCAGACGGCCAGCAATCGCTCGACGAGCCAGGCCGGGTGCGCCGTGCGGCCGGCGAGACTGCGATCGACCCGCGCGAGCAGCGCCGCATGCGCAGCCACATAGCGCCGCAATACCGCATTGACGAGCGAGGTCGCACGCTCGCTGCGCAGCAGCCGCGCGGCATCGACCGCTGCATCCACGATCTGCTCGGGGACGCTGCGTGAGTACTCGATCTGGTGCGCGCTCACCGTGAGTAACGCACGCATCAGAGGCGCGAGATCGGCGGGGCGCCTCAGCAGCTCATCGAGCGCGGGGGCGAGCCTCAGGTACCAGCGCAGCGTCCCGAGCGCGATGGCACGCACGGCCGAGCTCTGTGCCTCGGACTCGGACTCCGCCAGCACGGCATCGGCAGACCGGCCGCCCGTCACCACGGCCTGGACCACCCGGGCCGAGGCGGCGAGCGCGGGCGCACCCGGCGCCCAGCGCGTCCTAGCCAAGCCTGCGACCCGCGAGGTCGAGGTTATGAGCGAATTCAGACACCGCGAGGACCCGACCGCCCGGTTTCTGCACCTGGCGAACCTCGAGAAGCCCCTGGCCGCATTTCACCAGCATGATGCCGTCACGTACGAGGACGATATCGCCATTTTCCAATGATTTAGTCTCTTTTAAAGACTCGTTCCCAGCAGAGACCTTCGCAGAATGGATCCGCAGACGCTCCCCGCCGAGCGTGGTCTCGGCGACCGGCCAGGGGTTGAAGGCGCGGACCTGGCGCTCGATGAGGGCGGCGTCCCGGCTCCAGTCGATGCTGGCCTCGGATTTGGCGATCTTGGCGGCGTAGGTGATGCCAACACCCGGCTGGGGGTGTGCGGCGAGCGTCCCGGCGGCGAGCCCCGCGAGAGCCGCGAGCAACGCCTCGGCACCGAGCCCGGCGAGCGTTGCGGCGAGCGAGCCGGCGGTGTCGTCGGAGCCGATGGCGATCTCCCGGGTGAGGAGGATCGGGCCGGTATCGAGTCCCTCGTCCATCGACATGATGGTGACGCCGGTGACGGAGTCGCCGGCGAGGATCGCGCGCTGCACGGGTGCTGCTCCCCGCCAGCGCGGCAGGAGCGAGGCGTGGATGTTGAGACAGCCGAGTCGCGGGAGCGCGAGCACCGTAGCCGGAAGGATGAGCCCGTAGGCCACCACGACCAGAACGTCCGGACTCCAGGCGGCGAGCCGGGCGCGCACCGCCTCATCGCGCAGGCTCGCGGGCTGCAGCAGCGGCAGCTGGTGTGCTTGCGCCAGCTCCTTCACGGGCGATGCGCGCAACCGCCGGCCGCGCCCGCTCGGCCGATCCGGCTGCGTCAGTACGCCGACCACGCTGTGGGATTCGATGAGCGCCGCGAGTGCGGGCAGCGCGAACTCCGGCGTCCCGGCGAAGGCTACCCGCAAGCTAACTCCGGCAATGAGCAAAGCGCCGCAGGCGGGTTTCTCCCATCTACAACACGCGGTGCGCGCTGCCCTGGGGCGCGGCAGCGCGCCCCGAGCGCTCCTTGCGGTCCTTGTCGAGCTTCTTGCGGATTCGCTGGCGCTTGAGATCGGAGAGGTAGTCGACGAACAGCTTTCCCTCGAGGTGATCCATCTCGTGCTGGATGCACACGGCCAGGATGTCCGCGTAGTCGCGCTCGGATACTGCGCCCGTGCGGTCCTGGGCGCGCACGCGCACCCGGGCCGCGCGCTTCACCTCGTCGAAGATTCCGGGCACCGACAGGCACCCTTCCTCGGTGCTCGCCTCGCCCTCGCGCACGAGAATCTGCGGATTGACGAGTTCGAGCCTCCCGCTGCGGTCGCTCGAAACATCGATCGCGATGACGCGCCGGTGGACGTCGATCTGGGTGGCAGCCAGCCCGATGCCCGGGGCCGCATACATGGTCTCGAACAGGTCGTCGATGAGCGTCCCGAGCGCGGCGTCGAACTCGGTCACGGCGAGCGCGCGCGTTCGCAGCCGGGGGTCGGGGAACTCCAGGATGGTTCTCAAGGCCATGATTTCGCCGTATATGGGGGCGCCGCCACTCGTGATCCAGCGCACGATTTTGACATTAATTCGTCTGCCAAATGGGCGGCGTGCCAGTATAACAATTAGAATCCTGGGCGCTGCTTGTGTGCCCCACCTCGTGCATTGAGGAGTGGAGGATGGTCTCTAATCAAGTACTTGGAGCCCGCTTTGGAGCGGGCCTGCTCGCGCTGTCGCTGACGCTCGCCGGGTGCGCGCATACGAGGCATTCCGCAAGCGCCGAGCAGTCTGCCGCCGCGCCGGTCGCCGCGAGCGCGCCGGCCGCTGCGACTGCCCCGGCGCCGGACCTGACGGCGACCGAGGCCGCGATTGCCGCCGCCGGAACGCCAGCCGCCGCACCAGCCGCCGCGCCGGCTGCCGCGAGCCCTGCGCCTGCGGTCCCCGCGAGTGCGGTCAATCCGAGCGCGCCGAAGAGCTATGTCGTCAAGCGCGGCGATACGCTCTGGGGCATCGCCTCGATGTACCTCAAGGACCCGTGGCTGTGGCCCGAGGTCTGGATCATCAACCCGCAGGTCCCCAACCCGCACCTCATCTATCCGGGTGACACGCTGGCACTCGCCTACGGCGCCAACGGCAGCCCCGAGGTTACGGTGGCGCAGGCCGGCGCCGCGCGCCTCGATTCCGTGAAGCTCGACCCGCGCCTGCGCAGCACCGCGCTCGATACCGCCATCCCGACCATTCCTTATTCCGCCATCCAGGGATTCCTCTCGCACCCGCGCCTGCTGACGCACGATCAGATCAGGGCCGCCCCCTACGTGCTCGCCTTCCGCGACATGCACCAGGTGGGCGGCTCCGGCATCGAGGTGTACGTCGCCAACCTGAACGCGGAGGCGAATGCCCGCTACGCGGTGATGCGCGTAGGCGATGAGCTGCGCGATCCGGACGACAACGCACTGCTTGGCTACGAGGGCATCTACACGGCCACCGCGCTGGTCGAGCGTCCCGGCAGTCCCGCCAAGGCGCTGCTCACCGACCCCGCCATGGAGACCGTCGCGGGCGACCGCCTGGTGACGGCGACCGAGGAGGCGCCGCCCATCAACTTCGCGCCGCGGGCGCCCGCGAGCGACGTCCACGGCCGCATCATTTCCATCGTCGGCGGCACCGATCTCTCGGGGCAGTTCGAGGTAGTCGCCATCAACCGCGGCAAGAGCCAGGGGCTCGAAGTCGGCAACGTGCTCGCCGTCGACCGGGCGGGCGACGTCGTGCCGGACCTCTACCGCGGCGGTCGCGACATCAGCAGCATGGGCACCGGCATCGACAAGTCGTTCGCCCCCAAAGTGAAGCTCCCCGACGAGCGCAGCGGCACGCTGCTGGTCTTCAAGGTCTACGACCGCATGAGCTACGCGCTCATCGTCGGCGCCTCGAACACCATCCACGTGCACGACGTCGTGCATAACCCCTAGTTCCTCGCGCGCTGCGCGCGCAAAACTGGACCTTCGGCGTCAATTTGCGCCGCGCCGCCCACGAGGCGGCGCGGCGCGCTTGCTTTATGCTCCGTGAATGGACGAGCGACATGCGCGGGCAGTGTTGGCGCGGGCTCCGGGCCTCACGGCGGAGGCACTCGCCGAGCTCACCGCCGCAGCCGGCGGCGATATCGCAGTCGCGGCCACCGCACGCGCCGCGGCGCGCGTGGAGCTGCCGCCCGCGCTGCGCGCCTTCCTCGGCGCTCCCCCTGCGTCCCGCATCGCCGCCGACCTCGAGTGGCTCGCTGCGAGCGGCGCCGCGATTCTCCTCAGCAGCGATGCCGCTTATCCGCCGCTCCTCGCAGCGACCGTCGGCGCACCGGCGGCGCTCTATGTCCAGGGTCCGGCGGCGCTGCTCGCGACGCCACAGCTCGCGATGGTCGGCTCGCGCTCGCCCACACCGGCCGGGCGCGCGACCGCCATGGAGTTCGCCGCCTGGTTCGCGCGCGCGGGTCTCACCGTGACCAGCGGGCTCGCGACCGGGATCGACGCCGCGAGCCACGAGGGCGCGCTGCGCGGCGCAGGCGCGACCATCGCCGTGTTCGGCAGCGGCCTCGATCGGGTGTATCCGCCCGCGCACCGCGCGCTCGCCGCGCGCATCCGCACACGCGGCGCTCTGGTATCGGAGTTCCCGCCCGGCAGCGCACCGCGCGCCGCGAATTTCCCACGCCGCAATCGCATCATCGCGGGACTCGCCCTCGGTACGCTGGTGGTCGAGGCCACGCGCCGCAGCGGCTCGCTCATCACGGCGCGCCTGGCGATCGAAGCCGGCCGCGAGGTGTTTGCCATCCCCGGCTCGATCCACAGCCCGCTCTCGCAGGGCTGTCACCAACTCATCAAGAGCGGAGCGCAGCTGGTCGAGGAAGCCGCGGATGTGATGGGGGAGCTTGGATTTTCGGTTTCGAAAGAATGGCTTAGCGAGGTGGCGCGGCCGCGCGCAGCGGCGCGCGAATTGGACAAGGAGTATGAAATGCTGTTAGATGCGCTCGGCTTCGAGCCCGCGACCATCGATAGTCTGGTGGCGCGCACCGAGTTGCCGAGCGGGTCAATCGCCTCGATGCTGTTGATACTCGAGCTCGAGGGGCGCGTGGCGGCTCTCCCCGGCGGCCGTTTTGGCCGCATACCGTAACAGATGACTGGCAGCATTCTCGACATCCTGATCTACGTCTTCGACCGGTACATGCTCGCGGATGCACCGGAGGTGCCGCAGCGCGAGCATCTGGCGCGCGACCTCGAGCGCGCCGGCTTCACCCCGGCGAAGGTCGAGCGTGCGCTCGACTGGCTCACCGATCTCGCCTTCGGCCACGACCGCGCGCCGCTGCCGGCGGCGGCAACGGGCGCGGGAGTGCGGGTCTTCTCCGACAGCGAGTTGACGCGCCTCTCGACCGAATGCCGCGGATTCCTGCTGACGCTCGAGCGGCTCGGGGTGCTCACGCCGCAGCAACGCGAGCTGGTCATCGAGCGCATGCTGGCGCTCGATGCCGACGAGCCGGACACCGAGCAGTTGAAGTGGGTGGTGCTGATGGTTCTCTCGAGCCAGCCGGGGCAGGAGCTCGCCTTCGAGCGGCTCGACGGACTCGTGTTCGACGAGCGCCCCGGGGCAGCGCATTGATCCGCGCCCGCCAGGTCCGGCCATTGTCGTTGTGGTCCGCGGCTCGTCCGCGGTTTTTCGTCTCAGGCTGAGGCGTTTCTCTCCTAATGGCAGACAACCTGGTCATCGTCGAGTCGCCCGCCAAGGCCAAGACCATCAAGAAGTATCTCGGGCGCGACTTCGAGGTGCTCGCCTCCTACGGGCACGTGCGCGATCTCGTGCCCAAGGAGGGCGCGGTCGATCCCGACGCCGGCTACGCGATGAAGTACCAGGTGCTGGAGAAGAACCAGCGACACGTGGATGCCATCGCGCGCAGCCTGAGGAAATCGCGGGCCCTGTACCTCGCCACCGACCCGGACCGCGAGGGCGAAGCGATCGCCTGGCACCTCAAGGAGATCCTGCGCGAGCGCGGCGAGCTCTCCGGCAAGGAAGTGCGGCGCGTGGTGTTCTACGAGATCACGCGCAACGCCATCCGCGCCGCGGTCGAGCAGCCGCGTGATCTGTCGCTCGAGCTGGTCAACGCGCAGCAGGCGCGCCGCGCGCTCGACTATCTGGTCGGCTTCAACCTCTCGCCGCTGCTGTGGAAGAAGGTGCGGCGGGGACTGTCCGCCGGGCGGGTGCAGAGCCCGGCGCTGCGCATGATCTGCGAGCGCGAAGAGGAGATCGCCGCCTTCAAGGCGCTCGAGTACTGGACCATCGACGGCGAGGCGACGCATGCGGCCCAGGCCTTTCCGCTGAAGCTCCTCGAGTACCGCGGCCAGAAGGTCGAGCAGTTCACCTTCACCAACGAGACGGCGGCGCGCGAAGCCGAGCGCGCCATCGGCGCCGCCGCGCGCGGCACGGGCGCTGCGCCGGCCTTGAGCGTGCTCGCCATCGACCGTAAGCAGCGCCGCCGGAACCCCGCGCCGCCCTTCACCACCTCGACGCTGCAGCAGGAGGCGGCCCGCAAGCTCGGCTTCAACGCGCGCCGCACCATGCGCCTCGCGCAGCAGCTGTACGAGGGGCTCGACATCGGCGAGGGCAGTGTCGGTCTCATCACCTACATGCGCACCGACTCGGTGTCGCTGGCGGCCGAGGCGGTGCAGGAGATCCGCGCGGTGGCCGCGCGGCTCTACGGCAAGGACGAGGTGGCCGAGGAGCCGCGCATCTACAAGACCAAGTCGAAGAACGCCCAGGAGGCGCACGAGGCGATCCGGCCGACCTCGGCAGCGATCACGCCCGCGGACGTCGAGGGCAAGATCGAGGACGACCTCTATCGTCTGTACGCGCTCGTCTGGAAGCGCGCGGTGGCCTCGCAGATGAGCCACGCGCTGTTCGACACCGTGGCGGTCGACCTGCTGGCCGGCGCCGACGGCCCCGAGCGCCACCTGCTGCGCGCCAACGGCTCGACGCTGGTGAAGCCGGGCTACATGGCGGTGTATCAGGAGGGGAGCGACGACGGCAAGACCGACGAAGGCGATCACGTGCTGCCGCCGATGCAGGAGGGCGAGCGCGTGGCGCTCAGCGCGCTCAAGGCCGAGCAGCACTTCACCGAGCCGCCGCCGCGCTACAGCGAGGCCTCGCTGGTCAAGGCGCTCGAGGAGCACGGCATCGGCCGGCCCTCCACCTACGCGTCCATCATCTCGACGCTGCAGGACCGTGAGTACGTCGAGATGGACAGCCGCCGCTTCGTGCCCACCGACATCGGCAAGATCGTCAACCGCTTTCTCACCCACCATTTCCATCGCTACGTGGAGTACGGCTTCACCGCCGCGATGGAGGACGAGCTCGATGCGGTGTCGCGCGGCGAGGAGCCGTGGACGACGCCGCTGGCGAAGTTCTGGAAGCCGTTCATCCATCAGGTCGAGAAGATCGAGAAGACCGTGACGCGCGAGCAGGTCGCGCAGGCGCGCGGGCTCGGCACGGACCCCGCGAGCGGCAAGCCGATCACGGTGCGCATGGGCCGCTTCGGCCCGTTCGTGCAGATCGGCACCAAGGACGATGAGGAGAAGCCGCGCTTCGCGGGCCTCAAGCCCGGGCAGAAGATGGACGCGATAACGCTCGCCGACGCCATGGAGCTCTTCAAGCTCCCGCGCACGCTCGGCGCGACCGCCGCGGGCGAGACGATCGTCGCCAACGTCGGCCGCTTCGGCCCCTACGTGAAGTACGGCAGCAAGTACGTCTCCCTCAAGGAGGACGACCCCTATACCGTGACGCTCGAGCGCGCCCTCGAAGTGATCCGCCTGAAGCAGGAGGCGGACGCGGCGCGTCTCATTCGCGACTTTCCCGAGGACGGCATCCAGGTGCTGAACGGCCGCTACGGGCCCTACATCACGGACAGGAAGAAGAACGCCAAGGTGCCGAAGGAGCGCGATCCGAAGAGCCTGACGCTCGAGGAGTGCAAGGCGCTCATCGCCGCCGCGCCCGAGCGGGGCGCCGGACGCTTCGGCCGCTTCCGGCGCGGCAAGCAGGCGGCCGCGCCCGCGACGGACGCTGCGGCTCCTGCCAAGGGCGCGGCCATCAAGCCGAAGCCGGCACGGGCCAAGACCGACGGCGGTGCTCCCGCGCACGCCAAGGCCGCCCGCGCGCGCCCGGCAGCGCGCAGCGCGCACAAGAAACACGCTGCGCCCAAGAGCGCTGCGGCGAAGAGCGCGGCCCGCAAGAGCCGCCCCGCGCCGAGAGCCGCGGCGGCGCGCGCACGCGGCGTGAAGTAGCGAGTCCTCCTACCCGGGCAGCGCCGTGGGGCTTCTGACCTTCGCGCTCAACGTGACGCTGGATGGGTGTTGCGACCACCGCGCAGTGGTTGCGGACGACGAGATGCTCCGCTATTGGACACGCGTGATGGACGCGGCGGGAGCGATGCTCTTCGGGCGCCGGACCTACGAGCTGATGGAAGACTACTGGCCCCAAGTGGCGCGAGATCCAAAGGCGGCACCGCCCGACCGGGCCTGGGCGAAGAAGCTCGACGCCAAGCCCAAGTACGTGGTCTCGACGAGGCGTCACGACTTCCCGTGGAACAACACGCATCACGTCGCAGGGGACCTTGGCCGCGCGGTGAAGGCGTTGAAGAAAGCGACGCCGCGCGGACTATTGGTCGGTAGCCCGAAACTCTCGGTCGCGCTTCAGCGCCTCGATCTCGTGGACGAATATCGCTTCGTGGTCCATCCCGTGGTGGCCGGGCACGGTCCGTACCTGTTCTCCGGACTGCAGCCATCGTTGCGCCTCAAGTTCGTGGCCGCGAGGCGGCTCAAATCGGGCATCGTGGCCTTGCACTATCGCCGGGGCTAGCAGCTCCCGAGCGGCTCGCTCGCCGCCGCCAGGAACTCATCGAGCGCCGCGAGGCACTCCGGCTCATCGAGCAGCGGCACGTGGCCGCGGTTCGCGACCGTGAGCACCGCGAGGTCCGGTTTCTCGCGCTGCATGCGCGCGAGCGTCGCGGCGCTCAGAATGTCGGAGTGCGCGCCGCGGATTGCGAGAATCCGCACTTTCGCGAGCGCGCCCCACAGTGGCCACAGATCCGGCGCGGCTTTCGAGGTGTCCTTGAGCGGCTCGGAGATGAGCGGATCGCTGTCGGGCTGCGGCACGCCCTGCGCGTCGAGGCGGTAGCTGGCGCGCGCGATCTTCTCCCAGCGCGCATCATCGAGCCCCGGCCAGGCCGAGCCGTACACCGCCCGCACCTGGGCCACGGCGCCGGCCCAGTCGCGCACGGGGGGCGCCTTGCCGACGTAGCCGCGAATGCGCGCGAGACCGGCAGGATCCACCTCGGGTCCGACGTCGTTCAGCACCAGCCCGGCGACCAGCGCGGGCTGCGTGGCCGCGAGCACCATCCCCATGAGACCGCCCATCGAGGTGCCGATGATCGTGAGGCGCGCGGCCCCGAGGCCGGCCAGCAACCGCTGCAGGTCGGCGAGATATACCGGGATCTGATAGTTGTTGAAATTGGGATCGCGTGCCGAGAGCCCGCGCCCGCGCACGTCCGGCACGATCACGCGGTAGCGCGCCGCCAGGCGTGCCGCGAGATCCTCGAAGTCGCGGCCGTTGCGCGTCAGACCGTGCAGGCACAGCACCACCGGCGCCGCCGCCGCCGGCGCCGGGTACACGCGGCTGAAGAGCTTGAGGCCATCCTGACTGTCGAACCAGTACTCCGCCGCGGTCATACCCGACTCCTCGCAAACCCAGGGTGATGTCCGACGAAAGCGCCGCAGGCGACTTTCGTCCAATTAACTAGTACTCCCGTCCGGCGAGCTCGGCGCGCAGCTCGCGCTTCAGGACCTTGCCGTTGGCATTGCGCGGCAGTGCGCTGCGCCAGACCACATCGGCGATACGCTGCTGCTTGCCGACCCGCGCGTTGGTCCAGTCGATCAGTGCCTGTCGGTCGGGCGCGCAGCCGGAGCGTGCCACCACGATCGCCACCGGAGTCTCGCCCCACTTGCGGCTGCGCGCGGCGACCACGGCCACTTCCGCGACGTCGGGATGCTCGCGCATCACCTGCTCGATGTCGGCAGGGTACACGTTCTGACTGCCCGACAGGATCATGTCCTTCTTGCGGTCGACGACGTACAGAAAGCCGTCGGCGTCGAGATAGCCGAGGTCGCCGGTGCGCAACCAGCGGCGTCCGTCCGGACCCTGCCAGGTCGCCTCCGCGTTCGCCTCGTCGCGTCCGTTGTAGCCCTGCATGAGGAGTGCGCTCACGCCGACGATCTCGCCCACCGACTCCGCGGGCAGCTCGGCGCCGTCCTCGCCGACGATGCGCAGATCCGTGCCGAGGAAGGGCTTACCCACCGAGGCGGTCTTGGCGACGAAGTCCTCGGGCGCGAGAATCGTGCACAGGCCCTCGGTGAGCCCGTAGAGCTCGATGAGGGTCGCGCCGCTGCGGCGCGGGAACTCGCGCTTCAGCTCGAGCGGCAGCGGCGAGCCGCAGCACATGATGGTGTCGAGACTGGCGAGGTCGTGACGTCCGAGCCCGGGGAGCGCCAGCAGCCGCTCGAGCTGCAGCGGCACGAAGTTGCCGTGGGTGATGCGCTCGCGCGCGATCAGCGCGGCGCAGGCCTGCGCGTCGAAATGCGGCATGATCACGAGGGTCCCGCCGACCAGCACCGTGCACAGCATCGCCACCCAGCTGATGTTCGAGAACAGACCGAGCGAGCACAGCGTGACGCAGTCGCTGCGGTAGCGCAGCGTCAGCGCACAGTCCACGGCCCAGTTGAGACGGCAGCGGTGGCTGTGGACGATGCCCTTCGGCACCCCGGTCGTGCCCGAGCTGTAGATGATGTTGCACTCGGCCTGCGGGCTCACCGCCATGGTCGCGGCGGCGGACTGCTGCGCGCGCCAGGGCTCGAGCTCGATCCAGGGCGGCCCGGGAGAGCGGTGCCCCACCCGGGCCGCGCTCGCGATCCGGCTCCAGACCGCCGCGAGCGCGTCGATGCGCGCGCAATGGGAGCCCGAGGCGAACACCGCGCGCGCGCGCGCGTCCTCGATCATGGCGCCGACGGCAGCGTCCGTCACCGACACGTTGAGGGGCACCGCGACGCATCCGGAGCGCAGGATGCCGAAGGTCACGAGTGCCATCTCCAGACTGTTATCCATGAGGATGGCGATGCGGGCGCCGGCCGTGAGTCCGAGGGCGGCGATTCCGTTGGCGATCCGCGCGGTGTCGCGCTCGAACTCCGCCCAGCTGAGCCGCCGCTCCCCGTCGACCAGCGCCGTGCGCCGCGCGCGCCAGCGCCCGTGGCGCGCGATCAGCTCCGGCAGCAGCGGCTCCGGCGCCTCGAACCAGCCCATCGGCGCAACCCGGCCGGCGGTGGCGTCAGTAGTGGTACTGGACCGTAACCGCGTAGGTCCGCGGCGGCCCATAGAAGCCGATCTGGCTGATGCCGCCGATGTAGGAGTTGGCCGGCGATATCGGCGGGTCGCCGAAGTCATAGCCTGCCACTCGGTAGTACTTGTTGGCGAGGTTCTTGCCGTCGAGGGACACGCGCCAGCGGGCGTCGGAGGTCTCGAAGGCGAGTCCCGCGTTCAGCAGTCCGTAGGCCGGCTGGTCGGTCACGCTCGGCGTGGTGTTGGCGACCTTGGTGAAGCTGCGCCAGTCGTAGCCGGCGCGCGCGGTCACCGTGCCGCGCTGCACGTCCCAGTGGTAGAGCGCGGCGGCGGAGACCGTCCAGGAGGGCGCGTTCAGCGGCCGGTTCTCGGCGGCGGCGTTGATGCTGCCGACACCGCCGGCGCACCCGGGCGCGGCCGTGAACACGCTGCACGGGATGAGATAGTCCTCGTAGTACGAGTCGAGGTAGCCGGTGTTGAGCGTCAGCGTCAGCGCCCGCACCGGCTGCCACACCGACTGCAGCTCCGCGCCCTGGTTGATCTGCTTGCCGGCGTTGAGTATCGCAGTGAGATTCGTGGGCGCACCGCCCGCGCCGGTGACGAACTGCTGCACGCCGATCTGTGCATCCGTGTACGGGTCGTAGAACACCGCCATGTTCACGAGCAGCGTGCCGTCGAGCCAGGTCGACTTGAGTCCGATCTCGTAGTTGTCGGCGGTCTCGGAGTTGTAGCCGTTCTCGGTGCCCGGGTAGACGGCGGCGTTGCCGCGCATGTCGAAGCCGCCGCTCTTGAAGCCCTTGCTGTAGCTGATGTAGGTCATCAGGCGGTCGGTCCAGTGATAGTCGAAGCCGAGCCTCGGGGAGGTGTTGGAGAAGGTGCGGTCGCCGGTGTAGTCGGTGACGACGCCGGGGAAGGGAAAGAAGCCCGCCGGCACCTGGCTGGGATTGAAGAAGGTCTGTCCCGGATACAGCTGCGTGGGGGCGACGCTGGCGTAGTCCGCCTGGTACACGGGGGCGCTCTTGCGGTCCTGGTTCCAGCGCACCCCGGCATCGAAGTTGAGCTTGTCGGTTAGCTTCCACGAGGTGTCGCCGTACACCGCCTCGCTCTTGGTGTGCACGCAACCCGTCACGAGCTCGGTGATATACAGGTCGAAGGCCGGAACCCCGAGCAGCGTGAGCGTGCCGATCGAGGCGTTGTAGGAGCCGCAGGCGGTGCTGTTCATGTAGAACAGTCCGCCGACCGCCTTGACCAGGTCGTTGTGGAAGGTGAGCTGCGCCTCGCCCGAGGACTGATCGTCCTTGTACAGGCCCGGAACCTCGAACAGGTTCTGATCGAGGTGGTCGAAGTTGATGAACTGCTGGCCGTTGCCCTGGTAGTAGGCAGCGACGACCTTGAGGTCGAGCTGGCTCGTGAGCGACTGCGTGTAGGTGCCCGAGTAGCCGTTGCGGTGGAAGAAGTCGCGGTTGACCGGCATGTCGTTGTACATGTCGAACGGGTTGCTGAGCTGCGCCACGAGGTAGTTGTTGAGCCGCTGGCCGCCGGAAGCGTGCGAATTGTCCTCGATGCCGTCGGCGACCAGCCGCAGCTTCGAGCTCTCACCCCAGGTGAAGGTCAGATTGGCGCGCCCGACCAGCACATCCTTGTCGGAGACCTGGGCGCCGATCTGCGTGGTGGGGCCGGGGGCGACGCCCGGCTGCTCGAGAACCTCGCCATAGCCGTCGTGCTGGAAGTAGCCGATCGCGAGCCCGAGGTACACGTGGTCGGGAACCATCGCCGCCGAGCCGTTGAACTTGAAATCGCGCTCGTTGTAGTTGCCGGCGGTGACCGACGCGGTGGCGGTGTCGGGTCCGGCGATGTCGCGGGTCACGTACTTCAGCGCGCCCGCGATGGTGTTCTTGCCGTACAGGGTGCCCTGGGGACCGCTCAGCACCTCGATGCGGTTGACGTCGAGCACGTCGAGCAGCGCCGCCTGCGGCCGCGCCATGTAAACGTCGTCGACGTACACCCCGACGCCGGGCTCGAAGCCCCACAACGGGTCGCTCTGGCCGACGCCACGGATGTAGATGTTGATGGTGCTGCTCGTGGCACGGTCCTGGGAGATCTTCAGGTTCGGCACCAGGCTGTTGAGGTCCTGGAGGTTGGTGATGTCGAGGGCCTCGATGGTGCTGGCGGTGACTGCGGACACGGTGATCGGCACGTCCTGCAGGTTCTCGCTGCGCCGCCGGGCGGTGACCACCACTTCCTGCAGCCCCGCGCTCTCGGGCTGCGCGGCCGCGCCGGAGGCGCCCGGCGTGGCGGTTTGCGCCGGCAGCGCCGCCGGCAGCAGCAGGGCGCAGGCCATCAGCCACGCCGCAAGCGGCGCCCGTGAGTTGTCGTACATGTGGTCCCCCTGTGCGTCCGATTTTGATTCAACAACTGTTGAAAATATATTCAACGTTCGTTGAATTCGTCAAGGTGTTTGCTGCGCGGCTGGATTCGCTGGAAACTGTCTCGGGAGTTCAGCCGTGCTGCAGCGCACCAAAACGAAGCTCAAGAAGGCCTCCGCCCGGCCAGGCAAGGAGCGCATCCTCGACGCCGCGGAGGAGCTGTTTGCGCAGCGCGGCTTCTATGGGGTATCGCTGCGCGACATCACCCAGGCGGCGGGGGTGGACGTGGCGCTGGTCAGCTACCACTTCGGCGGCAAGCGCGACCTGTTCACCGCGGTGTTCGAGCGGCGCGCCGAGGTGCTGAACCGCGAGCGGCTCGAGCTGCTCGAGGAGGTGCGGCGCCGCGCCTTGCCGGCGGCGCCCTCACTCGAGGCGATCGTGAACGCCTTCTTGCAGCCGCTGCTCGAGCGCTCGGCGCGCGGCGGACCGGGCTGGAAGAGCTATTTCGCCCTGGTCGCCTACGTGAACAACTCCCCGGAGTTCGGCCCGCTCATGATGACGCGCCACTTCGATCCGCTGGTAGATCGCTTCATCGCGACGTTGCGCGAGGCGCTCCCCGATTGTCCGCCGCGCGAGATCTACTGGGGCTACCAGTTCCTCACCGGCGCACTGACGCTGACGTTTGCCGAGACCGGCCGCCTCGACAAGCTGTCGGACGGCCTGTGCCGCTCGTCGGACCTCGACAGCGTGCACGAGCGGCTCGCGCCCTATGTGGCGGCGGGCTTCCGCGCCCTGCACGCGCGTGCCGCGGCGCAACCTGCGGCTGCCGCCGCCACGGCGCACACGGTGCGCGCGGCACGCAAGCCGCGCCGCCGCGCATGAAGTACCGCCACAGCTACCACGCGGGCAACTTCGCCGACCTGCACAAGCACGTAACGCTGCTGGCACTGCTCACGGCGCTGAAGAAGAAGGACAAGGGCTTCCTCTACTTCGACACCCACGCCGGCCGCGGCGGCTACCAGCTCGCGCAGCAGACGCCGGAAGCGGCGGCCGGCATCGGGCGCTTCGACCGCGCCGAGCCCGAGGCAGCGGAGCTGCGCGCCTACGCGGCACTGCTCGGGCGGCTGCGGGCCGCGCGCGGCAATCGGCACTTCTACCCGGGCTCGCCGCTCATTGCCGCGAGCGAGCTGCGGCCGCAGGACCGCGCCGTGTGCGTCGAGCTGCAGGGCTCCGAGGCGCACGCGCTCGAGGGCGAGCTCGCCAAGCTGGGCGCGGCGCACCCCGGTGCGCGGCTGCGCGCCGAGCGCGCCGATGGCTTCGCGCTGCTGCGCGCCGCGCTCCCGCCGCCCGAGCGGCGCGCGCTCGTCTTCATCGACCCTCCCTACGAGGAGGCACGCGGCGAGTTCGCGCGCGTCGCGGCGGCGGTGGCCGACGGCCTCGAGCGCTTCGCGACCGGGGTGTTCGCCGCCTGGTATCCCATCAAGGAGCAGCGGGTCGCGGCGGCCTGGCACGCCGACTGGTTGCGGCACATCGCGGCGCCGACGCTCGCGAGCGAGCTGTGGCTCTACCCGCGCGACTCGCGCGTGGCGCTCAATGGCTCGGGTCTGCTCATCGTCAATCCGCCCTGGCAGATCGAGCAACGCATGCGCACCTGGCTCGCGGAGCTCGGCGCGTGTCTCAGCGTCGGCAGCTCGGGAGGCACGCAGGTGCGGATGCTGTCACAATCGCGCTAAATGAACGCCGCACCCGATCCGTACGGAGTCGTCGGCCATCCGGTCGCTCATAGCCTCTCGCCGTTCATTCACGGCATGTTCGCGCGCGAGACCGGGCAGGCGATCAGCTACCGCCTGTACGACGTGACCGCAGCTGAGTTCCCGGGATTCGTGGCCGGGTTCTTCGATCGCGGCGGCCGCGGACTCAACATCACCGTGCCGCACAAGATCATGGCAGGCGAGGCGGCCAACGAGCTCACCGAGCGCGCCGCGCACGCCGCCGCCGTCAACACCCTGGTGCTGCGCGACGACGGCACCATCCTCGGCGACAACACCGACGGGGTGGGCCTGGTGCGCGACCTGTGCGACAACCTGGGGCTGGTGGTGACCAACCGGCGCATCCTCATCATCGGCGCGGGCGGCGCCACCCGCGGGGTGCTCGCGCCGCTCCTCGGCCTCTCGCCGAGCGCCGTCGTCATCGCCAACCGCACGCCGGAGCGCGCGGCCGCGCTCGCCGCGGCGTTCGCCGACCTCGGCGCCACGCAGGGCCTGGGGTTCGCGGACATCGGCACCGAGCCCTTCGACATCATCGTCAACGCCACCTCCGCCAGCCTCTCCGGCGAGATGCCGCCGCTGCCCGTCACGGCGGTCGGCCGCGCGACGGTGTGCTACGACCTCTCGTACGGCCGCGCAGCGACCGCCTTCGTCGAGTGGGCGCGCGCCCATGGCGCCGCGCAGGCGCTGCAGGGCTGGGGCATGCTGGTGGAGCAGGCGGCGGAGTCGTTTCGTCTGTGGCGCGGGATACGCCCGTCGACGGCCAAGGTGCTGGCGGCGCTGCGGGAGCGCAGCGGCCTCTAGTTGATGGGAAAAATCGCCTGCGGCGATTTTTCGGACATCAGCTTCGTTGCCGGGCGCCAAAGGCGCGACTTTGGCGCCCTGCGCCTTGGTAGGAAAAATCGCCTGCGGCGATTTTTCGGACATCAGCCTCGTTGCCAAGCGCTCAGCGCATCGTGACCAGCTCCTCCGCGCTGGTCGGATGAATCGCCACGGTGTCGTCGAAGTCCTTCTTGGTGGCGCCCATGCGCACCGCGACGGCGAATCCCTGCAGCATCTCGTCGGCCCCCGGCCCGACCACGTGCAGCCCGACGATGCGCTGCTCGGCGCCGGCCGTCACCAGCTTCATCTCGGTGCGCGGCTTGGCCTCGGTGACCGCGTTGTAGAGCGACACGAAGCTCGAGTGGAACACCTTGACGGCGTCGTGACCGTAGCGCGCGCGGGCCGCCGGCTCGCTCAAGCCGACCGTGCCGATCGGCGGGCGACCGAAGATCACGGTCGGGATGTTGTCGTAGTCGAGATGCCGGTCGGCCTGGCCGCCGAACAGGCGATCGGCCAGGCGCCTGCCGGCCGCGATCGCCACCGGGGTGAGCTGGGCGCGCCCGGTGACATCGCCGACCGCGTAGATGCCGGCGGCGCTCGTCGCCTGGTACGCGTCGGTGGCCACGAAACCGTCCGCAGTGAGCTGCACTCCGGCGCGCTCGAGCCGCAGATCCGCGACCGAAGCCGCCCGGCCGATGGCCCACAGCAGGCAGTCGAAGGGGCCGATGCTGCGGCCGTCGGCAAACGTCGGGATGATCCCCCCGTCGGCGTCGCGTGCGACGAAGCCCGGAACGATGTCGGTCACCACCGTCACGCCCGCCTCGCGCAGCATCGCGAGGCTCGCCTGAGCGATCATCGGATCGAAGCTACGGAGCGGTGTCGCACCGCGCAGCACCAGTGTCGTCTGCGCGCCTAAGCCCGCGAAGATGCCGGCGAGCTCCACCGCGATGTAGCCGCCGCCCGCCACGGCCACGCGCGGCGGCAGAGTCTCGAGCTCGAAGAAGCCGTCGGAAGTGATGCCGAGCTCCGCGCCGCGGATGTGCGGCACCTCGGGGTGCCCGCCGGTGGCGATGACGATGTGCGGCGCACTCAGCGTGCGTCCGCCGGCGCTCACGCTGCGCCCATCGAGGAAGGCAGCGCGCGCGCGCACCAGCTCGATCCGGCGCTTCGCCAGGTTGGCCGCATAGATGTCGTTGAGCCGCCGGACGTAGGCGTCGCGCTTGTGCTTGAGCGAGCGCCAGTCGTGGCCGAGCTCGTCGATGCGGAAGCCATATTCCCGCGCATCGTGCAGCGCGCCGCCGAGCTCCGCGCCGTTCCACATGATCTTCTTCGGCACGCAGCCGACGTTGACGCAGGTGCCGCCGAGGCGCCCCGGCTCGATGAGCGCGGCGCGGGCGCCGTACTCGGCCGCCCGCTGCGCCGCCGCGAGCCCCCCGCTCCCTCCGCCGATCACCAGCAGGTCGAACTGCTCGCCCATGAACACCTCGGACTCCCATGTTATATGAGGGCCGCCGGCGCGGTCCTGCCGGCGCGCTCGGCTACAATGGCGGCGCGCATGGACAACCCCTTACTTGGCCAGGATCCGCTGCCGCGCTTCGTCGCGATCCGCCCCGAGCACGTCGAGCCGGCGGTGCGGGAGCTCCTGACGCGCAGCCGCGCGCGCATCGGCGAGCTGGCGGCGCTCCCCGCCCCGACCTTCGCCACGCTCATCGAGCCGCTCGAGGAGCTGCAGCATGGCATCACGCGCACCTGGTCTCCGGTGAGCCATCTGAACGCGGTGCTGAACTCCGAGGCGCTGCGCGCCGGCTACAACGCCTGCCTGCCGCTGCTGTCCGCGTATCAGACCGACCTCGCGCAGAGCGAGCCCCTGTTCCGCGCCTATCGCACCATCGCCGAGCGCGATGCGGCCGAGCTCGCCCCGGTCCAGCGCCGCCTCATCGAGCACGCCGTGCGGGACTTCCGCCTCGCCGGCGTCGGCCTGCCGGGGGAGCGCAAGGAGCGCTTCAAGACGGTGATGCAGGAGCTCGCGCAGCTGCAGGCGAGGTTCGAGGAGAACGTGCTGGATGCGACCAACGCCTGGAGCTGGCACGTCACCGACCCCGACGAGCTGCGCGGCCTGAACGAGCAGCTGATCGAGCTGGCCGCGCGCCGCGCCGCCGAGCGCGGCGCGAGCGGCTGGATTCTCAGCCTCGACCAGCCGAGCTATGTCGCGGTGGTGACCGATGCGGAATCGGAGAGCCTGCGCCGCGCCTTCTACGAGGCCTGGACGACGCGCGCCTCGGACCGCGGGCCGGGAGGGGGCCGCTGGGACAACTCCGCGGTGATGGAGGAGATCCTGCGCCGGCGCCACGAGGCGGCGCGGCTGCTCGACTTCGGCAGCTACGCCGACTACGCGCTCGCGACCCGCATGGCGCGCAGTGTCGCCGAGGTGCGCGAGTTCCTGCACGAGCTCGCGCGCTCGGCGCGCGCGGCGGCGCAGCGCGAGTTCGCCGAGCTGGAGGATTTCGCCGGGCGGCCGCTCGCGGCCTGGGACGTGGGCTTCCACGCCGAACGGCTGCAGCGCGCGCGCTTCGCCGTGTCGCAGGAGGAGCTGCGGCCGTATTTTCCGCTGCCGCGGGTGCTCGCGGGCCTGTTCGGCGTCGCGGAGCGGCTGTTCGGGGTGCGCATCCGCGAGCGCAGCGGCGTGCCGGCCTGGCACGCCGACGTGCGCTTCTTCGACATCGAGAGCTCCGCCGGCAGTGCCATCGGCAGCTTCTACCTCGATGCCTACGCGCGCCCCCACAAGCGCAGCGGCGCCTGGATGGACGAGTGCGTCGGCCGCAAGCGCCTCGCCTCGGGAGCGGCGCTTCCGGTCGCCTATCTGGTGTGCAACTTCCTGCCGCCGGTTGCAGCCAAGCCGGCGCTCCTCACCCACGACGACGTAGTGACGCTGTTTCACGAGTTCGGGCACGGACTGCATCATCTGCTGACGCGCGTCGACTACCCGAGCCTCGCGGGCATCAACGGCGTCGCCTGGGATGCGGTCGAGCTGCCGAGCCAGTTCCTCGAGAACTACGCCTGGCACCCCGAGGTGCTGCAACGGATCTCCGGCCATTTCGACAGCGGCGCGCCGCTGCCGCGCGAGGTCGAGTCGCGCCTCATCGCCACGCGCAGCTTCCACGCGGGGCTCGCGATGATGCGGCAGCTGGAGTTCGCTCTGTTCGATCTGCGCATGCATGCCGAATACTCGCCCGAGCGGGGCGGGCGCGTGCTCGAGATCCTCACCGAGGTGCGCCGCGAGGTCGCGGTCGTGCCGGTGCCCGAGTGGAACCGCTTCCCGCACAGCTTCGGACACATCTTCGCCGGCGGCTACGCCGCCGGATACTACAGCTACAAGTGGGCCGAGGTGCTGGCGGCGGACGCCTTCTCGGCCTTCGAGGAGAGCGGTGTGTTCGACCCCGGCACGGCGCAGCGCTTTCTCGATGCGATCCTGAGCCGCGGCGGGAGCCGCGACGCGCTCGAGGCCTTCGTCGAGTTTCGCGGCCGCACTCCCGACGTGCGCGCGCTCCTGAAGCAACATGGGATCGCCCCCGCGCACCGGGGGGCTGCGTGAGGCGCGCGCTCGCAGCGGCGCTGCTCGCCGGCGTGCTCGCCGCGCACGCGCAGAATCCTCCCGAGACGCCTCCGGCGACCTCCGTCCCGGCCGAGTCTGCCGCGGCGCCGGGCGCGGAGCTTCCCGCCCCCGCGGAGGGCGAGCCCCCGGCGGCCGCTCCCGGCACGCAGGGCGTGCAGGCGGCGCCCGCCCCGGCACCGCGTGCGCCGTCCCCGAGACCGCCGCCGCCGAAGCCGCCGCCGACGCTCGCAACTCCGGAGCCGGAGCGCGAGACGGAGGTCGTGGCGCTGCGCCGCGAGGTGGCGCGCCTTCAGTCGGAGCTCGATGCCGAGCGGGCCGCGGCCGTGCCGCCTGCAGAGGAAGCCGGTCCCGTGCCACCGCCCGTGCGCGCAGCCTGGGGATGGCTCGCCGTCGTGGCCCTGCTCGCCCTCGCCGGCGGCTTCGTCCTCGGCTGGCGGCTGCTCGACCGCCGCATTCGTCGCAAGTACGGCGGTCTGCGCATCTACTGACGCGAATGCGCAGCGGGTGTCGCCATCCGGAGACTGAGAACGCCCGGAACCCTTTGAAAGCAAAGGGCTATTTACCATCTCGCGGCGCTATTGGAGCCAAAACTGTGCGCCGCGTCCTGCCTGCGGAGGCCGCAGCTAATAGACTGTGCCGCAGTTCAATGAGGCCTCGGGGAGGGCCCACATCAACTCATCCTTCACGGCACCTCGTGCGGCCATGCAAAGTACCCGGCGCAGCGATTTCGACGTAACCAACACGGTGCAGGTGAGCTCCCCCCGTGCGGTGCTGGATGCCGTCACGGCGCTCTACCGGCCGACCTGGCCCGGGCTGTCGCTCGAGCCGCTGGAGCGGGCCTTCGAGCACTTCGAACGGCTGTTCGCCGGCGAGATCCCCGGCTTCCACGGCGTCGACACCGTCTACCACGACCGCCAGCACACGCTTGACATCACGCTGGCGCTCGCGCGCCTCATCGTCGGTTACGAGCGGCAGCAGAGCGAGGACGCGCGCCTCGGCGGCGAGCGCGCCATCGTCGGACTCGTCACCGGACTCTTCCACGACGTCGGTTACCTGCGCCGCACGGACGAGCCCGAATCGCGCAACGGAGCCGAATTCACCCGCGTGCACGTCTCGCGCGGCGCGCGTTTCCTCACGGAGTATCTGCCGGTGCTCGGCTTCGCCGCCTGGGTGCCGGTGGCGAGCGAGATCATCCACTTCACCGGCTATGAGGTGCCGTTCGCCCAGATCGAGGCGCGGCTCTCCGACCGGCGCGACGTCGTGGTCGGACACCTGCTCGGCACCGCCGACATGATCGCGCAGATCGCCGACCGCTGTTATCTCGAGAAATGCCGCGATCGGCTGTACGCCGAGTTCGTGCTGGGCGGCGTGGCGCTGCCCTTCTCGGGGGGCTATCGGCAGGTGAAATACGCCTCGGGACTCGATCTGCTGCGCCAGACGCCGGAGTTCATCGAGGAGACGCGCCGCAACCGCCTCGACCGGGACTTCGGCGCGGGCTACCGCTATCTCGAGATCCTCTACGGCGGCCGCAACCCCTACCTCGAGGCGATCGACCGCAATGTCGAATTTCTGCGACAGGTGCTGCGCAGCGAGAACTGGCAGCTGCTGCGGCGGCGGCCGCCGATCTTCGCGGCCGTCGAGGATCCGATGGGCACCATGCGCAACCTGATGCTCGGATATATAAAGAGAGTCTGGGCCAACTACTGACGGGTCTTTCAGGTGGCGTCGGCCCCGGGCCGACGAGTAAGATGAATCCCCACAAATATGGGGATCCTGTCCGGGCGGGCGCCGACGCCGCGGACAGTCACACAAACAGTGACCGCCGCCAGTTTCAAGCTCCGCTACGCGGGTGCCGCGTTCCTCACCGCGCTGCTCGTCGCGGCCGCGGTGGCGGCGCTCCTTGCGCTGCGGCACCAGTCCGACACCTCCGCGCTCGGCACGCTGGCGGAAGCTGCCGCCCGGGAGCGCGTGGGCGCAGAGCTTCGGGCGCGCGCGGCCAGCATCGCCGCCCACGCGGCTGACTCGGTCGCCGGCGCGGTGCGCGCCGGGGATACCGCCGGGATCGCCCGGCACCTGCAGCCGTTCCTCGATGACCCCACGGTGTCCGCCGTCGCGGTCGCGAACCACCTGGGCGGCACGCTCTACTCCTGGGAGCGCGGCACGCCGGCCGCCCCCGGCGCGCAGAGCGCGCAGGTCACCGTGCCCGTGCGGCTGGTGCTCGAGACCTTCCCCGGCGCGGCGACTCCCGAGACGCTCGCCGAGCTCACAGTGACGCTCGAGCAGGCGACACCGCCGGCCGGCGAGCCGCTCGCCGACCGGCTGGCTGAGGCGAGCGCCGCGCGTGCGAGTCTCACCTGGTGGCTGGCAGTGATCCTCGCGACCGGCGGCGCAGCGGCGGCGGCCTGGCTCGCGTGGCGCGCCCTGCACGAGCTCGAGCGCCCGGTCGAGTCGCTGATCAAGAGCGCCGAGCGCTTCGGCGTCGGCGACTACACCCGTCCGGTCGAGGTGCGCGCGCAGGACTCGCTCGCCGGGCTCGAGCAGGCCTTCGAGCGCATGCGCGGGAAGCTGCGCACATCGACCATCAGCAAGAATTACCTGCACAGCATGCTCAACAGCATGACCGATGCGGTCTTCATCACCTCACCCGACGGAGTCATCAAGCTCGCCAACTCCGCCGCCTGCAAGCTGCTCGGCTTCGCTGAAGAGGAGCTGGTCGGCCGCGGCATTGCCTCGATCCTCGAGGAGCGCGAGCGCGCCGGCTTCGACCTGCTGCAGGCCGCCCAGGAGACGCGCGAGACCGTGGTGCGCACCCGCGCGGGCCAGACCATCCCGGTGTCGCTCACCGGCTCGGTGATCGCCAGCGACGATCCGCAGTTCCAGGGCAGTATCTTCGTGGCGCGCAACATCACCGACCGCAAGCGCGCCGAGCGCCGCATCCGCTATCTGGCCCGCTACGACGCGCTCACCAAGATTCCGAACCGCATGCAGTTCTACCACGTGCTGCAGCAGACGATCGCGCGCGCGCTGCGCAGCGGTCAGATCGTGGCGGTGCTGTATCTCGACATGGACCGCTTCAAGGAGGTCAACGATACCTTCGGGCACGGCGCCGGCGACCGCGTGCTCGAGGTGCTGTCCGAGCGGCTGGTGCGCGCCGTGCCCAAGGAGACCGTGGTCGGCCGGCTCGCCGGGGATGAGTTCGCGCTCACGGTCGACGGGCTGCCGGCGGACGTCGACAACCGCGGTCCGATCGCGCAGCTGGCGCGTTCGATCCTCACCGAGATCAGCCGGCCGTTCCAGCTCAATCAGCAGGAGATCTTCCTGACCGCGAGTCTCGGCGTGGCCTTCTGTCCGCGCGATGCGGAGAACGTCATCGATCTGATCCGCAACGCCGATGCCGCGATGTACTACTCCAAGCAGAACGGCGGCAACACCTTCGCCTTCTACTCACCGGAGATGAACGCCGCGGCGGTCGAGCGGCTCATGCTCAAGAGCAAGCTGCGCCGGGCGCTCGAGCGCGACGAGCTCGAGATCAAGTATCAGCCCAAGGTCGACCTGCGCAACGGCAGGATCATCGGCGCCGAGGCGCTGCTGCGCTGGCGGCTGCCCGGCCACGGCGACATTCCGCCGTCGCAGTTCATCCCGCTCGCCGAGGAGACCAACCTGATCCTCGACATCGGCGAGTGGGTGCTGAACCGCGTGTGCATGGACTACCGCCACATGCAGAGCGAGGGCGGCGATCCGGGCCGCATCTCCCTCAATCTCTCCCTGAAGCAGCTGCGCCAGGCGAGCTTCATCCTGCGCTGCCGCTCGGTGTTCCGCCGCCACGGCGTGTCGCCGACCGCCTTCGAGCTGGAGATTACGGAGACCACGCTGATGGCGGACGCGCAGCGCACCGTGCGGCTGCTCGATGAGCTGTTCGCGATGGGGTTGCATCTGTCGATCGACGACTTCGGCACCGGCTACTCGTCGCTGTCGGCGCTGCAGCAGTTCCCGATCGGCACGCTGAAGATCGACCAGTCGTTCGTGCGCGATGCGAGCGAGGACGCCGGCGATGCAACCATCGTGCGCACCATCATCGAGATGGGGCGCTCGCTCGGCATGGAGGTGATCGCCGAAGGCGTCGAGTCGCGTGCACAGCTCGAGTTCCTGCGCCGCAACGCCTGCCTCTACGCCCAGGGGCGCCTGTTCGGCGAGCCCTGCACGGCAGCGGAGCTGCTCGCGCTCCTCACCCGCCAGGCCGCCGGTACGCTGCCGTTCGCGCACCTGCTGCGGCGGAACGAGCCGGCGGCCGCACCGCGCCTGGCCTGACCAGCTTTGCATACCAGGAATCGGGCGCTGGACATCTTGATGCTCATATGAAAGCATCATGGTGTGCGAACCACGCTGACACTTGAGGACGACGTCGCGGCGCGGCTGCAGGCTGAGGCGCGTCGCACGGGACGGCCCTTCAAGGCGGTCGTCAACGATCATCTGCGTCGCTCGTTGGCACGACGTACGCAGACCCGGGCGCTCGCGCCGTTTCAGGTACAGCCGCGGGATCTCGGCGGGGCGGCTGGGGGCGGCTCCTACGACGACGTCGGCGCGCTGCTCGAGCGAATCGAGGGCCCGGAGCATCGGTGAAGCTGCTCGATGCCAACATTCTCCTCTACGCCTACGACTCGAGCTCCGCGCACCACGCGGTTTGCCGGGAATGGCTGCAGGGTGCGTTGAATGACGACGAGCCGGTTGGCCTGCCCTGGCAGACGAGCCTGGCGTTCATCAGAATCTCAACCAACCCCCACGCAGTGAATCGTCCGCTGCCGGTACGCGAATCGTGCTCAGTCGTTTCCGGACTGTTGGAACGGCCCTGCGTCGTGGTCGTCGAGCCGGGTGAGCGGTTCTGGGAAATCTTCGTCTCTCTGGTCACCGAGGCGCGCGTCAGCGGCCCGCTGATCACCGACGCCGTGCTGGCGGCTCTGGCGATCGAGCAGGGAGCCACCGTTTGCTCAACCGACCGGGACTTCAGACGCTTTCAGGGTCTTACGCTGATTGATCCCAGCGCGAGCGGTTGACGGCCTGCTCGGGCCCGGGCCTTCAGTGCGCGCTGGTCGCGCCGCGCGCGGCAAAGGCACGCGTGCTCCCGGCCGCCTGGGCCGAGAGCGAGCTGAGGGCGGCGCTGCTTGCGGCCTCGAAGGCGGCGATCACCTCGTTCATGCGGTCGCCGGCCGCGGCCGCACTGCCGCTCGCCACGAAGGTCCCCACCAGCTCGTGCCCGCGGCGCGCCCCCAGCGTGCAGTCGAGCACCACCTCGACCTGCGGGGCGGAGCGGCCCTGGGTGTAGTCGGCCTCGAAACGCCGTACCGAGATCTGCAGCAGATAGTCCGCGAAGAAGGGACTGCCCGAGTCCTGCACCGTCTGCCACTCGCCCGAGGCGCGCAGGGTGTCCACTGCCAGCGCCTCCACCACGTCCGGGAGCGGCGCCGGCCAGCGGCTGCCGAGGTAGAAGTTCATGCGGTGATCCGCCTGCACCAGCATGATGTGCGCGCCATCGAGGCCCGGGGCGGTGATGGGATGCTCGACCTGCAGTGAGCCGAGCAGCGTCGCGGGCTGGGCCGCGGTTGCGGCAGCGGCCGCCCCATCCGCTCCCGCCGACGGGGCGCGCAGCAGGTAGGTCTGCTCGGGCTTGGCATCGCTGTGAAAGAGGTTGGTGCAACCCGCTGCTGCGCCGAGCGCGGCCGCGAGAGCCGCCAGTTTGGGCGCCCTGACGCACGAGCCGGCCGGCCGTCTCATCGGGGGATCTCCACGCCGCGCTGCGGCGGCTGATAGAGGAGCTGGGCAGGGTTCTCACGCAGACTGTTGGAGAGCTCGCGGATGTCGTGCGCCGCCGCGCGGCCCTCGCGCATGAAACGCTCGATCTCCGGCAACCCCTCGCGGGTGAAGGCGCGTATGTCCTGGCGGTTCTCGGCGATCGCCTGGTCGAGCTGACCGGTGGCGCTCGTGAGGTTGTCGGCAATGGTGCGCAGGCGCTGCACGGCGGCGCGCACGTCCGGATCGACGTTGTTGAGGATGCCGTGCGCGGTGCCGGCGGCGGAGGCGAGCTCGGCGGTTGCGCCGCGCAGCTCCGCAATCAGCGCGTTGAGATCGTGCAGCGTCCGCGGCAGGCTCGCCGACGCCTTGTCGAGGTTGCCGACCGCGGAGCTGACCGCGGCGATGTTCTCATCGCTCAGCAGGCGATCGGCGCGGTTGACCAGGGTGGCGGCCGCGGCCACCAGCTCCGGCAATCCCGCGAGAAACACGTCGAAACTCGAGGGCGCCGAGCGGATCACCGGATAGCGCAGGCTCGCCACCGGCGGGGCGAGGCGCTTGCCGCTGCGGTCCTCGCTCAGGTCGATGTACAGGAGGCCGGTCACTCCCTGCAGCTGCAGCTCCGCGACCGTGTGCTCGGAGACCGGCGTGGTGGCGTCGAGGTCGACGATCACCTCGGCACGGCTCGAGTCGCGCGGGTCGATGCGCATGTCGTTCACGCGCCCCACGGGCACGCCCAGGTAGCGCACCGCCGCGCCCTTCTCCAGTCCGCTGACGCTGCCGGTGAAATAGATCTCGTAGCGGTTGTAGTCGCGGTGCTCGCTCTTATCCGAATACCAGTAGACGAACAGCGCGCCGGCCAGCGTCACCAGCAGCACGAAGGCGCCGACGGCGGCGTAGTTGGCCTCACGCTCCATGCTCGGCTCCGAGGCGGGCGCGGGCCCGCTCGCCGTGGAAATAGGCCTGAATCCACGGGTGCGGGTAGTTGACGATGCGCTCGAGCGTATCGGACTCCATGCGCCGGTCCACGATCACCCCGACACGATTGCAGGTACGGAAGATGCTGTCCAGATCGTGCGTGATCATGACGATGGTGAGCTTCAGGTGCTGCTGCAGGTACAGCACCAGATCGTCGAAGGCCGCCGCGCTCACCGGGTCCAGGCCCGAGGTGGGCTCATCGAGAAACAGCAGCTGCGGGTCGAGCGCCAGGGCGCGCGCCACCGCCGCCCGCTTCACCATGCCCCCCGATAGCTGCGCCGGGTATTTCGCCGCCGCCTCCGCCGGCAGGCCCACCAGGCGGATCTTGAGGCGGGCCAGGCCGTCGAGCGCGTCGGGGGGAAGCTCCAGGTGCTCGATCATGGGCAGCTGCACGTTCTCGAGCACGGTCAGCCCCGAGTAGAGCGCCCCTTCCTGGAAGGCGACGCCGTAGCCGGCCTTGATGGGCCGCAGCTGCGCCTCGGAGAGCTGCGTGATGTCCTTGCCATAAAGGCGCACCGTACCGGCGGACGGGCGCTGCAGCCCGAGGATCGTGCGCAGCAGCACGGACTTCCCCGAGCCCGAGCCGCCGACGATGCCGAACACGTCGTCCGCCTGCACCTGCATGTCGAGCCCGTCGTGCACCACCTGGCTGCCGAAGCGGTTGACGAGGCCGCGGACCTCCAGCACCGGCTCCATCAGATCTCCATCCGCATGAACAGCACCGCGAACAGCGCATCCGCCAGGATGACGAGAAAGATCGCCTGCACCACCGCGACCGTCACCAGGTGCCCGAGCTCGCGCGCCGAGCCGCGCACCTGCATGCCGCGGTAGCAGCCGGCGAACGCGATGAGCAGCGCGAATACCGGCGCCTTGATGATTCCTACCCAGAAGGTGGTGGGCGAGATCGCGTATTCGACCCGGTTCACGTACTGGGTGAGCGGCATGTCGAGGAGCAGCCGGCACAGGAGCGCTCCGCCCGAGAGACCGACGAGGTCGGCGATCACCGTGAGCAAGGGCAGCGCGATCACCAGCCCGAGCAGGCGCGGCACCACCAGCAGCTCGAACGGGTCGGCAGCCGTGGCGATGAGCGCATCGACCTCCTCGTTGAGCTTCATCGAGCCGAGCTCGGCGGCGAAGGCGCTCCCGGAGCGGCCGGCGACGATGACCGAGGTGAGGAGCACGCCGAGCTCGCGCAGCACGCCGATGGCGACCAGGTCGACCACGTAGATGTCGGCGCCGAGGCCACGCAGCTGCTGTGCGCTCATGTAGGCGATGATGACGCTGATGAGAAAGGCAATGAGCGCCACGATGGGCATGGCGGTGATGCCGGTATCGTAGACATGGCGGACGATGGAGATGGGCCGCAGCCGCCGTGGATGCGCGAGGTCCGCCGCCAGGGTGGTAAGGGAGCGACCGAGGAAAGCGAGCCCGTGCACCAGCTCGTGTGCCGAACGGACCACGTAGCGGCCTATCGCGATCAGCAGCCGTTCGCCCGGCTCCCCCGGGGCGACCGCCTCCAAGCGGAGCGCCCTGGCTGGCTCGTCCACGAGGGTCTGCTCGATGAGACGCAGCTGATCGGGTGGGGCGCCGCGGAAGGTGACCTCGGCACCCGCGCTGCGCGCGCGGGCGATGAAGCCGCGCAAGGCCCAGGCCCCCGAGAGGTCGAGCTCGGTGATGCCTTCGGCGGCAATGCGCACCCGGGGCACGGTGCGCAGATCGATCGCAGCGAGTGCCGTCTCGATCGCGGCGACTTCGCGCACACGCCACTCGCCCGTCAGCTCGAGCTCGAGGCCCTCAGCGGTGCGCCGGACCTCGAAGGCCTGTGCTCTCGGAACCGTGGCTGCCATCGCCGCGGATCATAAGCGCGGCCCGGAGGCGAGCGATAGTTTGCTAGGTATCGTCCCGGTAGCGACGCACGCGCGCCGCGGCGTAGGTGAGCGCGACGGCCGCGATCACTCCCAGCCACAGGTCGACGTCGGTGAAGGCGCCGCGGATGTTGAAGGTGTCGAGCACTACGCCCACCGGCGGCAGGTTGTGGAAGCTGCCGAACACATCAGGTCCCTGCACCAGCTTGTGCCAGATACCGTTGATCCGGTAGTTCTCGAAGTTCCAGATGTACCGCGTGCCGAGGCCGACGCGCTCCACGACCGGCGCCACGATGGGCGCGAGCGAGGCCCACACGATCGGGTTGCGAGGGATCCAGGCGGAGCACAGGAGCAGCGCTGCGGCGACGGGCGAGTACCACAGCACGCCGAGGATCACCTCGAGCAGCAGCACCAGCTCGGTGCGCAGCCACTCGTAGGTGCTCCAGCTGAGCGCGTGCGGGACGCGCAGCGCGAGGATCGCGGCGAACAGCAGGTTGGCGACACTCGCGAGCAGGAACACTCCGAGCGGCGCGACCACGGTGGCCACCAGGAACTTGGAGCCGACCGTGAGCTCATCCGACAGCGGCAGCGACTTCCAGAAGAGGATGCTGCGGTCCCTGCGCTCGGCGTACAGGCAGTCGAGCAGATAGAAGGCGAGCACGATCGCGGTCACGATGAATAAGGGCTGCGCGAGCGCCCATTGAAGGATCGTGAAGACCGACACCTTCTGCTGTGCCGTGAGCACCCGCTCCGGCAAGTCCATCTGGATGCGGCCGATGAGGAGCGCAACCGCGAGCAGTCCCTCCACACACAGCGGCGCGAGCCACAGCGCCCGGTGTTCCTGCAGCTCGCGGCGTACGAGCGCCACCAGGGTGTCGAGCGGGCCGGCGCGCCGCAGGAGGGCGGGCGCCGAGGCGGTTGCGGTGTTGGCGTTCATATGAGTGCGGCCCCGCAATTGGCGTACATCAGGAGCGTGGCGAGGCCGAGCAGCCCCGCGGTCAGCAGCGGCGCTGCCCAGGGAGCGGTGCGCAGCCAGGGCCCTTCGCTGGCGGCGGCGCGGCGTTCGAGTCCTGCGGCGTTGCTGCTCATGTGGTTGCTCCCTGCATCTTGGCCACGAAAAGGTCCGCGATCGACGGAGTGCGCAGCTCCCCGAAGGCGCCGAGCTCGGCCGCCGTGCGGCCCTCGAAGAACATGGCTACGCGGCCGAAGATTTCGCGCTCATAGAAGGGCTTCAGATCGCGGGCGCGCGCCGCCTGCTCGCTCGTGACAGTGAGCTGCTGGTAGCGGGCGCCGAGCTCCTCGACCGGCGAGTTGAGGGCGAAGCGGCCGTGATTGATGAAGATCACGTCGGTAAAGAGCTGCTCGACCTCTTCCACCTGGTGCGTGGTGATGAGGATCGTGCGCTCCTTGCTGAAATAGTCATTCAGCAGCGTGTCGTAGAACTGTCGGCGGTAGAGCAGATCAAGGCCGAGCGTCGGCTCATCGAGCACCAGGACGCGGGCGTCGATCGCCAGGATCAGCGCCAGATGCAGCTGCGTCACCATGCCCTTGGAGAGCTGGCTCACGCGGCTGCGGCGCCTGATGTCGGTCTTGCCGAGAAAGGCCTCGGCGACGCTGCGATCGAAGCGCGGGTGCACGTGCTCGACCAGGTCGAGCGCCTGCGTCACCCGCATCCAGCGCGGCAGCACGGCCACGTCGGCGATGAAACAGACATCGCGCATCAGCGCGTCGCGCTGCGAGCGCGGGTCGAGCCCGAGCACGCGCAGCTCGCCGTCGAAGGAGGTGAGTCCGAGGATCGCCTTGAGCGCGGTGGTCTTGCCGGCGCCGTTCGGCCCGATGAGGCCGACGATGCGCCCGGGCTCGACGCTGAAGCTCACTCCATCGAGCGCGCGGGTCGCGCCGTAGGATTTCGCGAGGCCGCGCGCTTCAATTACCGCTGTCATCTTGCTCCCCCTTGGAGCCTGCGGCCGGGAATGGCGCCGCAGGTGCGGCTGCTCCGGCGCGGTTCAACTCGTCGGGCGAAAGACCCAGTCGCTGAATGGTCGCGTAGACCTTCGGCCATTCCTCCTCGAGGAAGCGCTGCCGTTCGTCCTTCATGAGCGCCTTGCGGGCACCTAAGCTCACGAACATGCCGAGGCCGCGGCGTTTCTCGACCAGCTGCTCGTCCACCAGCTGCTGGTAGCCCTTGAGCACCGTCAGCGGATTCAAGCGAAAGTCCGCCGCAACGTTGCGCACCGAGGGCAGCGGGTCTCCTTCCTTCAGGACACCCTCGAGAATCATGGCAACCACTCGGTCCCGCAGTTGCCGGTAGATCGGCAGGCTGTTGTCCCATTGCGGATCCATGGTGGCGGTCGCGGGTGTCTCGGTGGACAAGGAAGTGTTTCGGGAGGTTAGCGGACTAATCTACCAAAACGGCCGGCTCGGGCTTGCCGAACCAGGACGGCGAGGACGCGTGGCCGATGCTGATCACTTCGGGCTGCGCGCCCGGGACGACCGCGGTCGACTCGACGAAGGCCATGCTGGACAGCACGCAGATCATCGCGGCGGCAGCGGCACAGAGCGTATTGCGGGACAGGGTGGCGATTGCGTTCATGGTCATCTCCTCTTTCGGGTTTCTCTCTCTTCGGCTCCCTGCACCATGCAGGTCGCCTTCCTTTGTGATGTACTCTACTAGAACACTACTTGAGTGTCAAGCTATTCCAGTAGATGACCCAGGAGGGCCTGCAATCGAGTCCCCATAGCGCCGATCCGGCCCCGCGGGAGGGGCGATTTCGGCTCCGGAGTGGCGTTTTTGCGGGCTGGCCGGGGCGCACACGCTAGAATTTCCGCGTCCCCCAATCGGCGAAGCAAAAAGCCCATGAAACCCGCTGTGAACGTCGCGATTACCGGCGCCGCCGGACAGATCGGCTATGCCCTCGCCTTCCGCGCCGCCTCGGGAGCGCTCCTCGGCCGCGACACGCCGGTGAAGCTGCAGCTGCTCGAGGTGAGCGCGGCGCTGCCGGCGCTGCAGGGCGTGTTGATGGAGCTCGAGGACTGCGCCTTTCCGACGCTCGCGAGCGCGAGCGCGAGCGACGATGCCAACGTCGCATTCCGCGACTGCCAGGTGGCGCTGCTGGTCGGTGCGCGGCCGCGCGGACCGGGCATGGAGCGCAAGGATCTGCTGCTCGCGAACGCGCAGATCTTCTCCGCCCAGGGCAAGGCGCTCAATGCGGTCGCCGACCGCAACGTGCGCGTGCTGGTGGTCGGCAATCCCGCCAACACCAACGCGCTCATCACCATGCACAATGCGCGCGAGCTGAACCCGCGCAACTTCACCGCCATGACGCGCCTCGATCACAACCGCGCGGTGGCGCAGCTCGCCGCCAAGACGCAGGCGCACGTGAGCGACGTGCGCCGCATGACCATCTGGGGAAATCACTCCGCCACGCAGTATCCGGATCTGACGCACGCACAGGTGCGCGGCCAGAGTGCGGCGGCGCTGGTCGAGCGCCGCTGGATCGAGGAGACCTTCATCCCGACCGTGCAGCAGCGCGGCGCAGCGGTCATCAAGGCGCGCGGGGCCTCATCGGCCGCCTCGGCGGCCTCCGCCGCGATCGATCACGTGCACACCTGGGTGAACGGCACGGCGCCGGGTGACTGGGTCAGCATGGCGATCCCCGCCGACGGCAGCTACGGCATCTCCGCCGGGGTCATCTACTCGTACCCGGTCACGGTCGCGAACGGCGAGTACCGCATCGTTGCGGATCTGAAGATCGATGAGTTCAGCCGGGCGCGCATGGATGCCAGCCACGCGGAGCTGCGTGAGGAGCGCGACGGAGTGAAGAGCCTGCTCGGCTGAGACTGAAGGAGACTCAAGGATGCTAGGCGCGATCGTCTCGCTGTTGGTCGTGGTGGCCGCCGCCTACGCGGTGACCCAGGTCGGGGGCGTCATCACGCTGGCCTTCAGCGCCGCGGTGCTGTTTCTCGCTTACCGGCGGCTGTCGCTGCTCGCCTTCACGGTCACTTTCACCGTGCTGCTCGCGCTCTACACCACCTTCGGAGCCCCGGCGGACATCTGGAAGGGCCTCCTGTGGGTGCTGCTCGCGGCGCTGTGGCTGCTCAACGTGCGCCCGCTGCGCAAGGCGCTCATCACCCGTCCGTTCATGGCCGCGTATCTGAAGCTCCTGCCCTCGATGTCGCAGACCGAGAAGGAGGCGCTCGAGGCGGGCACGGTGTGGTGGGACGGGGAGCTGTTCACCGGCGCACCGGACTGGGCGAAGCTGCTCGCCGCCAAGCCGCCGCGCCTCTCGCCGGCCGAGGAGGCCTTCCTCGAGGGGCCGGTGGAAGAGCTGTGCCGGATGCTCGATGAATGGCACATCACCCACGAGCTCGGCGACCTGCCGCCCGAGGTGTGGGAGTTCCTGAAGTCGCGCGGCTTCTTCGCGATGATCATCCCGAAGAAGTACGGGGGACTCGAATTCTCCGCCTACGCGCACTCATGCGTGCTGGCGAAGATCTCGAGCCGCAGCCCCACCGCCTCCTCGACGGTCGCGGTACCGAATTCGCTCGGGCCCGCGGAGCTCCTGAACCACTACGGCACCGAGGAGCAGAAGAATCACTATCTGCCGCGGCTCGCCCGCGGCGAGGAAGTGCCGTGTTTCGCGCTCACCGGTCCGCGCGCCGGCTCGGATGCCGCCTCCATCCCCGACACCGGCGTCGTGTGCCGCGGCACCTGGCGCGGCGCCGAGGTGGTGGGCATCAGGCTCAACTTCTCCAAGCGCTACATCACGCTCGCACCGATTGCGACCGTGATCGGGCTCGCCTTTCGCCTGTTCGACCCGGACAAGCTCCTCGGCGGCAAGACCGATATCGGCATCACCTGCGCGCTCATTCCGCGCTCGACGCCCGGAATCAGCATCGGCCGGCGGCACTTCCCGCTCAACGTCCCGTTCCAGAACGGCCCGATCCAGGGACGCGACGTGTTCGTGCCGCTCGACTGCATCATCGGCGGCCCCGCCATGGCCGGCAGCGGCTGGCGCATGCTGGTCGAGCAGCTGTCCGTCGGGCGCTGCATCTCGCTGCCCTCCAACACCACCGGAGCTGCCAAGGCGGGCGTGTGGGCCACCGGCGCCTACGCGCGCATCCGCTCGCAGTTCAACACGCCGGTGGGCCGATTCGAGGGTGTCGAGACAGTCATTGCCCGCATGGTGGGCCTCACCTACACCATGGACGCGGCGCGCTCGGTGACCGCGGGCGCAATCGACGGCGGCGAGAAGCCGTCGGTCCCCTCGGCCATGCTCAAGTATCACGTCACCGAGATGGGCCGCCAGGTGTGCAACGACGCCATGGACGTGCACGGCGGCAAGGGCATCATGCTGGGGCCGAGGAACTATCTCGGGCGCAGCTACCAGATCACGCCGGTGGCGATCACCGTCGAGGGCGCCAACCTCCTCACCCGCAACCTGATCATCTTCGGTCAGGGCGCCATCCGCTGCCATCCGTTCGTGCTGCGCGAGATGAACGCCGCGCGCAATCCCGACCGCGCCGCCGGCGTCGACGCCTTCGACCGCGCGCTCTTCGGCCACATCGGCTTCACCCTCTCGAATGCCGTGCGCTCCTTCATCATGGCGCTGACGCACGCGCGCTTCACCCGCGCGCCGGTCGCCGGCGAGACGGCGCGCTACTACCAGCACATCGTGCGCTTCAGTGCCTCGTTCGCCTTCGCGGTCGATGTGGCGATGCTCACCCTCGGCGGCTATCTCAAGAAGAAGGAGGGCCTGTCGGCGCGGCTCGGCGACGTGCTCTCCTCGATGTATCTCGCCTCGATGGTCCTCAAGCATCACGAGAACCAGGGGCGGCGCACCGAGGATCTGCCGGTGGTCGAATGGGCCTGCCGGAATCTCCTCTACCACGCGCAGGAGCAGCTGCACGGCTTCCTGCGCAATTTCCCCAATCGCGCGCTCGGCGCCCTGATGCGCGGCCTGATCTTCCCGCGCGGCCTCATCTATTCAGCGCC
>Ga0335082_10000621_pt1 | contig 36976 bp, 32 predicted proteins | sample Lox_Sample_41_FD_206718 | JGI IMG/M metagenome (GOLD analysis project Ga0335082, IMG submission 206718) | Soil microbial communities from Loxahatchee National Wildlife Refuge, Florida, United States - Lox_Sample_4.1 | ecosystem: Environmental > Terrestrial > Soil > Wetlands | place: USA... | reverse complement strand
TGTGCGGGGTGTCGAAGGTCGCCGGGATGAAGGCCAGGTTGTAGTCCACGTGGTCCCTCTGGGTGATCGCGTAGATGCGGTACAGATCCCCCAACCCTTGATACTGGATCAGGCAGGTGATGGCCCGCAAGGCAATCGGCAGGGTCCGGCGGTCGACCTGGGCCCACTCGGGGTCCAGACGGGCGTTGCGAATGATGTAGACCTTGCGCTCGCGCTGCGCCAGCTTGGCGAGATGGATGGCCGCCGGATAGACGAAAACCTGGGCGGCGGTGCCGCCGTCGACATGCATCTCCTGATACGTCTTTGCCCCCGCTTCGACGTCGATCATCGTCGGCGGAAAGGTGCCCGGGATCGCGGCCGAGGCGATGAGGATCTTCTGGATCAACGCCAAGGCCCCCGGCAACTTCGTGGCGGCGATCTTCGTGACGTTCCAGATGACGGGCCGCCGCACGTCCAGGTTCGTTGTCGCAACGAGGAGGATGCGCCCCTTCTCGTGCTCCGCCGCGATCGCATCGAGCATTTCCTGCGTCACGTACTTCTTGACGAGGTTCCAGAGGGGCGTGTTGTCGGCCATCGCGTCTCCGTACAGGATCGACAAGATGGACCGCTGCTCGGCGATGTCCTTCATCGAGATGCCCGTGTACAGGGCCTTCAGTCTCTCGTCATAGGCCGGGCCCAGAAACGCGAACGGCGCGATCAGTGCGCCGGTCGACACGCCGGTCACGAGTTTGAACTCGGGGCGCGTGCCCGCTTCGGTCCAGCCGTACAAGAGACCGGCACCGAAGGCGCCGTTGTCGCCGCCGCCGGAGATGGCGAGAAACGCCGCCGGCGGCAGCGGGCCCTCCTCTCCCTGGTTGTACCGGTAGTGGATCTCGCGATCGAGCGAATCCAGGTAGTCCCGCTCGAACTCCTCGACGTGTCCCGCGTCTCGTGGAAAATACCGGATCCCGCTCGGGAATCCGACGACGTTCGCCTGCGTCTGCAGATCCTCAGGCACGGCGTCGCGCCGCGGCGTCGTCGCGCAGCCCTGCAGGAAGAGCGGGCCGAGAGCGAGTGCCGAGGTCAGGAGCCACGGGCGGCAGAAGGATGGTCGAGCCACGGCGGCGGCAATCATACTCACCGACGATGGGGCCTCGGGGCGCCCTGTCAGGCCGCGAGCTGGGGAATCAGCCGCTCGAGCGATTCGAGATTGTGCGCGGGAGCGAGTGTGTCGATGTACGGCAAGGCCGCGGCCATGCCTCGCTGGATCGGCTCGTAGCGCGAGTCTCCCAGGAGCGGATTCAACCAGATGACCCGCCGCGCCCGCGAGGAGATCGCGCGCATCGCGGCGACCAGGGCCGAAGTATCCCCCCGGTCCAGGCCGTCGCTGACGATGACGACGACGGTCTTCGCGTCGACCATCTCGTCCAGGTAGGCGGCCACGAACTTCGCGAGGCATTCGCCGATCTTCGTTCCTCCCGACCAGTCGGGTACGCCCGCGGAGAGCCGCTCGAGCGTCGAGCCGATGCGGGAGGCCGAGACCCAAGGTGTCAGCCGCACGAGGGCCGTGTTGAAAGCGAAGAGCTCCGTGCGCCGAGCCACCTTCTTCAAGGAGAGGAGGAAGGCCAGCAGGAAGCGGCTGTAGAGATCCATCGATCCGCTCGTGTCGCACAGAACCACCAGGCGCGGCTCCTCGACCGCGCGCGCGCGCCGCGCGAGCCGCAGGAGCTCCCCGTCGGTCTCGACCGCGTCGCGGAAGCTCCTCCGCGGATCGACCCGCCCCCGGCCGCGCGTCGGGACGAGCCGTCGGCTGCGCCGGGTCGCTAGCCTCGAGGCGAGGCGCGTCAGGATACGCTCGATCGCCGCGAGGTCCGCCTCGCTGCACTGCTCGAAGGGCTTCCCTCGAAGAAGCGCCTCGGAGCTGTATCCCGGCGTGTCTCCCTGGAGAGATTCCCGCTCCCACCGGTCGTCGAAGCCGCGCACCCCCTGGGTCCTCGCGACCCTTGCCAGCGGCTGCGCCCGATCCGCGGACCGACGCTCATCGGCGGCGAGCGCGGCGTCGCCCGGCGGCGAGCCGGCCCACCAGACCTCGAACAGATCCTCGAAGGCCCTGGCGTCGCGCGGCCGGATCTTCAGAGCGATCGCGAGCGCTCGCCGCACCTCGGCGCGGTCGGAGACATCGACCAGTGTGAGCGCCTCGGCCGCGTCGACCTCATCGGAGAGACTCACCCGGACCCCGCGCTCTCGCAAGCCTCCGGCAAAGCGCGCCAGGTGAACAACCAGGTCTTCGCGCCTCATGAGGCCGGGACGACCGCCCGCGGCGCCTCGATCGTGAAGGTCTTCCGGATCTCGGGCGCCATCCTCGTTGCCTTACTGGAAGTGCTCTTCGTCCGGCACGCCGCTCAAGAGGACGGGCGGATGCTTCCACCACCAGTCGGTTCCCTTGACGGCCATCCGCTCACCGACGGCGAAGAGCTCGGCCATGTATTTCGTGTCGAAGAGCTGCTCGTGGGGGTAATCGAAGGTCGGCGGGATGAACGCCAGGTTGAACGCGAGGCGGTCTCTCTGTGTGATCGTGTAGATCGTGTAAAGGTCCCCGATCCCCTGGAATTGAACGAGGCAGGCGATGGCGCGGAACGCGATCGGCAGCGTGCGCCGCTCCACCTGCGCCCATTGTGGATCCAGGCGCGCGTTGCGGATGATGTAGAGCGTGCGCTTTCGCGCCGCGAGGCGCGACAACTGAATCGCGGTGGGGTAAACGAAGACCTGCGCCGCGGTCGCACCGTCCACGTGCATCTCCTGGTACGACCTGCCGCCTGCCAGGACGTCGATCATCACCGGCGGAAAGGTGCCCGGGATTGCCGAGGAGGCGACCAGGATCTTCTGAACGAGCTCCAGCGCCTTGGGGGAACGGGCCGCGGCGATCTCGGTGACGTTCCAGATGACCGGACGCCGCGCGTCGAGGTTCGTCGTTGCGACGAGCAGGATGCGTCCCTTGTCTCGTTCGTTGGCGATCGCGTCGAGGACCTCCTGTGTCACGTGCTTCTTGACGAGGCTCCGAAGAGGAGCGTTGTCCGCCATCGCGTCCCCGAAGAGCACCCAGAGCGGCGATCGCTTCAGGGCGATGTCGCGGAAGCTGATCCCCGTGTAGATCGACCTGAGCGTCGCGTCGTAGGCCGGCCCGAGGAACGCGAAGGGAGCGATGAGCGCCCCCGTGCTCACCCCGGTGACGAGCTTGAAGGTCGGCCGATCGCCGGTGGCGGACCAGCCGTTTAGCAGGCCCGCTCCGAAGGCGCCGTTGTCGCCGCCGCCGGAGATCGCGAGATACGAGACGGGAGGAAGCTCCCCGCGATAGCCGAGCCGTTCGAGTTCGAGCCTCTCGCGTTCGTTCGAGTCGAGGAAATCCTTCTCGAAGGCCTCCACGTGCGTCGCGTCCGTCGGGAAGTATCGGACGAAGTTGGGGAAGCCGGGGACCACGGCGAGCGCCTGAAGGTCACTGGGCACGGCGGACCGCCGGGTGACGCCCGAGGGACGCAGCAAGAGAAACAGTCCGACGACCAGGGCCACGACCGCCCCGAGGGCAAGGAGTAGCCGCCGGCCGCAACCGCCGCTCATGAGGCCGGAGCGGCCGCGCGCGCCTCCTCGACCAGCGCAGAGAGCTCCGTGCCCTCGAGCTCCCGCAGGTCGTGGCGGTCCTTCAGGATGCAGCCGAGCGTCTGCTCGACCGTCTCGGCGTCCAGCTCGTCGCGGTGGAGGCGCACGAGGGCCTGCGCCCAATCGATCGTCTCCGCCACACCCGGCGCCTTGAGCAACTGCCGGCCGCGCAGTGCCTGCAGGAAGCGTCCGATTTGCTGCGAGAGACGCTCGCCGGCGCCGGGCACCCGCGTGCGGATGATCCGGACCTCCTTCTCGAGGCTCGGGTGCTCGATGTAGAGGTAGAGGCAGCGGCGGCGCAGCGCGTCGCCGATCTCCCGGCTGCGATTGGAGGTCAGGACGACGTAGGGAACGTGCTCGGCCTTGACCGTGCCAAGCTCGGGAATCGTGACCTGGAAGTCCGACAGGACCTCGAGAAGAAACGCCTCGAAGGCGTCATCGGCCCGGTCCACTTCGTCGACCAGCAGAACCGGCGGCCCCTCCCGGCGCGTGATCGCCCGAAGGAGCGGCCGCTCGAGCAAATAGCCGCGTGAATAGATGACCTGCTCGATCTCGCCCGACGCCCGCCCCTCCGCCTCCGCCATCCGAACCCGCAGCATCTGCCGCGGGTAATCCCACTCGTACAGCGCCGTATAGACGTCGAGCCCCTCGTAGCACTGCAGGCGGATCAGCTCCGTCTCGAGTATTCGGGCGAGCACCTTGGCCACCTCGGTCTTTCCCACGCCCGCGTCCCCTTCGATCAAGAGCGGCTTGCGCATCTCCTTGGCGAGGAACACCCCCGTTGCGATCGCGGGCTCGGCAATGTAGCCGTGCCGCTCCATCGCCTCCTGCATGGCCTGGATCTCGGCCTTCATGCGCGCGCTCCGGATCCGGCCGCGCCGAAGCGCTCCGGCGCCGCCAGAAACTTCTCGCGGCAGCCGCCGCAGCAGAAGTAATAGCTGCGGCCGCCGACCTCCGCGCGGTGGCGCGCCGAAGCGACCTCGACCATCATGCCGCAGACGGGGTCTCGCTCCTCCCCCGAAGCCGCCGGAAGCGCCGGCGCCCGAGTGCTCACCCGCGCCTCCCGCCGTCGCTTCTCCACGATCTCGGCCAGGATCGAGACGGCGATCTCCTCGGGCGTCTGCGCGCCGATGTCGAGCCCCGCGGGATTCTTGACGCGCGAGATCGCCGAATCGGGCACACCCCGGGCGAGCAGGGTCTCGCGGATCTGCGCGAACCTTTTTCCGCTCGCGACGACTCCCAGATACGCCGGCTCGGTCGAGAGGGCGGCGGCAACCGCCTCCTCGTCTCTCTCCCCCATCGTGGCGACGACCGCGAAGGGCCGGGAGCCCAACGGAGGCGCCGGCTTGCCGAGATCGGTCCAGAAGCGGTCCGCCTCTGGGAACCTCGCGCGATCCGCTTCGGGATCGGCGACGTCCACGGCGTATCCGGTTGCCTTCGCCAGGCGGCAGAGGGCCCGCGCCACGGGCGAGAGGCCGAAGATCAGGAATCGGGAAGGGGGCGACACGGGCTCGATGTAGATGTCCACGCTGCCTCCGCTGTGGCAGGTCATCGGATAGACGAGAACACCCGGGCGGCGATCCGACCCGGGATCGGGAGAGAGGGCGATGAGTCGGGGCTTCCCGTCGGCGAGCGCCCGCAGCGCCTCGCGCACGACGGTCGGCTGAGTGCAGCTTCCGCCGAGCCAGCCGTGAAATTCCCCCGCGGCGCTGACCAGAGCCATGTCCCCCGCCTGGGAAGAGCTGGCCGGCTGCCGGCGGACCACCGTGGCCAGAGCGAAGGGCTCTTCCCGGCGAATCAGGTCGGCCGCGAGGATCAGCAGGTCGGGGCGCACCGCGTCTCCTCGGAGGAGAGCTCCTGCCGGATCCGCTCGAAGTCCTCGGGCCGGTCGACGTCGGTCAGGGCCGCGGCGGGCCAGGCAACCGAAAGGGCCTCGCCGCGGTGGCGCTCGATCACTCGTTTGCTGCAGCCCTCACCTTCGGCGGCTCGCAGCTCCTCGAACAGCCGGCGGTCGTAGAGGGTCGGCGGTGCCTGCACGCCGCCGTACTCGGAGATCACGAGCGCCGCTCCCGAGTCTCGATAGCGCTGGACGAGCGTCGCGATCATTCGGTCGGTCACCAGCGGCATGTCCGCGAGCAGCACGACCGCCGCCGGGGCGTCCGAGGGCACCGCCGCGATCCCGGCTCGCAGGGAAAGGTGGATGCCCTTTTCGAAGTCGGGGTTCTCGACCGCGCGGCAAGGCAACCCGGAAAGCTCCGCGCGTGACCGGTCCGCCTCGTTGCCGACAACCACGATCACGGGAGCGAGGCCCGAGGCGAGAGCGCGACGCGCGGCCCGCCTGACGAGCGACTCCCCGCCGATCTGAAGAAGAAGCTTGTTCCTCCCCATGCGGGTCGAGGCCCCGGCCGCCAGCACGACTCCGGCGACGGGACCGTTTGTCTCACTGTCCACGGAAGGTTCCAAGAGAACCTCAAGCTATACCCGGCCGCCGAGAAACGTCAACGAGCGCCACATCGTTAATTGTTTCGGGGGTGTCGGGACCAACGGTCGGATTCTGGTTTCCAACGGACGAACCCTTCCGAGCGCCCCGCGTAAAAAAATTCGAATCGCAACGGACGCGATATCCGGAGCGAGGACCAATGCCGAAAAGGAGGACAGGATGAAAGGGTTACCGGTTCGAAGTCTCGCCGCCACACTCCTGATCGCGGGCGCCGCGGCCTGCTCGAGCAACTCGAGCCTTCCCGAGGGTGGAGTGACCAAGAGCGAGTCGCTCGTCGCGGGTTGTCAAAAGGTCGGCGACGTCACTGCGGGCGACAACACGGCGCCTGCCGACGTGAACACGACGCTCTCCAACGAAGCCCGGAGCAAGGGAGCCAACTACGTCCTGATCGCCTCGGACGGAGCCCGACAGGGCACGGCCTACCGCTGCGAGGCGCCCAAGATCGCCTCCCACTGAGTCGATCCGCGGCTCGATTCGGGACCGCGTCTCTCGGGGACGGCCCTTCCCCGAGGGACGCGGCTTTCAGAAGACCGTCCTCTGTTGGAGCTTCTGCTTCGTCGCCAGGGAGAGCTTCTTCTCCACGGGCTTTCCGTCGGCAATGCGCGCGGCGACGTACTCGCCGACCGCCGGCCCATGCTTGAAGCCGTGGCCCGAACCCCCGCCGACGAGCCAGACGTTGGCGAAATCCGGGTGGCGGTCGATCAAGAAGTCGCCGTTGGAGGTGTTTTCATATTGGCAGACCTCGCTCGCCACGAGCGGCGCGCCGCGCAGGGCCGGAAAACGGCGCGCCACGTACTCGCGAACCGCGGCGATTCCCTCCGCGGTCACGCTCCGCTCCCCCGCGTCCGGGTCGAACGGCGGACCGTGGCGATCCGGCGCCACCTTGAAGCCCTTGCTCTCGATGTCGGGAATTCCGTAGATCTCCTCGGCGAAATCGACCCAGGTCGGCATCGCCGGCGGGGCAAAGCGTGCGTCGCCGCCTGGGGGCCCGAAATAGAAGACTTCCTGTCGTGTGGGGAAGATCCGTTCCGCGAGCAGATTCGGAAAGACTTTGGGCAGCCAGGGCCCGCAGGCAAAGACGAAGGTGCCGGCCGATAGCTTCGTCCCGCTCCGAAGCGCGACCGCGGTCAGACGGCCCGAGCCGGAGGGCGGCGACACGAGCCCGGCGATCTCGACCGCGCCTGACCGCACGGCTTCTGCAGCCACCGCCTGGACGGCGCGCCGCGCCATCAGCACGCCGCTTCCCGGCTCGTAGACGGCCCAGGAGATCGGGCCGAAGTCGATTTGGGGCCAACGCTCGACGAGTGTCGCGCGCGAGAGTCGATCGTGCGGGATGTTGAGGCGCGAGAGAGTCGTGAGCGTGCCCGTGGCCAGCGGATCCTCCGTCCGCGCCATCCACAGGACGCCCGTCGCGCGGAAGAGAGGCATCGCCGTCGCCGCGGAGAGATCTTTCCAAAGGGCGAGAGAGCGCTGCGACCAGCGCGTGTACCACTCGTCCGCCCCGTACCCCATTCGGATGACGCGAGTCTCCCCGCCGGAGCTCGCGCGGCTGTTGCCGGGTCCATACGCGTCGACCAGAGCCACACGGCGCCCGGCCCGCGCGAGATGCCACGCGGTCCAGGAGCCGAACGCGCCGGCGCCGATCACGACGACGTCGAATTGGCGTTCCGACGCCGCTGCCGTCCGGCCGGCGGCGGCGAGACCCCGGGCGGCGTCCGCTGCGCCGAAGGCGGACGCGCCTGCGATCTTCAGAAACTCGCGTCGGCTGGCTTTCATCGTCGCCGCGTCCGACGCCCCGCTAAAAGGCGCCCGCCTTCCCGGCGCGGCGCGGATCGGCGAAGCTCACGATCTCGCCCGTTTTCTCGTCGCGCCAGGACATCTGAAAGGAGCCCATGTGCCAGTCGTAGGGAGGGAGCGGCGCCACGCGCACCCCGAGCTTCGCGGTGCCGGCGACGACCGCCTCGGGCAGGCGGCTCTCGACCTCCAGCACGTAGTCGTCTCGCAGCGGCAGCATTCGCGGCGCGTCGATCGCTTCCTCCGGGGACATGCCGTGGTCGAGGACGTTCGACAACACCTGGGGGATCGTGGCGTGCACGTTGCCGGGCGTGCCGAGGGAGAGCCAGGGCTTTCCGTTCTTCAAGACGATCGTGTTTCCGATCGGCAGGCGAAGCCTTCCGCCTCCCCAGAACCAGCCGGCGATCGAGGCCGACAGGTCGGTCACGGCATGGCTCCCGACCATGGGCACCCCTTCCACCACGACGCCCGGGATCCCTCCCGACTGCAGCGTGTTCATCATCTGAACCCAGTTGCCCTCCGGATCCACGATCGAAAGCTCGCAGCTTCCAGTCACCGGCGCCGTCTGCCGAGCCGCGGCCGTCGGAAGCCCCGCCGCCGCGAGCGCCGGAACGCCGGCGAGAGCGCGCACGTGCTCGGTCATGTCGGTCTTGGGGCGGGTGCCGCGCAGGACGTCGGCGATCCTTCGGTGGTGCTCGGCGGAAAGCCAGAGGTCCACCGGGCATCCGAAGACCTCGGGGTCCTGCAAGTATCCGAGCTCGAACTCCGCCCAGCGCAGCGCCGAGCCCATCGCGTAAAGGGTGTCGGCGGAACGGGAAGCGGGACCGGAAGACGCCACGTCGAGGGCGCCCAGAATCCCGAGCACCAGGGCCGAGAACACGCCGACCCTCTCCGGCGGCGCCAGCTGCAGCACCTCGTATCCCCGATGCCGCCAGCGCAGAGGCTCGATCCAGCGCGGCGGAATTTCCTTCAAGTGCTCGAGCTTGACCTGCCAGCCGAGGCGATTGCCCTCGGCGACGAAGGCCCTCGCCCATTGCCCGCTGATGAAGTCGTCGGGGCCCTCGCTCTGCAACCGGCGCATCGTCTCGGCGAGGGCGGCGCTGCGGAACACCTCGCCGACCGCCGGCGTGAAGCCCCCGGGCAGGAAGAAGTCGCGCCCCGAAGGAAAGTAGGTGTTGGAGGGAAGCTCGTCGGAGAGCACACCGTACTGGAACGTGTGCACCGGCACTCCTTCGGTCGCCCACCGAACCGCCGGCTCGCAAAGCTCCGACCACTTCCGCGAGCCGAAGCGCTCGTGGAGAGCCTTCATTCCGGGCATGAAGCCGGGCACGCAGGCGCACGGAGGCGTGGGACCGGTCGAGAGTCCGCCGACCGCCGGAAGCGGACGAAAGGGCGCCATCCCCGGCACGAGGGTGCCGGAGCTCTCGAGCTGGTACGCCTTGCCGCTCTTCGCCTCCCAGTAGAGGAAGGTCACCGTGCCCGTGTGGTTCGTCATCTCCGGCTGGACGACCGGCTGGACGAGACAGCCGGCGATGCCGGCATCGACGGCGTTTCCGCCGGCCCGCATCACGGCGAGCATGGTCTCGGTCACGACCCAATGCGAGCTCGAGGCAACCGCGCGCCGGCCCCGCGCGGCCGGCTTCGGCCCGGGCCGCGGAAGGGCGCCGAGCGCCGGGCCGGCCGGTGGGGTGCGCTCCGCCACCGGCTCCATGCCGGCGGCCATACCGGCGACGGTCGCGCCTTGGAGAAACTCTCTTCGGTTCACAAGGTCTCCTTCGCGGAAATTTTGCCGGCGATTCTGGTCTGCGGGGGGCGATCGGTCAAGCAATGCGCGTCGAGCGCGGCCGAAGCACGAGGCGGCAGCCGGCTAGAGCCGCGGACCGACGACCGAGGCAAGCAGCAGCGCGAGCCCGGCGACCAGCGCCGCCGACAGCGCACCGATGTAGAGGGGTTTCAAGCCGAGCGCCCGGAACGAGCCCAAGTCGGTCGAGAGGCCGACGCCCGCCATGGCCGTACCGAGAGCCGCGGCGCCCCACCCCTCTCCGACCGTCCTGGTCAGACGTTGCCATCCATCGCTGTCCCACCCACCGAAGGCGCGCCCGCCCGAGGCGAGGCTCGCGTCCCCCAGGGATCGCACGACCGCCATCGCGAGAAAGCCCAGCACGAAGAGAGGGAAGAGGCGGGCGACACTCACCCGGCCGCCGGCGTGGCCGGTGCGCCGGGTGTGCAGCCAGGCCAGAACCGGCACGACGGCCACCAGGAAGACGTTGCGGGTCAGCTTCGTGACGGTCGCCACTCGAAGCGCCGCGTCGTCGCCGAAGATCTCCTTGTAGGAGAGCGCCGCTCCCATGACCTGCGACGTGTCGTGAATGCCCGTCCCGAGAAAGAGGCCGACCGCGCCCGAGTCCGCGCCGAAGATCCCGTGCGCCATGTACGGATAGGAGAGCATCGCGACGAGGCCGAAGAGCGTCACGTTGGCTACCGTGTAGGCCACTTCGCTCTCCTCCGCCTCGATCACGGGACCGACGGACAACGCCGCCGTGACACCGCAAATCGCCGTCGACGCCGCCGCGAGCGTGCCCAGGCGGTCCGAGAGGCCGAGGGCGCGCGCCAGGGCGATCGTCACCAGAAGCGCCAGCAGGATGATGACTGTCACCACCGGAACCCCCCAGGCGCCGAGCTTGACGACGTCGAAGAAGGAAAGGCGAATGCCCACCAGGATGATCCCGAGCCGAAGCATTCTTCGGACCGCGAAGGTGAGGCCCGGCCGCAGCAGCGGTGCCGTCCCGAGCGTGTTGGCCACGGCCAGGCCCAGCACGATCGCCATGGAGATGCCCGAGATCGGGCTCGCGCGCCCCGCGGGGTCGAGACCCTCGAGCTTCAAGACGGCCGCCCCTAACCTCCGCGCGACCTCTCCGGCCAGGAGCATCATGCCCACGGCCACGGCGAGGCCCGGCAGCACCTCGAGAACGCCCGCGAGGAATCGGCGCACCCGGAGAGACTACCCCGGCGCGAGCTTTCGGCTGCGGCGGCCGCGGACGACCGGCAGCCGAGAGTTTTTGGCTCCGAAGGCTCCGGATCTGGACGCCGGCTTCAAGACTAGGCCGTTCGCGAAGGGAAACGACCGCCGTCGACGGTCCCGGACGCGCGCTACGCAGGTCTCTCGCGCGCCGCGATCCCCTGAAGCTGCGCCAAGTGATTGCGATCGTGTCCCGCGAGCATCCGAACGGTCGTCTCGACGCTCTCCGGCCCGCGTTCGGGGTGGAGTCCCTCCCGAGCCCGGGCAGCGGAATCGAGCGTGCGATAGTAGGAAAGGTTCCACGCGCGTAGCGCGGAAAACGCGCGCACCGCGTCGTGCGGATCGAGATTCGGGTACGGAGCCGCCCACCGGTCCTGGTCGAAGGGCTGGATCACGTGCCCGTCCTCGGACGTCACGAGCTGGCGGACTCGGAATCCGATCCCCTGCTCGACGTCGGCCAGGTGACCGAAGATCTGCCGCGCCGTCCACTTTCCCGGCGCCAGACGATCCTCGAGCCCGCTCTCCCCGAGCGTCCGCAAGAGCGCCTCGAGCTTCTTCCCCGTCCCCGAAAGGACCTCTTCCGGATCGTCCGATCCGAGCAGCCCGAGCAAGCGCTCGCGATAAGCGCTCATGCTTCCTCCGCACCCACTCCCGGCAAACCTAGCACCCGCCCGGTGTCGAAAGGCGTTCTTTCTGCTCATCGCATCGATGAGCTTGATTCATCGAGGCTTGCACCGCGCGTGGACCGAACCCGAGTTCGCATCCGCCACCGAAGTGCCTCCCGGAGACCACCGACCGGCGATATCCCTCGGCATGCGCGCGGGCTAACCTCGCCCGACCCGAAAAAGGAGGTTTCCGATGCTCCGGATCACGCCGGCACCCGTGGGAATGCCGCTCTCGCGCGCCCTTCTCTGTCCAAACGACGACACGGTTTACGACTCGGCCCGCTGGAAGAGCTGTCCGAGCTGCCAGAACGAGGATCGGGTCTTTCTCTCGAGACTGCTCGGGGTCGGGCCCGGAAACCGGCTGCCCTTCCGGAGCGCGGTCCGGCCGAAGCTCGCCCTGGCGAATCAGAGCTGATCCGCCGGGACGGCGTCGCCGTCCCGGCGCGGCCTCGCCGGCGCCATCTATATCAGAATTGATATAGCTCCGATGGAGCCGCCCGAACCGTCGGCCCTCCGCCGTCTCCTCCGGCCCCGCGACGGCCCCAAGAGCGAGCAGCGGTTTCGTATGATTTTCGTCATGGGCGCAATGGGCGGTTCGCGCCATTCTCGGCCCATGAACGACCTCGCGCGGATCGATCCCAACCTCGCCGTCAAGGACCTCCTCGCCCGCCATCCGGGGCTGTCCTCCGCTCTCGCTGCGCACGGGCTCGACACCTGCTGTGGAGGAATGCATCCTCTGGCGGACGCCTGCGCGGCCAAGGGACTGGATCTGCGCGAGGTCGTTTCGGATCTCGAAGATGCCCTAGCGGCGCTCGAGTCGCACTCGATCGTGCCCCCGACGACCTCGATCCGAGATCTGCTCCGCCGCTTTCCCGCCACGCGGGAAGTCCTGGAGCGCTACGGCCTCGGCGACTGCGGGGGAGCGGACGGACCGGACGAGCCGCTCGCCTGGTTTGCGACCGTCCATCGCCTCCCCGTCGACGAGTTCCTGCGTGACGTTCGCGAGGCGGCGGCGCGCGACGCCGCGGCCGCGCCGGAGCCCGAGCCGTCGAAATCCGGGAGCCCCTTCTCGCCGCACTTCATCATCGGATCGCTCTTCCTGACGCTCACGCTCGGCGCGACGACCGGCATGATCAACCTCATTCACATCGCGGCCGGCGGCGACGTCCCGATCGACCATCGCCAGATTCACGGACACACGCAGGTCCTGGGCTTCGCCACTCTCTTTCTGATGGGGATCGCCTATCACGCCCTTCCCCGCATTCTCGGCATCGGCGGCGCGCGGCAGGGCCGGTCCGTGCGATGGAGTTTCTGGCTGATGTTCGGCGGCGTCCTGCTCCGCAACGCCGGGCAGCCCTTCGGGCTCTTGCCGGTCGGGCGGCTCCTCTCCCTTCTCTCGGCCGCCATGGAGTTGACGTCCGGGCTTCTCTTCGCGCGGTTCGTCTTCGCCTTGCTCCGGAAAGTCCGCGCGGGCAAATACGACCGCACGGATCCGCTGCTTCGCTTCGTGCGCGCGGGGACGCTCTACTTCCTCGCAGCCATGCTGCTGCTCGCCGCCCAGGGTCTCTGGCTGGGCGGCCACGTGGACACGGTTCTTCCGGCCGCATTGAACGAGCCCTTCTACTTCGCGGCTCTCTACGGCTTCCTGCTCGCCTGGATCTACGGGTTCGGTCATCGGATCGTGTCGCTCTTCCTCGGCGTCGGGCCGGCGGTGCGCGGGACGAGCGGAGCGGCCCTGGCGCTCCAGGCGGCGGGCGTTGCGAGCACCCTCTCGTCCTGGGCTCCGGGAATCGGGAACTCCGCGGCGCTCTGGCTCCGCGACGCGGGCCTGGCGGGCGTCGCCCTCTCGGCCGCGGTCTACCTCCTGGGCAACGGCTTCCTCTGGCGGCGCCCGGTGTTTCCGATGATGCGCACACCGGGCGCGCCGACAATCGCCATTCGGTGCGCCTTCGGCGGCCTCGGCCTCTGGTCGATCCTGGAGCTCTCCGGCGTCATTCTCTCGCGAGCGACTCGAATTCCCGCGCAGAATCTCTGGTGGGCCGACGCCGCGCGGCACACCTTCACGGTCGGGTTCCTGACCCTGCTGATCGTCGGGATGAGCTTCCGCATCCTGCCCGTCTTCTCGGGCAAGACGCTCTGGTCCCCGCGCCTCGCCTACGCCACGTACGGCCTCCTCCTCCTGGGCTCGGCGATGCGGTTGCTCCAGTACCCCGCCGCCTTCCGGCCGCTCTTCTACGTCATCGGCTCGTACATGGGAATTCCGGTCGTGCTCGCCCTCGTGCTCTACGTCGTGAACCTCGTTCGCACGATGCGAGGCCGGCCGGAAACGCGGCGTCGCGCCCCGGTCACTGCGACGCGGCCCGCCTTCGCCTCGACGTTGCCGGTGCGATAATCGGTGGGGTGCCGGCGCGCCCACCCATTCCCTTCAACGCGATCCCGATCCTCGCTCCCCTGACGGCCGAGGACCGCGCGGAGCTCTCGCCCCTCTGCGAGCTGCACGCCTTCGAGAAGGGAGCAACTCTCTTCGAAGAGGGGCAGCCGGCCCTGCTCATCCACTTCCTGTTCGTGGGCCGCGTCAAGATCGTCAAGGCCGCCCCGGAGCGGGATCTCATCCTCGAGATTCTCGGCCCGGGTGAGCCCGTGGGTGCCGTCGCCGTGTTCGAGCGCCGCCCGTTCCCGGCGACCGCGATCGCGCTCGAGCCGTCCGGCACGGTCTCGATCCCGGAGCGCGAGTTCTTTCACTTGATCGAGAAGCGGCCCGAGATCACCCGGCGGCTCCTCGCCGGCCTGACCCTGCGCATGATGGCCCTGAACCGACGCCTGGCCGACATGACGGGATCGGTCGAATACCGGACCGCGCGCCTCTTCACGACGCTCGCCGACCGCATCGGCAAGAAACAGCCGGAAGGCGTCTTCGTTCCGCTCCCCCTGTCGCGCCAGGAGATCGCCGACCTGGTGGGCACGACCATCGAGACGGCAATCCGGGTCATGAGCCGCTGGCAGAAGGACGGCCTCGTCGCGACCGACAAGGACGGGTTCCTCGTCCGGCAAATCGCGGCGCTCAGAGAGATCGCCCCCTCCGAGTAGCCCGCGGGGAGCCCTCCCCCCGCCCTCGGGGTGCCGGATCCCGACGCCGGCTTGCTCGCTCTTTCGGCCCGGGCAGAGGCTCGCGGACCGCCGCTGGCCCAATCCGGCCAATTGGCGAAAACGGGTCAAAACGCTCGCCCGCATGATCCAGGTCATATGACCGGTCCCGGGCCGGGGAGATCGTCCAAGAGCGAGGAGCAACGAGCGTGCGCAAAAAACCCGACGCACCCCCGGCAAATTCGGGCGAGCCTCAGTTTCTCTCACGCGGCGAAGTGGCCCGGCTCTTCGGCGTCTCCGTGTCGACGGTCACGCGCTGGGCCCGCACGGGCCTTCTCAAGGCCGCCCGCACGCCCGGGGGGCATTACCGGTTTCGGGCCGAGGAGATCCGGCGAGCCGCCCTCGCCTCCTCTGCCAACGAGCTCGTCCGGCTGGACTGACGATGCCAATCGCGACGCGCCTGCCCGACCTCGCTCACTGGAAGGCACAGGTCAAGTGCCAGGCGGGCTGCCCCGTGTCGACCGACGCCGGGCGCTACGTCCAGCTGATCGCCGAAGGCCGCGACGAGGACGCATTCCTGGTGGCCCGAGCGCCGAACCCCTTCGCTTCGGTGTGCGGGCGCGTCTGCGCGGCGCCCTGCGAGGACGCCTGCCGGCGGGGCGCAATCGACGCGCCGATCTCCATCCGAGCCCTGAAGCGGTTCGTCACGGAGAAGTACGGTGTGGAGTCCGTCCACCCGTCCACACAGGACGTTCTCCGGGAAAAACTCCTCGAGGAGGGCAACCGCTACGCCGGCCACCTCCCGGTCCACCCCCTCTCGAGCGCGTCCGCCGCACGCCGCGCCGGGAGGCGCCGGAAGGTCGCCGTCATCGGCGCGGGCCCCTCCGGGCTCTCCTCCGCGCACGACCTGGCGCTCTTGGGCTACGAGGTCACCGTGTTCGAGGCCTCGGAGGAGCCGGGCGGCATGATGCGGTTCGGAATACCCGAGTACCGGCTGCCCCGCACGCTCATCCGCGCCGAGATCGACAAGATTCTCTCCCTGGGGGTCGCATTGAAGGTTCGGACCCCCCTGACGGCGGACTTCGGGCTGGAGGAGCTGCGCCGGCAGGGCTTCGAATCGGTCTACATTTCGGTCGGTGTCTCGCGCGGCCGGGATCTCGTCGTGCCCGGCGTCGAGAAGGACGGCGTCGTCAAGGCCGTCGATTACCTCCTGAACATCAATCGGGGCTTTCGCATGGACCTCGGCCGCCGCGTGGTCGTCATCGGCGGCGGATTCGTCGCCTTCGACGCGGCGCGCACCGCCGTGCGCCTCGGTCGCGAGGACGAGGCGAAGGCCCTCCAGGAAGTCCTCACGGAAGACGCCCGCTTGAACGAAGCCCTCGACTCCGCGCGGGCCGCGCTTCGGGGGGGCGCGGCGGAGGTCACGATCGTCTCGCTCGAGAACTTCGAAGAAATGCCCGTCCTTCGGACGACACAGGGACACGAGGAGTTCGAGGAGGCCAAGAGGGAGGGCATCACGTTTGTCCCGCGCCGCGGCCCGAACCGCTTCCTTGGCTCCGGCCGTCTGGAGGCCGTCGAACTGAAGAGCGTGGTCTCGGTCTTCGACGAGAACGGCCGCTTCGCGCCGCGCTACGACGAGAGCGATCTGGTCACCATCCCGGCCGACGCCTGCATTCTCGCCATCGGGCAGCAGGCGGACCTCTCGTTTCTGAAGCCCGCCGACGGCGTTGCCCTGACGCCGGGTGGAACCATCCGGGTCGACCCCTCGACGCTCGCCACGTCCGCTCCCGGCCTCTTTGCCGGCGGCGACGTGGCGTTCGGTCCTCGCAACCTGATCGAGGCCGTCGCCAACGGCAAGCGGGCGGCCCGCTCCATCCACGAGTTTCTCTCGCGCGAAGCCGTGCGGGTACAGGCCGCGATCTCGATCGAGAAGCTCCCGACCGCAGACTACCGGGTGCTCGCGGGTTTCGAGATCTTCGACCGGGAGGCGCCGCCCACCTTGGACGTCGGACGCCGGACGGGCATCGCGGAGGTCGAGACCGGTTACGCGGACGCGGAGGCCCGGCGGCAAGCCGCGCGCTGCCTCCTGTGCCACGTCCAGACGATCTACGACCCGGAAAAGTGCGTGCTCTGCAGCCGGTGCGTCGACATCTGCCCGGAGTATTGCCTGGCGATCGTGCCGTTCGAGGACCTCGACCTGGCGGAGGAAGAGCGGGCGGCGCTCGCCGGGCGAGCCGAAGGCAACGGCCTTCCCCTCTCCGCGATGGTCAAGGACGACGACCGGTGCATCCGCTGCGGGCTCTGCGCCATTCGCTGCCCGACCGACGCAATGACCATGGAGCGGTTCTCGATCACCGAGCGCTTCGCCGTCGCGGCCGATTGAAGGAGTCCAAAGTCATGTCCAAAGACCGGCGGGAGTTCCTCGTGAAGCTCGGGATCGGAAGCGGGATCGCGGCGCTCGGCGCCCAGACGGTCGCTTCCATGCGATCGCTCGTGCCCAACGTCTCCTACGACTCCCCCACGACCGTCAAGCTCGGCATGCCGAACGATTTCCCCGACGGCCTGCAGTTTCTCCCGGATCAGCGCCTGTACGTCTTCCGGGAAGGCAAGACCTTCCATGCCATCTCGGCCGTCTGCACGCATCTGGGCTGCACCGTGCGCGCGGAGGCGTTGTCGCAGGTCGAAACGCGGACGGTGGACGGCAAGAGCCTGCGGCTGACCCACCGCTTCCTCTGCCCGTGTCATGGCTCCCGCTACAACGGGGACGGCACCAACGTCTCGGGCCCGGCCCCGAAGCCCCTCGCCTGGTACCACCTGTCGGTCGCGGCGGAGGACGGGCAGCTGGTCGTCGACCTGGCGCGGCCCGTCGATCGCGACTTCCGCCTGACGGTCGCCTGAAGGAGGAACCATGAGCTCGGCCGCCGCGAAACCGCATCCCCCCGCCGCCCCCGGCGTTCACCCGAGGCATTGGTGGAGCTTCCGTCCCGCCTCTGATCGGGAGGCCGGCGACGCCGTCGTCTCCAACTTCCTGCTCCACTGGTTTCCGGCCAAGACCTACAAGCCCTCGCTCGCCTGGAACTACTCGTTCTGGCTCGGCACGGTCTCGGCGGCCCTGCTCTTCCTTCTCGTCCTCTCGGGGCTGCCGTTGCTCTTCCTCTACATCCCGTCGGTCGAGCGCGCGTACGCCTCGGTCAAGGACATCGAGTACGTCATCACCTTCGGCTCCTGGATCCGCGCCGTTCACCGGATCTCGGCGCACCTGATGGTCGCCGCGGTCTTCCTGCACCTGGTGCGCGTCTTCGTCACCGGCGCCTACAAGAACGGAATGGGCCGCAATCAGAAGCGCGAGTGGAACTGGGTCCTCGGGGTCGGGATGCTGCTCCTGACGCTGTTCCTCTCCTTCACCGGCTACCTCCTCCCCTGGGACCAGCTCGCGTACTGGGCCGTGACGGTCGGCACCAACATCGCCTCCTCGGTTCCCTACGTCGGGCCGACGGTCCGAGAGCTCCTGATCGGCGGCCGCACGATCGAACAGGCGACGCTGATCCGCTTCTACGTCCTGCACGTCCTGTTCCTACCGATGATCATCGGCGTCCTCTACGCGTACCACATGTGGCGCGTTCGCAAGGACGGCGGCCTCGCCTGCGCGGACGCCGCCCGGCGGAGCGCCGAGAAGACCGAGCTGCCGGCCTCGAAATCGAAGACCTACACGCTGCTCGGCGTGGCGCGCGGGACCTCGCCGCAGATTCACGCCTCGACACTCGAAGCTTCCGGGACGACCGTCAACTCCGTGCCGGATCTGACCCGCCGCATTGCCATCGTGATCCTGGGAACGATCGCGGTCGTCGGGATCCTTTCGGTCTTCGTGCGCTCGCCGCTCGAGGAGCCCGCCAACGCGCTGATCACTCCCAACCCCGCCAAGGCGCCCTGGTACTTCCTGTGGCTTCAGGAGATCGTCACCGACACGACGGTCCACATCGGCTCCTTCACCATCAACGGCGCGTTTCTGGGCGGCGTGCTCCTGCCCGGGGCGCTCCTGGCGCTGCTGACGGTCTGGCCCTGGCTGGACAAGAGCCCGGGCGGCGCCGCCGGAGCCTGGTTCGCGTCGAGCCGGCGCCGGCAGAACCTGATCTTCCTGTTGCTGGTCGCCGGCGTGATCGCCCTGACGGTGATCGGGACGTTCCTCCGCGGCCCCTACTGGCACTTCTACTGGCCATGGCAGCCGTGGCCGGAATTGCCGTCGAGGATCTGACGTGGAACAGAGAACGGACTCCCCCTACCCGAAGAAGGACCGTCCGGTCCTCGCCATCATCGGCGTCCTCCTCGTCGTCTCGACGGTGCTCTTTGCCTGGAGCGACCGCAAGCACGATTGGCGCTACTACCAGTACGCCTTCCGCGCGATGGTGGCCGAGAAGCTCGGCGCGGAAAAGGCCAAGGAAATCCCGAGGGGCGTCCAACAGATCTGGGTCTCGGAGATGCGCCGCGCCGACCGGTGCATCACGTGCCATCAGGCGGTCCAGTGGAAAGGATTCGAGAAGGCGGAGAACCCCTTCAAGACGCACCCGGCCGAGCCCTTGAAGGGGCACCCGGTCGAGAAGTACGGCTGCACGGCCTGCCACGGGGGACAGGGCTGGGCGATCGATGCCGCATCGGCGCACGGGCCTGTCGAGCACTGGGAGGAGCCGCTCCTGGGCTCCGAGCTCGGAGAGGCCTACACGCTCGCCGCGAGCAAGACCGCCCTCATGCAGATGAACTGCAACGTCTGCCACCGCTACGACCGGGCGACACCCGGCGCCGACGAGATCAACCTCGCCAAGCGGCTCGTCCGCGAAAAGGGCTGCCGGGCCTGCCATGTCATCAACGGGCGCGGCGGCACGATCGGTCCCGACCTGACCTGGGTCGGCGACAAGGCGCCCGAACAATACGAGTACGGCCGGCTCTCGGGCCAGAAGACCGCCTTCGCCTGGCACGTCGCCCACCTGAAGGACCCGCGGGCTCTCGTCCCCGACACGGTCATGCCGAACTTCCATCTGACGACGCGCGAGGCGCAGGCGATCGCGATGCTCGCGCTGTCCTGGCGGCGCGCGCCGATCCCGGCCGACTACCGCCCCGGGCTCGCCCGGACCGACCCGCAAACCCCGGAGGAGATCGCCGAGGAGCAGCGCATGAAGAGCGGGCCCGGCGCCTGGTTCGTGAAGACCGGCTGCTTCGTCTGCCACTCGATCCAGGCGCTCGGCGTCAAGAGCCCCGCCCAGATCGGGCCGGATCTCTCGACGGCCGTCGAAGACGTCCAGGCCCGATTCGGGAGGACCGTCGACGACTTCCTGCGCGAGCCGACCGGGACGATGGCCGTGGTGCTGTCTCGCCAGATCGTCCTGTCGCCCCAGGAGAAACAGACCGCCGTCGAAAAGCTCCGCGAGGCGTTCGGCGAGTATCAGAAACAGAAGGCGGCCGGGCAAAAACCCGCCGCCGGAGAGGTCGGAGGACATTGAGCACTTTCGAATTTCGAAGTTCGAGATTGAAAGAAGGAGAGAAACATGAGTAAGCGGAAAAAGACTTGGATCACCTGGAGCGCCGTGGCCGCCTTCGCCGTCCTCGTAGCGCTCGCGGGCCGGTGCGCGCCGAGCGCGCCCAAGGCGGGAGCCCGGAAGGGCGGCCCGGCCGGCGCGTCGGACATGGCCGTCGCGGCGCAGAAGACCTACGTCGCGCCGGGGGATCTCGACGAGTTCTACATGTTCTCGTCGGGCGGTCACTCGGGCAACGTCTACGTGTTTGGCATCCCCTCGATGCGCCACCTCTCGACGATCCCGGTGTACGCGCCCTACTCGGCCACCGGCTACGGCTTCGATGACGAGTCGAAGGCCATGCTCGGCAACCTGACCTGGGGCGACGTCCACCACCCGTCGCTGTCGGAGACCAACGGCGACTACGACGGCCGTTGGCTCTTCGTCAACGACATGAACGGCCGGGTGGCGCGCATCGACCTGCGCGACTTCAAGACCAAGCAGATCCTGGGGCCGATCCCCAACGTCTCGGGCAACCACGGCTCGGCCTTCGTCACGCCGAACACCGAATACTCCATGATGGCGTCCCGCTTCTCGATCCCGATCCCCAAGGGTACCTTCGCCCCGATCGACAAGTACGCGACGGACTACAAGGGCGTCCTGGTGGCCGTGAAGATCGACCCGAAGACGGGCCAAATGGCGCTCGGCTGGGAGATCATGACCCCGCCCTTCGACTGGGACCTCGGCGACGCGGGCAAGAAGGTCTCCGACGGCTGGATGTTCTGGACCTGCTACAACTCCGAGCGGGCCACCGGGAAGCTCGAGGTCACCGCATCCCAGAGAGATCGCGACTACATCGCCGCGGTCGACTGGAAGGCCGTCGAGAAGGCTGTCGCCGAGGGCAAGGGCGACATGGTCGGCGGCGTCAAGGTCATCGACCCGAAGAAGGTCCCGGGCCTGATCTATCTGATGCCCTGCGGCAAATCGCCCCACGGCGTCGACGTCTCGCCCGACGGCAAGTACGTCGTCGGCTCGGGCAAACTCCAGGGCGTCACAACGGTGTTCAACTTCGAGAAGATCCAGACCGCGATCCGAAACAAGGACTTCACCGGGGACGAGGACGGCATCCCGGTCTTGAAGTATGAATCGATCAAGGACGCCGAGGTGCCGGTCGGGCTCGGGCCCCTCCACACGCAATTCGGACCGGACGGATTCGCCTACACGTCGCTCTTCGTCGACAGCGCCATCGCCAAGTGGAAGCTCGGCACCTGGGAAGTCGTCGACAAGATTCCGATGTCCTATTCGATCGGCCACCTCTGTGCGGCCGAAGGCGACACCTGCTCCCCGAAGGGCAAGTACCTCGTCGGGCTCAACAAGCTGTCTCACGGACGGCACCTGTCGGTCGGCCCGTCACAGCCGGAATCCTCGCAGCTGGTCGACATCTCGGAAGAGAAGATGAAGCTCCTCTACGACGCCTTCACCGAGCCGGAGCCGCACTATGCCCAGATGATCAGCGCCAAGACGCTCCACCCGATCGAGATCTACCCGAAGGAGGAGAACAAGAATCCGCTCGCGATCTGGGACGTCAAGGACGCCGGCGTGACCCGTCAGGGCAACAACGTGCTGGCGAAGGTGGTGCTCGTTCGCTCCACCATCACGCCGACCGCCATCGAGGTCGAGCAGGGAGACACCGTCAAGGTGGCGATGACCAACATCGAGCAGACCACCGACGAGCTCCACGGATTCGGCCTGCTCGACTACAACATCAACGTGGTCTGTGATCCGGGTGAGACCAAGACCGTCACGTTCAAGGCCGACAAGGCGGGCGTCTTCCCCTACTACTGCACCAACTTCTGCTCGGCCCTCCACCAGGAGATGCAGGGCTACCTCATCGTCAAGCCGAAGAAGGGATAATCCCGACGGCCGGGAGGGGCGGCGGCTTCCGCCGCCCCCTCACCGCCGAGGAGAGTCACATGAAACCCATCATCGAGAGGAGCAATCGGCTTCTCACCCTGCCTCTGGCTCCCGGGCCGCGGCTTCTGCTGGTCATTGCGTTCTTGCTGCTCATTCCCACGTACCTCGCGCCCCTCTGGAAGCTGACGATGTTCGCGCCGCAGTATCCCGATGGTCTGCGCCTCGGCATCTACAGCTACAAGCTCGAGGGCGGCAACAACGGGCAGGACGTCAAGGAGATCAACATCCTGAACCATTACATCGGGATGAAGGAGTTGACCACGGCGGAATTCACGGAGTTCAAGTGGATTCCGTTCGTCGTGGGCATGCTCGGCCTGCTCTTCCTGCGCGCCCCCGTGCACGGCAAGTTGAGCGACCTGATCGACGTCTTCGTCCTCTACCTCTACTTCGCGCTCTTCTCGCTATGGTCCTTCGGGTACAAGCTCTACAACTACGGCCACAACCTCGCGCCCACCGCCTCGGTGAAGGTCCCGCCGTTCATGCCGCCGGTCTTCGGCTACAAGAAGCTCGCGAACTTCGAGGTGTACTCGTACCCGGCCGCGGGTTCCTATGCGCTGGCGGCGGTCGCTTTGGTTCTGCTGATCGCGTTCGTGCTGGCCTGGCGGGGGGCGCGGCACGAGGAGGCCGAGGAAGCGAAGTCGGCGGGATGATCGCCGCCCCGCTCGCCCTGGTCCTTGCCATCACGGGCAGCGAGATGGCGCCGGCTTCCGCGGCCGGGCTCGAGGGCCGCCCGGCGCCGTCCGCCCTCTCGCCGCTCCAAGCCCGGATCGACGCCGCGCCCGAGGGCGCGGTCGTCGAGGTCGGGCCCGGCACCTACCGGGGCGACGTCTTCATCGATCGCCGGATCACCCTCTCCGGCCGCGGGCGCCCCCGGCTCGTGGGCTCGGGCACGGGAAGCGTCGTTCGAGTGCGCACCGACGGAGCGACGATCGAGGGGTTCGACGTCGACGGAGGCGGGGGGGGAGACCTCGGCCGCGACCCTTCGGGAATCCACGTCGCCGCCAAGCGCGTCACCATTCGGGATTGCCGGATCTCCAATGCGCTCTTCGGCATCTATCTGCGCGAGGCCGACGGATCGATCGTCGAGCGCTGCACGATCCGCGGCATCCCGGGCAAGGACCCCGGCGAGAAGGGGTCCGGCATCCACGTCTGGAACACGACCGATTTCCGCCTCGTCGGCAATGCGATCGTGGACGTGCGCGACGGTTTCTACATCCAGTCCTCCTCCCGGGGATTCATCGCCGACAACAGCGCCCGGGACCTTCGATACGGCCTGCACTACATGTTCTCGGATGACAACGTCTTCGAAGACAACCTGTTCGAGAACGGCGCCGCGGGGACGGCGCTGATGTACTCCAAGCGCATCGTGTTTCGGCGCAACCGGTTTCTTCACAACCGCGGGTTCGCCTCGGTCGGCCTCCTCCTGAAGGCCTGCGACGAGGTGACGGCCGAGGCAAACCTCATCGCCGACAACGCGCGGGGCATCTTCCTGGAAGGGTCCTACCGAAACCTCTTCCGCGGCAACGTGATCGCGGAGTCGGACACCGCAATCGTGCTCTACGACTCCTGCGCCGAGAATCGCTTCGAGGGCAACTCCTTCGTCGCCAACATGACGCCCCTGACTCTCGTCGGCCGCCGGACGGACACCAACTTCGACGGCAACTACTGGTCCGGCAACGACGAGCCGGATCTGGACGGGGACGGGAGGAGCGACCGGCCCTATCGACTCTCTTCGGTCTTCGACCACATCCGCGGAAACCTCACGGCGGCCGATCTCTTCACGCAGGGATTCGCCGCGGCGGCGCTCGGGGCCGCCGAGCGCGCCTTTCCCGTCCTGGAGCCCGTGGCGGCCGTGGACCGCGCGCCGCTCGTTCGTCCGCCGTCGCTCCCCGCCGTGCCGCGGCCTCCGGAGAAGGCCCGCTCGGTGCACCTGGCGGGACTGCTCGGCTCGCTCGCGACGACCGTCCTCGGATCGGCGCTCCTCTGGCGGGGCCGCCGGTGATCCTCTTTCGGAATTTCTCGAAGGCCTTCGGCGCGCAGCAGGCCGTTTCCGACCTCACTCTGGAAGTTGCCCGCGGCGAGGCCATCGCCCTCCTCGGCCCCAACGGCTCCGGCAAGACGACCACACTCAAGGCGGCCGCCGGCCTGCTCTCCCCGACCTCGGGCTCGGTCCTCATCGGGGAGCCCGGCCGACCGCCGAGCGACCCCGACGCGCGCCGGGTCATCTCGTACCTTCCCCAAAAGGTCGTATTCCCCGAGGCCCTCACGGGGCGCGAAGTCGTTGACTTCTACCGCAAGCTGCGGCGGACCGAGGCCTCGCGCACCATGGACGTGCTTCGGTTCGCTTCGCTCAACGGCGCCTCGGATCGGCGAGTCGGAACCTATTCGGGAGGCATGACCCAGCGGCTCGGGCTCGCGGTGGCCGTCCTGCCGGACGCGCCCATCCTCCTGCTGGACGAGCCGACCGCCGCCCTCGATCCCGACGGCCTCTGCGCCTTCTATGGCCTCGTCGAGCGCCGCCGACGCGAGGGACACACGCTGCTCTTCACGTCCCACCAGCTGGGCGACGTCGAGCGCCTCGCGGACCGCTTCGCTCTTCTGGTCGGCGGCAGGCTCGCCGCCTCGCTGACGCAGCGCGAGCTCGCGGACCGGCTCTCGCAGCGAGGGCTCCTGCGCCTGCGCCTGGACGGGCGCCGGCCCGGTCTACTGGAGAAGATCCGGCCAATCTCTCGCGAGGCCGCATGGGCGGGCGACGAGCTCTTGATCCCGGGTCCGGCCGCGGACCGGCCGAGAATTTTGGACGTCGTGCGCGAGGCGGGAGCAGAGATCCGAGGCCTTGCGGCCGAGGAGGGCCGTCTGGACGTGCTCTATCGGGAGCTCGTCGGAGCGAGCACATGAGGCCGCTCGGGAATGCCCCTGCCATCGCCCTGCTCGCCCTCTCGCTCGGCTGCGCGCGCGGAGAAGCTCCGCCCTCCCCGCTCGACACGAAGAGCGAGCTTTGCCGGTTCTGCCGCATGCCCGTCTCGGATCGGCACCTGGCGGCGCAGCTGGCCGCGCCGGGCGAGGAGACCAAGTTCTACGACGACATCGGCTGCCTGCGCGACGACTTGAAACGCGGCGGGCCTCCCGCGGCCGGAGCCGTCGCGTACGTCGCCGACCACCGTACCGCCGCATGGGTCCGCGCCTCGGTTGCCGTCTTCAGCCGCTGTCCGGCCCTGGAGACGCCCATGAGCTCGCATCTGATCGCGCACGCCGACGCGGCCTCCCGGGAAGCCGATCCGGCCAGTCGGGGCTGCACGCACATCGCGGCAGACGAGATTTTCGGATCGACGCTGCGATCCGAGGGAACAGCGCGATGAGCGAGGCGCGGCGTTCTGCCCTCTGGTTCTGCGCCCGCCAGGAGCTCGTCCTCGCGACGCGCTCGCGCTGGACCCAGGTGTTCGCGGCCGTCTTTGCGGCCCTCGCTCTGGCCGTCGCCGCGTCCGGCTACATCCTCTCGGGCGGCAGCGGAGTTCAGGATTTCGCCCGAACGGCGGCCTCGCTCATCCAGCTCATCCTGCTGCTGACACCCCTGACCTCCGTCGTCATCGGAGTCCTGACGCTCGCGCCAGAGCGCGGATCAGCCGAACTCCTCTTCTCGCAGCCCGTCTCGCGGCGGACCATTCTGCTCGGGCGGCTGCTCGGCCTGTTCGCGGCTCTCGCCGGGGCTCAGGCTTTGGGTCTCGGGGCAGCCGGGCTGGTGATCTTCTCCCGCTCCGGCGAAGTCGGAGCGGCCGGCTACGCGGTTCTCTTCCTCGCCGCGATGATGCTCACCGCGGTCTTTCTCGGCCTCTCGGCGTTGATCGCCTCGGGCGAAGTCGGGCATCGGGCCCGCGCGCTCGCGGTGGCGTTGATCGCCTGGTTCGTGGCGGTCGCGCTGTTCGACGTGGCGGCGCTCGGCGTCGCATCGATCCTGCGATCGGGACCGGCTTCGCGCGTCCTGATCGGCGCCGTCCTGGTCAACCCGATCGACGCCGTCCGCACCGGCGCCCTGCTCGCGATTCAAGGAACGACGGCCTTCGGCGCCGCCTCGCTCGCATTCCTTCGCTTCACCCGGGGCCCGGCCGGGGCGGCGGGCCTTCTCGCTCTTTCCACAATTCTCTGGATCACCGTTCCCGCGGCGCTGGCCTGCATACGCTTGGAGAAGGCGGATCTCTAGCCGCCGGGTCGGCCGTCCCGAACCGTCATCCCGGAACCCCTGCGATAGGATTCCGGCCAACGAGCCTCTGGCGCTTTCGCAAGGAGGACCTATGGCCTCGACTCCCCGCTCCGTCGCTCTCGGCCTGCTGACCGCATTCTCCGCTCTCTCCCTCGCCGCCCAAGAAGCGCCCAACCCGATCCGAAATTGGCCTGCGCCTCTGCTTTGGACCAGGGGCTCGGCCGACGTGCCGGCCGAGCTTCAAGAGGGAATCGCGCGAATCGAGCGGCCCGGACTGGCGCCCCTCGGCGCTCTCTCCACGAACTCCGTGCTGACGACGCCGCTACCCTTGGTGGGCGTCACGCCCTGCCGCATCGCCAACACCACCGGCAACGGCGGGTTCACCGGCGCCTATGGACCTCCCGCACTCTCGCAGGGCGTCGCCCGCGACTTCACCCTGACCGGCCAGTGCGACATCCCTCCCACGGCCGCCGCCGTCTCTCTCAATGTCACCGTGACCAACACGAAGGGTCCCGGCTTCATCAAGCTGCTCCCGGCCGGCGGGACAATTCCCACCGTCTCGACGTTGAACTACGTCGCCGGTCAGGTCATCGCCAATGCCGCGATCGTGCCGCTCGGCAACGACGGGGCGATCACGGTCGTCGCCGGTGTCTCGGACACCGACTTGATCCTCGACACGAACGGCTACTACGACAATAACGGGATGATCACGCAGGTCAGTGCGGGCACCGGACTGACCGGAGGCGGGAGTTCCGGCAACGTCAGTTTGGGCATCGCCGACGGCGGCGTCGGGAGCACGCAGCTTGCGACAGGAGCCGTGACCGGGGGCAAGATTGCCTCCGGTTATGTCGTGAAGAGCCTGAACGGAATCACCGACAATGCGACGCTCGCCGCCGGCCCGAACCTCACGATCACACCGTCGGGGCAGACGCTGACGCTCGGTGTGTCGGGCGTCGTCTCGGGCGACACGCAGAACTATGTGGGCACCAGTCTGACGCCTTGCGTCAGCGCCCCTGTTTTCGGAATGCAAGTTCCCGTCACGGTCCGCTCCCGGATCTACGCCTCCGGCTCCGGCACCTACACGCCCAACGGGTCGGGCCTCTTGGGAGCGCAGGCCCAGGTGGTCTTGCGCGACTATTCGAACCTAACGACTCTGGCGGTCGGCCAGGTGGTCGGCGTCGATGGCACGGCGACGACGACCAGCTTCGTTCAGTCGTCCGGATTTCTCCGCGCCGGTACGAATCCCAGCGCATTCCCGGTCTACGTTGCCGATCCTGGCACCTACAACCTATTCCTCAACGTCGTTTCCACCGACGGAACTTGCTCGGGCACCCCCTTCTTCGCCTCGATCACCCTGACCTACTTCCTGGTCGCCGAACCATAGCCACCCATTCATGACCCGACTGGCCGAGATCACCCACGCCCTGCTCCGGATCGTCGCGGGCCTCGTGTTGATCTGTCCCGGGGGAATGAAGCTGTTCGGCTGGTTCGGCGGGATGCCGGCCGGCGTCCCGCTGACGCCACTTCTCATTACCGCCGGGGTGATCGAGGTCTTCGGTGGCGTCGCCATCGTAATCGGGCATTTCACCCGGGCAGCGGCTTTCCTGGCGTCCGGCGAGATGGCAGTCGCCTACTTCAAAGCGCACCTCCCACGCGGCTTGTTCCCGATCCAGAACCACGGCGAGGCCGCCGTTCTCCTCTGCTTCATCTTCCTCTTCCTCGCCGCAAACGGGCCGGGGCCTTTCAGCCTGGATCAGATGCGACGGCCCAAACCGGCCGCGATCCCGAAGGAAGGAGAGGAGCGCCGTTAGCCTCGGAGCCGTCTACCGAGATCCTGCACTCGAACCGCCAAACGAGGATCGCCGATCCGCGCGGCCTCGGAAGCAAAAGACTTCGCCGTACCGCGCCACCGGAGCTCCTCCACATCGTCGAAGAGCGGCGCGTCGGTTCTCAGTGTCGCGAGCGTCTTGAAAAGAAGCGCCCGGTTCCGGTTGTCACCCAGGACCTCGGTCGGAAACTCCTCGATCGGACCGTAGAGCCCGATCCAGCGGGCCGCGGTCTTGGGTCCGCAGCCCCGGATCCCCGGATAGCCGTCGGCCGCGTCTCCCACGAGAGCCAGATAGTCGGGTATTCGGACCGGCTCGACACCGAACTTGGCGCGGACACCCTCGGCATCGCGAATCGCGCCGGCGCGGCGGTCCATCTGAACCACGCGATCTCCGACGACACACTGGGCGAGGTCCTTGTCCGGCGTCCAGATGCACACCTTCTCGACTCGGTCGTCTCGAGCGGCGAGATGAGCCGCGGAGGCAAGCGCATCGTCGGCCTCGAGCTCGACCATCGGCCAGACGGCCACTCCCATCGCGCCGAGGGCCTCCTCGAGGGGCTGGAACTGCGCTCGCAGCGCGGGCTCCATGCCCTCGCCGGTCTTGTACTCCGGCCACAGACCGTTGCGGAACGACTCGATGACGTGGTCCGTCGCCACCCCGAGGTGCGTCGCTCCGCCTTCGAGCATCTGCGCCACCGTGCCGAGCACGCCCGCCACGGCGCCCAACGGAGGATCGTCTTCTCGGCCGCGACGGAGGCCATAGAAATGGCGGAAGAGCTCGTAGGTCCCATCGATGAGATGAACGATCATTCGCGATAGCTCTCGACAGCCTAACTCCACGGACCCTTTAGAAGAAGATGCGAAGGATGTCGCCGGAGGAACAGCCGATCCTCCCAGGCTCACCGGGGGGGCGGCCTCATATATATCGTGATACGATATAAGTGTGGCTGTCGCGAAGGAGATCTCGCTGCGCCCCGCCACCGGTAGCCGGACCCGGGGGGCTAGAGACGGGCCCCGGGCGGCCGGGGCACCTCGCGAAGCGGACTACCGCAGGCTCGCCCGCTTCCGCTACGCGCTCCGCCGGTACCTCCACTTCTCGGAAGCGCAGGCCCGCGAGGCGGGCATCTCCCCCAACCAGTATCAGCTCATGCTCTTCGTGCGCGGCTTTTCCGGCCTGCCGACGATCGCGGATCTCGCGGAACGACTCCAGATCGAGCATCAGAGCGCCGTCGGCCTCCTGGACCGCTCCTCGCGTGCCGGGCTCGTCCGGCGCCGGCCGGACCCGGAGGATGGCCGTCGCGTTCGCGTCGCGCTCACTCGGCAGGGAGCGGCGATCCTCGCTCGTCTCGTGTCGGCGCACGCGCCGGAGTTCCAGCGGCTAGCCGGCGCGCTCTTTCGGCCGTCAGGCAAGGAGGGACGCATCCCTTGACCGAGGCCGATTCCACCGAAAAGCAGACGCCTGCGCGCGAGCTCGACCTCGCCGACGAGGGTCCCTGGTACGCCGAGCACACGGCCCTCCTCATCAGCACGGTGAAGTGGGCTCTCCTCGGAGCGGGGGCCGGGGCCTGTGTGGGCCTGGGCACCCGGGTCTTCCTCTGGGCCCTCCGTGTTGCAAACGCCTCGGTGAGCCGATTGACCCTCGGACCACTTCCCTACTACGCCCTGCTGCCGGCAGCGCTGCCTCTCTGCGTCTGGGTGGTCCGCCGCTTCGCCCCGGACGCCAAGGGACATGGCACCGAAGCCGTCATCGCGGCCATCCACCAGAGGTCGGGAAAGATCGATTGGAAAGTCGCGCCCGTCAAGCTTGCCGCAACGATCGTCACGCTCGCCTTCGGCGGATCCGTCGGTAAGGAGGGTCCCTGCGCCCAGATCGGGGCGGCCATCACGAGCTTCTTCGCCGACCGCCTCCGGTTGGACGACGAGGATCGCCGGCGGCTGGTCATCTGCGGAGTCGGGGCCGGATTCGCGTCCGTCTTCGGAACTCCGCTCTCGGGCGCGCTCTTCGGAATCGAGGTCCTCTATCTGGGCCGAATCGAGTATGCGGTTCTGTTTCCCTGCCTCGTCGCCGGAATCGTGGGCCACCTGGTCTGCGGCGCGCTTCCTCCCGTCCCGGCCCTGCACGAGAGCTTTGGCCAACTGGGCCACACGACCTTGATCGGCCTCTCACTCCTGTTCGGAGCCGCGTTCGGTCTCATGGCGCTGCTGCTCATCGAGACGATGCGGGGTGTCGAAAAAGCCGTTCGCCGCTTCGAAGCGCATCCGTACGGCGTGGCTGCGGCGGGCGGGCTCTTCCTGGCCCTCTTCTACGCCGCCGCGGGTGATCTCTACGCGGGTCTCGGAACGACGACCATCGCCGAGGCGCTCGCGGGCACCGCCCGAGTCGCTCTTCTCGCGTTCCTCTTCAAGATCATCGCCACGGCGGTGACGCTCGAGACCGGCGGCAGCGGCGGAATCGTCACTCCGATCTTCTTCATCGGGGCCTCGGGAGGCGCGGCGCTGGCCCATGCGCTCGGTCTTCCCTCCGGCGCCTTCGCCGCGTTTGGATTCGTCGCGGTCCTGGCGGCTGCCGCCAACACGCCGATCGCCGCGGCCGTGATGGGCATGGAGCTGCTGCCCGGGCCGGTCGGGGTCTACGCCGCACTCTGCGCCGGCACGGCCTTTCTCATCGTTGGTCATCGGAGTGTCTACGCGAGCCAGAAGCTGGGGTTCTCGAAGTCCGCGGGCCTCGACGTGCGGCTCGAGGTGCCCATCGGCGAGGTGGATCGGGCCGCCCTTCGCGTGCGGCCGGGAAGCCTCACGGAACGTGCGATCCGGGCCGGCGATGCACTCCGGTCGCGCGCGAGAGGCGGAAAGGGAAAATCGCGCGTCCGCACCGGGAACGCCCCGGGCGCAAAGCCCGAGGAGAAGTGATTCGGGACATGGGGGCCCGGTCGCGACATCCACCCGGTCGTGACCGGAGGGAGCCCCGGGACTTGCTCCGCATTCCTCGGGTTACGATCTCGTCGTTGTGGAGCGCTGGCCTGCCGTCGAGCGGATCATCCTGGAGTCGCTCGACGCCGCCGTCACCGCGCCGGGAGCCGCCGAGGCGCTTCGGTCAGTCGGCGAACGCGTCTTGGCGACCCTCGCCCGAGGCCCTGGCGAGATCGAGGCCTGGGAGCCGGTGCCGCTCGAGCTCTACGGGGCGGCACTTCCCCCGGAGATCCGCTCGAGCTGGGTGTTCGTCCTGCGCCGGGGCGTCGCGACCGGAGCCGAGCGCCATCCCAACAGCCGCCAGCGCATGGTGTCGTGGAGCGGCAGCGGCGACTTTCAGGTCCACGAAGGCCGGCGATGGGTGTCCCACCCCCTCCAGAGCGACCGGCGCGCCCCCCTCGAGCGGCGCTGGATCTCGATCCCGGAAGAGACCTGGCATCAGGGAGTCGTCGGCGGCCAGGACTGGCTGGTCGTCTCGTTCCACACGGTGGCCGCAGAGGAGCTCATCGAAGAGCGACCCGATCCGGCGGATCCCGATCCGTTCCACCCTCGCTCGACGCGCCGGCGCCGGTATGTCGAAGTGCAGCAGCCCTAGCGCGCTCGAGGCGCGAGCGCGCGAACGCGTTGGCGGTTACCGGCGCGGCGCCGCGCGCGCCTTCTCGAAGGCCTTCACGACCGATTCCGGATAGACGCCGGCCTTGATCGTCGCCTTGGGGTAGTAGGAGAGGAAAACCCGGAACTCCCGATCGGCCTCGGCGGTCCTTCCCAGGGCGGCCAGACACACGCCGCGATAGAAGGTCATGGGGAGCCAGACCTTGCCGCGGTCCCCCGAGTTCTCCGGCTTCAGGCTCTCGGCCCGCAGCTGGTCGAGCGTCTCGAGCGCGCTCGAGTAGGAGTGGCTGGCAACCTGTTCCCGAGCCTTCTGAAAGATCAGCATCAAAGCCGCGGACGGCTCGGGCGCCGCCATCGCCGGCGGCGGGGGAATTGCCTGGGCGGAGGGAGTCGGGTTTGCCTGCGCAACCAGGGGCGCGCGAGACGGACTCGGCCTGGCTCCCGGACCGGCGGGCCTTTCGGCGAGGCCTCTCCCCCGCCCGACTCCGGCCGCGGCGCGCGGGCTTGGTCTCGCGGGCACGGGAGAAGGCAAAGGTCCGGCCGACGGCGAGAATGGCGAAACCGCGGAGGGCTCCGGGACAGCCGTCGCGGCGATCATGGGACTGGGGCCCGCCAGGGGGACGGGCTCCGTCGCCGCCGGCGAGACGGCCGCCACCGCCTGTGGCGATGGGGCCGGAGGTGAAGGCACCCCCCTTTCCGGCGCCACCGTTTGGCCAGGGGCCTCTCTGACGGGGCGAGGCCAAAGCAGCAGTACTGCCACGACCGCCGCGGCGCCGACGACCGCCGCCACGGGCCAACCCCAGCGGCGTCTCGGAGATCTCAACCCTCCACTCGCCGGCTCGGCCGCCGGTTGTTGCCGGGACTCGTTGGGCACGCTTTCGGGCTGCCGCCGCATTTCCGTCGGAATCGCCGGGTTCACAGCGGTTGGTCCCGTTTCCGAGGTCGGCCGAGGCAACCTCACCAGAGTCGTCGGGGGCGGCGGCGTCGCCTGGGCGCCGAAGTGCCGATCCAGACGGCTCTGCGCGCTCGGCGTGACGGACTCGTTCGTTGGATGGGGGCCTGCTCGGATCGCGGCGGCCACAGCCGCGTCGACGCCTTCGGTCTCGGGGGCGTACCGCTCCCGAATTCGCAGGATCTCTCGATCGAAGTCCTCGGCCGTCGCGAAACGGTCGTCGGCTTGTTTCTCGAGGGCCTTCAGGACGACGGCGCGGAGAGGCTCGGGAACGCGGCCGGCAGGATCCGTCTCCGCGAAAGGCCGCGGCGGCTTGACCAGGTGCGCCGTCAGAAGCTCGCGCGACGAGTCGCCGCGAAAAGGAAGCTCGCCGGTGAGCATCTGGTAGAGGACGGCGCCCAGAGAGTACAGGTCGCTGCGTCCGTCGACACGAGAGCCCCCCTCCAACTGCTCGGGCGAGCTGTACTTGATCTTGCCCAAGAAGACGCCGGTCGAGGTCAAGCCGACAGTCCGGTCGAGCGCCTTGGCGATCCCGAGGTCGATCAGCTTGAGCTGCAGCTCGCCCTTGTGGTCGAGCGTCAGCATCAGATTGTCCGGAGCGATGTCCCGGTGCACGACCTGGTGCTCGTGCAGATAGCCGAGCGCCGAGAGCGCCTGATGGGCGACGTTCAGGGTCAGAGCCAGGCCGGGAGGGCCCACGCTCTTCAAGATCTCGGAGAGGTTGACCCCTTCGATGTACTCCATGACGATGTAACTGGTGCCGTCGCTGTCGATCGCGAAATCGAGGACCGAGACGATGTTCGGATGTTTGAGACGGGTCGCGGTCCGCGCTTCCTGGACGAAACGCCGGCCGAGCGCCTCATCGCCTGTCAGTGCGGCGCGCATCACCTTGACGACACGCGTCTCATCCAAGAGGAGATGGCGAACCTTGTAGATGGCGCCCATCCCCCCCTCGCTGATCTTGGAGAGGATCTCGTACTTCCCGTCGAGCAGAGTCGGAGGTTGTGTCAGTGTGTCACTCTGGAAACGTCCCTCGGATTGTAGATCGCGCGCCGTACGGCGACAGCCACGGAAACGAGTTGCTGCCCGGGAGGAAATTGGCGATCATCCCGGCGGCCGTTTGGGGAGGAATCATGGATTCGCGCCGATACCGGACTCGTCTCGTCCTCGCGATTCTGGTCTTGGCCACAGCCGCCGCGAGCCGCTCCGAAGCGAGCGGACCGCAGGCCGAGACCGCCCAGAAGGACGTTCAGGCCTCGCTCATCACCGTGCCGGCGGAAGTGCCCGCCGACGCCATTCGCTACTCGTTCTCGCTGGCGGGAAACAGGGCGGGCGTCCTGGCGGTGTGGATCACGCCGGATGGCGCGCGGCACAACTTCTTCGCGTTCAACGACCGGGGGCGCGGCCCGAAAATCATGACGCGGATCGCCGTCGACCGCGCGGGGATCCCCACGGAAGTCGACGCCACGGGAAACGACTACTTGAAGGGTCCGGTGGAAGAGCACTTCCGTCTCGCCGAAGGGAAGGCCACCTGGAGCAACAAGGCGGAGAAGGGCGAGAAGCGGCTCGGTAGCCCGGCCTTCTACGTCCCGATCGACGCCGTGCTGACCGGGGAGATGGAGACGGCCCTGCTGGCCGCGCCCGGCGGCCGCCTGCCGTTGCTTCCCGAGGGCGAGGCCTCGATCCAGCGCGTGCGCGATCGCACCGTCGAAGTCGGCGGAAAGAAACAGAAGGTGACGCTGTACGAAGAGACCGGCCTCGCCTTCACGCCGAGTCCCGTGTGGCTCGCCGAAGACGGCAGCCTCTTTGCGACCGGGAGCGATTGGGCAGTGACGGTTCGCGAGGGCGCGGAGTCGACCTGGCCGGCGCTCCTGGAAGCCCAGAAGGCCCGCGCCTCCCAGCGCGGCGAAGAGGTCGCGAAGAAGTTGCAGAGGAAGCTCGCGACGCCTCTCCTGATCCAGAATGCGCGCCTCTTCGACAGCGAGACCGCCACCGTCAAGAGCGGCATGTCGGTGCTGATCGTCAACGGGCGCATCGCGGGGGTCGGGCCCGACGGGACCCTGAAGTCGGTTCCGGCGCACGAGACGCTGGACGCGAAGGGAAAGATGCTCCTGCCGGGACTCTGGGACATGCACGTCCACCTGGGCGAATGGGACGACGGGATACTCCACCTCGCGGCGGGCGTGACGACGGTGCGCGACATGGCCAACGACATCGACCATCTGCACGACCTTCGATCGAAATTCGATGCGGGGACCCTCGTCGGACCGCACATCCTGATGGCCGGCTTCATCGACGGCCGGGGTCCGTACCAGGGTCCCTCCAAGGTATTCGCCGACACGCCCGAGGAAGCCAAGGCCGACATCCAGCGCTACAAATCGCTCGGGTACGAGCAGATCAAGATCTACAGCTCGATCAAGCCGGAGCTGGTGCCGGTCATCGCCGCGGAGACGCACCGCTCGGGAATGCGGTTGAGCGGGCACGTGCCTGCGTTCATGACCATGCAGCAGGCGGTCGAGCAAGGCTACGACGAGGTCCAGCACGCAAACTTCTGGTTCCTGAACTTCGAGTTCGACAGGGTCAAGGACACACGAACGCCCGCGCGCTTTACCGCTGTGGCCGAGCACGCCGCCGAGCTCGATCTCGACTCGGAGCGCGTCCGCGCTTTCCTGCGGCTCCTCCAGTCACACCACACCGTGTTGGACCCGACGGTCAACGTCTTCGAGGAGATGTTCGTCGCGAGACCCGGCGTCATGGCGCCCGACATGGCACCCGTGGCGAACCGGCTCCCCGCGCAGATCCGCCGCGGGTATCTCGGCGGAGGCCTTCCCGTGCCGGAGGGGATGGACCAGCGCTACCGGGATTCCTACCAGGCGATGTTGCGGATGCTGAAGCTACTGTACGACTCGGGCCAGCCGATCGTCGCCGGCACCGATGCCCTCGCGGGTTTCGCGCTGCATCGAGAGCTGGAGGACTACGTCAGCGCCGGGATCCCGGCCCCCAAGGTCCTGCAACTGGCCACCCTCGGCGCGGCGCGCGTGATGAACCACGACCGCGAATCCGGATCGATCGCGCCCCAGAAGGTCGCCGACGTGATTCTCGTGGACGGCGACCCGGTCGCTCGGATCTCCGACATCCGCCGCGTGGTCGTGGTGATCAAGGGCGCAACTGTGTACGACGCGGCAGCGCTCTACCAGGCGCTCGGGGTGGCCCCGGCCAACTGAGCTAGAACTCGGTGAAATCGCGCATCGAGTCGAGGTTTCTCGCGACCTTCTTCTGCAGAAAATGCAGGTTCCAGGCGGCGAAGTGGGACTTGCGGCGGGGGACCGGCAGCCGGCGCACCGCGGAGCGGTGCGTGTAAAACTCCCGGCGTATCCTCGCCACGCGGCGCACCAGCTCCTCCGGCCCGTAGCGCAGGGGCTTGAAGTGGCACGACAACTCCGGCCATCTCTCCATGTTTTCCTCGTCGAGAAGACGGCCCTCGGCCTTGAAGCGCTCGTACAACGCCGTTCCCCGTAGCGGTATGAGGATGTTGAAGTAGGCGGTCTCGGCCTTCTGCTCGCTCAAGAAGCGCAGGGTCGTGTCGAAGACGTCCTCTTCTTCGGCATCGGATCCGAACACGAAATTCAGGGAGTAACTGATCCCGCGCGCGGTCAGATTGCGCAGGACCTCCTCATACTGCCTGACCCGGTTGAAGCCCTTGTGCATCGTCTTCAACGTGTTCTGGTCGATGCTCTCGATTCCCATGTTGACGTGCAGGAGGCCGGATCGCCGGGCGAGGTCGAGGAATGTCGTGTCGAGGCAGAAGTGGGCGGAGATCAACGTGGACCAGCGGATCTTGAGCGGAATCAGAGCCTCCATCAATTCCATCGCGTGGGCCTTGTCGCCGGCGAACTGGCTGGCGGCGAAAAAGATGTGCCGGCTTCCGCATCTCTTGATGTCTTCGACCACCTCCTCCACGGGGCGGAATCGGTAGCCGTAGTCCCCGTTGAGCCGCCGCTCGGCGCAGAAATCGCACGTGAAGGGGCATCCCCGCGAATACTGAATGACGAAGGGCCGGTAGAAGACGTATTTCGACCGATCGAGGAGGTCCCACCGCGGCGCCGGCATGTTGTCGAGGGGCGCCGAGGAGTCCCGACGGTAGAACTTCTGCAGCCGCCCCGCCGCGGCGTCCTCGAGCATTCTGGGAAAGACTCCCTCGGCCTCGCCGATACACACCGCGTCGGCGTGCCGGGCGATCTCC